>Ga0160423_10002741_pt1 | contig 14692 bp, 8 predicted proteins | sample CRUFie14St8metaG_FD_108191 | JGI IMG/M metagenome (GOLD analysis project Ga0160423, IMG submission 108191) | Marine microbial communities from the Costa Rica Dome - CRUD Field 142mm St8 metaG | ecosystem: Environmental > Aquatic > Marine > Oceanic > Photic zone | place: Costa Rica: the Eastern...
AGTTATTTGGGGCGGGTTACATGCTTTTTTTAGCCATCAGAGTTTATAAATCAGATGTAAATTTTAATAAAGATCACAAGGTGGTTAAATCCGATAGATTTTATGAATTGTTCAAGCAGGGCTTTATAATGAATGTTCTCAATCCCAAAGTTTCTGTCTTTTTTTTAGCCTTTTTTCCTGCTTTTTTGTTTAGTGAAGCTATGGACTTATACAAGCAATTCTATATCTTAGGGTTTATATTCATCCTGATCTCATTTTCAATCTTTAGTTGCTACGTTTTTCTTTCAAGTTATTTCTCGATATTTTTTAAATCTCCGCAAAAACAATTGCTTTTAAAGCGCCTACAAATGAGTTTTTTTGTAGGGATAGCGGTTGTGATATTAAGAGGTTGATAGTTTATTTATATTTTTCTAATAAGGTCTGTTGCGCTTCTATAGCTACTTTGAACTCTCTTTTCATAAGACCTATCAAGTCCTTAACAGAAGGATTGTCGGAGATATTTGTCACTCCTTGTCCAGCAGACCAGATGGTACTCCAGGCTTTAGCTTCTTTTTCCATTGCTGAAAGTTCCTTGCCAAAATCTATTTTTTTGGTTCTTTTTAGCATTTCTTCAGTTATACCCATAGCTTCTAAACTTGGTCTCAAGAAATTTGCAGAAACTCCAGAAATTGCTGCAGTATAAACAATATCGTTAGCTTCAGATTCAATAATCATTTTCCTGTAATCTTCTGGAGCTTTACTTTCTTTAGTATTGATGAAACGTGTGCCCATGTAAGCTATATCAGCACCCATTTGTAATGCTGATGCAATATCTTGTCCATTACTAATACAACCAGACAATAAAATTGTTTTATCGAAAAACTTTTTTATTTCAGCTATAAAAGGCATCGGATTTAAAGTGCCAGCATGTCCTCCAGCACCTGCACTAACTAAAATTAATCCATCAACTCCAGCTTCAGCTGCTTTTTCTGCATGTCTTTTTTTAATAACATCATGAAAAACCAAACCTCCGTAAGAGTGTATAGCTCCAACTAGTTGTGGTACAGCTCCTAGAGAAGTTATGATAATTGGCACTTTGTGTTTAATACATATTTCTAAATCAGCTTTTACTCTTGGGTTAGTTTGATGAACAATTAAATTAACTCCAAAAGGTGCAGCTTTTTTTCCAGTTTCTTTTTCAAATGAATCTAAAGCACTTTTAATTTCGATTATCCATTTTTCAAATCCTTCTGTGGTTCTTTGATTTAATGCTGGAAATGTTCCAATAATTCCATTTTTACAACATTCAATAACAAGTTTTGGACCTGAAATCAAGAACATTGGAGCAGCTATTACGGGCAGAGAAAGATTTTTAAAAATATTAATTTTTGTCATTAGTAAATTTTATAAACTAAATATAATGAATTTTTAATATCACATAATTCTTAATAAATTATAATTTATATTAGATTATAGTCAATATAAAGGCTTTATATTATTAAATCAACAAAATATTCTCATACATATCTTTAAAGAAGAGAGCTTTCTTATATTTGCTCTTCAATTGTTAAGGACTATGGCCGTCAAACCAAAATTAGAGCGTTTCAAGCAAAATGTATTATCTAAGTTTCAGATATACAATAGTATTTTTATGACATTGCCTTTTGATCAAATTACTAAAACAGGTGTTTTGTTACCTTTGTTTAGGGAAACGTGCGAAAAAGGTTATAATGCTGGTGAAAATCCCACAACAATTGTTGAGACATTTTTTCAGAAATATCAAGCAAGACGTACAAAAAAAAGTCAGATAAAATTGTTATTCCGATTTATTCAATACATTGAACGGCAAGTTGTTTTGTTTGATGCTATTGAAGATGCAGCATTTCCTATTATTAATAATATGGATGGTATTGGAACTCTAAGGAGTCTAAAAGAAAAAGCATTTTCGGAAAATAAAATCGAAGAGCTTAAGGCTTATTTAGATGAATTTAAAGTTAGAATTGTTTTAACAGCACATCCTACTCAGTTTTACCCAGGTTCAGTTTTAGGCATTATTACAGACTTGACAGAGGCCGTTAAAGATAATGCCATGGAGCGTATTAATAATCTTTTGGCACAACTTGGTAAAACACCTTTTTTTAAACATAAAAAGCCTACTCCATTTGATGAAGCAGTTAATTTGATATGGTATCTTGATCATGTTTTTTATAATTCATTCGGGTCAATTTTTGATTATATTCAACAAAATATATATGATAGTAAATCAATTCAGAACGAAATTATAAATATTGGATTTTGGCCTGGTGGTGATAGAGATGGAAATCCATTTGTACTTCCAGACACAACATTGAAAGTAGCTTCGCTTTTGAAACAAACATTGATTAAAAATTATTTAGCTGATTTAAAAAAATTAAAAAGAAGGTTAACCTTCAAAATTGTTGAGGATAAATTAGGAATTCTAATTTCTGAAATTAGTAAAAGCACTTCAAATCCTTCTAAATTTGATTTTGATTTTTTTGTCAGCGAGCTTAAAGATATAAAGAAAATTGTTGCTAAAGATCATCATTCGATATACCTTAATGATATAACTAGTCTTATAAATAAGACCCAGCTTTTTGGATGTCATTTTGCAACACTTGATGTAAGGCAAGACAGTCGAATTCATCATGCTGTTTTTTCAGGAATTGTAGATAAATGTATTTCTCAAAATAATGGTATTTTCCCTGATAATTATAATTCTTTAGATGAGGTAACTCAAATTGACATCATTTCTAATATTGATGCAACTCTTGACATATCAATTTTTGATGATGACTTGGTTTATAATACTTTAAAAACTATACAAGTTGTAAAGGAAATCCAATCAAATAATGGTGAGCTTGGTGCAAATCGATACATCATCAGTAATAATCAAACTGCTTTAAATGTAATGCAATTGTATTCAATGTTAAAGTTAGTTGCATTTAATGAAAAATTAACAATCGATATAGTTCCATTATTTGAAACTGTTACTGACTTGGAAAATGCTCCGAAGGTTATGGAACAGCTATACAACAATAAGGTATATAAAGCTCATCTTAGATCAAGAGGAAAAAAACAAACTATAATGCTTGGTTTTTCTGATGGCACAAAAGATGGTGGCTATTTTATGGCAAATTGGGCAATTTTCAAAGCTAAAGAGGCTTTGACAAGCATTTCTGAAAAATACAATATTGATGTTGTTTTCTTTGACGGTCGTGGTGGACCACCTGCTAGAGGAGGTGGTAAAACACACCAATTTTATGCTTCGTTGGGGCCAACTATACAGGATAGAGAAGTTCAGCTTACTATTCAAGGTCAGACAATTAGCTCAAATTTTGGTACTCCTGATTCATCCAAGTATAACTTAGAACAATTAATAAGTTCAGGGCTTTCAAATAGGCTTTATTTGGGAGACAATGTAGGATTTTCGGACTCTGATAGATCTACTATGAATGAATTAGCTCAGTTAAGTTATAAAGCTTATCAAAATTTTAAAGGGCATTCTAAATTTATTCCATATTTGGAAAGAATTAGTACTTTGAAATACTATGCTAAGGCAAATATTGGAAGTCGACCATCAAAACGTTCAAAGTCTGATAAATTGATTTTTTCAGATTTAAGAGCTATTCCGTTTGTTGGTTCATGGAGTCAATTAAAACAAAATGTTCCTGGTTTTTTTGGAGTTGGGACTGCAATTAGTGCTTTTGAATCTAGAGGGGAGTTAAATAAAGTAATTTCCTTGTATAATAATTCTAGTTTTTTCAAAACATTATTAGAAAATAGTATGATGTCGCTTAGCAAATCCTTTTTTCCTTTGACAAAATACATGGCGGAAGATGAAGAATTTGGTGAATTTTGGACGATTATTTATAATGAGTACAAGCTTACTTATGATTTACTTTTAAAAATAACAGGTTACAAAACTTTGATGGAAAATGAGCCTAGTGGAAAAGCCTCGATTGATGTTAGAGAGTCAATTGTCTTGCCTTTAGTGACTATTCAGCAATATGCATTGAGAAAAATTCAATCTCTCCAAAAAAAGAAAAACCTTGATAAAGATCAAATACAAGTTTTTGAAAAGATTGTAACTAGAACACTCTACGGTATTATTAATGCAAGTCGTAATTCAGCATAGTAAAAAAAAAGCTCGAAAAGCGATAACGCCTCCCAAGCTTTTTCTAATCACAAACAAAATTATATTAATATTTTTAGAACGAGTAGATTGCCGCTATCGTAAATGCTGCTAGATTGTCAGTTGCTAATCCATCATTGTCTATGTAAGGCTCTGATTCTGACCAAGAATCTAATCTAATTTCTGGTTTTATAGTTAAATTTTCAACTGAATAACTACCAGTTAATGTTGTAGAGAACACGCTTGGTAGGTCATCATCTGAATCATCGTGAAAACCGAATAATTCTCCTCTTAAACCAATTGTATGGGCTATTTCTGAAGGAAGACAAGCGGCTTATCATATTGATAAACACTTAATGGGAGATTCTAACCTTCCATTAAAAGATGATAATGATTTGCCAAGGGTTTAATTGATTTAGTCACAAAATTCTTCGAAATATTCTTGCATAACTTCCTCAGATTCTATTATAACAACTATTGTTTCTTCGAGTTCTTCATTATAGAACTCAACTGACACAGGGTAAACTAATTCAAAATCATTATCACATTCAAAACTATTACAGTTTTCTGAATACCATTGTTCGATTAAGATCATTAATTCTTCTTCGCTGTTTCCTTGAATAACATCTCCATTTGAATTAATTACAGATATTGGGTATACTAATTCAAAACAATCATCATCATAGTCCCAATCATCTTCCCAATGGTCATTGTCAAAATCACAATATTCTTCAATGTATTCTTCTAATTCTTCTTCTGAATTTATTGTAATTGTTTCAGCTTGCTGAGTATTTTCAGAATAGTATTCAACAGTTAGTGGAAATGTTAAACCAAAGTCAAATTCACAATCACTATTGTTACAATTATCCTCAAACCATTGATCAATTAAATCTAAGAGTTCTAACTCACTGTTTGCTGTAATAGTTTCACCTTCTGAATTCACTAAAGTTATAGGGTATACTATATCAAAACAATCATTATAAAATAAATCACCCTCATAATTACCATTATCTACATCACAATTATCTAAAAAGTCTTCACTTGTAAACCCATCATGTGCGGCGTAACAATCATTTGGATATACTATAATTATGTCTTCTCCATACATATCAGTAATCAAAACACAAACTGGTTCATAAATTTCATAACACGAGTTATCTTCATCTGAATCAAATTCGCAATCATCTAAGAGATTATTAAAATCTTCTTCATTTTCAATTATTAATACTTCCATGGAATCATTATCCTCGTCAAATATCAATACTTCAAATGGATATAAAATATTACTTATATAATAATCATCATTGGATTGAATCAATATTTCTACTAATTCACCAAGACTATCTACTGTTTCGGTGGAGTTGTTGCTTATCTCAAAATCAATTGGGAATATAAACTCAAAACAAAAATCTAGAACCATATTTCCAGTAGGATTCTCACTGTAGTAAGCGTCACCCTCAGCATCAAATTGTCCCATTAATTCGGACATTGATCTGGTTAATATTTCGTTGGCACTGTTATTATTTTCATTGTTTAAGGTTGATTCCTCGTTGTTATCGCAGGAAAAAGGTAAAAAGAAGCAACACAAGACTGCAAATAAAACTATTTTTTTATGGAGTATATTCATTTTAATTTATTGTATTATAAATTACATTTAATAACAATATCAAATTTAACATAATATTTAATTTGTTGCTGTTTACTTATGTTAATTTTAATTTAAAAGGAAACTGTCTTAGACATTCTTATATTATGTTTGTTAAATAAAATTCTAACTATGATAACTTTTTTAAATAAAACTATCTTTATTTTATTTTCCATTTTTTTTATAACAAGTAGTATAAATTTTAATAATGATTTTCAGGGTAAAGCTACATATGTATCAAAAACTAAAATGGAGCTTGGCAGTTGGGGGGCAAGAATGAGTGAGGCTCAAAAAAAGCAAATCGCAGCTCGATTAAAAAATAGATTAGAAAAAGAATTTACTTTGGTTTTCAACAAAGAAGAGTCACTTTTTGTTGAGGAAGAACAGTTAGACGCAATTTCCGGCGCCACTGATTCTTGGGGTAAAAATTTTGCTGCTGGAGAAAATTATAAAAACGTAAAATCAAATACTCAAATTCAACAGCAAGAATTCTATGGAAAGAAATTTTTAGTCAAAGACAATCTTCAAGATATCCAATGGACATTACTTAGCGAGTCCAAAAAGATTGGGAACTATACCTGTTACAAAGCAAAAACATTTTTACCAACTGATGATTTACAGTGGTATTCATTTTCATGGAGTAGAATGCGTAACAGTTCTGATGGTGATCAGTCTGAAAATGATTCACAAACCGATATAACTGAAATTGAAGCGTGGTACACTCCCGAATTGCCAGTGCGCCATGGCCCATCAGAATATTGGGGCCTTCCAGGACTTATTTTAGAACTTAGTGCAGGTCAAACGACTATGTTATGTACAAAAGTTGTTATAAATCCTATTGAAAAGATTGAAATTGAAGCTCCAAGAAAAGGGACTGAAATTGATAAAGATGGTTATCAAGATCTTATACAAAAGAAAATGGCTGAATTCAGAAATAATCGAATGAGAAGGTAATTTATTTTTCAAACCTTATAATCAATTAATTGTTTATTATTAAGTTTGCTTTTTAACTAAACAATGTTTTTAAATGTTCAAAAATAATTTGTTATTAATTTCACTTTCACTTGTGATTTTTGTTAGTTGTAAAGTAGACTATACCTTTAGAAAAAATCAATCTCCTAAAAATATTATACTCTTAATTAGCGATGGAGTTGGACTTTCTCAAATTTCTTCCGCATATTTTTATAAGAATGAGCCTGTTAATTATTCTCGTTTTAATGATATTGGTTTGATTGAAACTTTTTCATCAAATAAAGACATAACTGATTCTGCTGCAAGTGCCACTGCTTTTGCAACAGGAGAAAAAACGTATAATGGAGCAATTGGTGTTTCAAAGGACTTCAAACCAGTAAATAATTTAATTGAATTAGCATCTTTAAAAGGAGTAAAAACTGGTCTTGTTTCAACTTCTTCAATTACACATGCAACTCCAGCGTCTTTTTTTGCCCATACAATTAACAGGGATTTTCAAGATGAAATTGCAATGCAACTTTCCAAATCAGAGGTTGATTATTTTGCTGGAGGCGGAATAAATTTTTTTAAAAATAGAAAGGATAATATCAATGTCATTGATACGCTAAAATCAAATGGTTTCTCAGTAAAATTAGATAGACTTGATCTATTCGATAATATTGAAAGTAATAACAAACAATGTTTTATTTTAGCTGCAGATGGAATGCCTAAAATTACTGAAGGAAGAGGTAGTTTTTTAAAAGATGCAACTATTTTAGGTGTTAAGTTTTTGAGTAAAAAAAATAAACCTTTTTTTTTGATGTCTGAAGGATCCCAAATTGATTGGGGTGGTCATGATAATGATGCCAATTATGTAATTACAGAGCTTATTGATTTTGATGAAATGATTGGTGCAGTTCTAGATTTTGCTGAAAGGGATGGGGAAACTTTAGTAATAGTGACTTCAGATCACGAAACAGGCGGTTTTACTTTAGCAGGAAAAAAATATGTTCAAAAAAATAATTATTCAATTGATTATAATGACTTAGACCCAGTTTTTTCAACAAGTGGGCACTCAGCTACTTTAATACCTGTTTTTGCTTATGGTCCAGGTTCTGAAGAATTTAGAGGGATTTATGATAATACAGATATTTTTAATAAAATATTGAAAGTAACTAATTGGGGTAATTAAAAAACAATAAGGGTAGTAAAAAATATTAATCCTCCCACAATCATTACAATTAAACTAAAAGGTAAAATATCTTTAGCCTTTAAACCTGTGATGGCTAGTAGAGGTAATGCCCAAAAAGGTTGAAGCATATTTGTCAGTTGATCTCCATATGCTAAAGCCATAATTACTTTTTGAATTGGAACTCCTAAATTAATAGCAGCATCAATTATTACAGGACCTTGAACAGCCCACTGTCCGCCACCACTAGGCACTAATATATTCACTATTCCAGCACTTATTAAAGTATAAATTGGCAATGTTGTTTGATTGGATATTGAAATAAAAAAGTCAGACATCAATAAAACTAACCCACTTTCTTTCATAATACCCATTATACCAAAATATAGAGGGAATTGTATTAAAATTCCAGCTGCGCCACTTATTGCATTTTTTAAAGCTAACAAGAAAGAAATAAAATTTTGGTGCATGATTATACCAAATCCAAGCATGAATAAATTCAATATGTTAGGCGAAATTTCAAGACTTTTGATTTTATCACTGTGCACATAAATTAAAGTTATTAAAATAAACCCTCCAAATATATATGCAGCAGCCTTTGATTTATCAATATTTAAATAAATATCAGTTTGTTTTTTTGTTAAATCTCTATCATAAATTTCAAGTTCAAAGTCAGCAGGTTTAACATACTTATTAATTACCCAAAATACTGTTGGTATGATAAGAAAAATCAATCCGTAGGCAACTAAATTAGTAGTACTAAAAACAGTTTCATTCAATCCAATTGTACCAGGTAAACTATTTATTATGCTATTATCAGTAATACCGTTCATCAGTTCTTTAATATGATTCTTTTCTGAGGCTTTTATCGGAGCAGAACCACTTATTCCACCATGCCAAATCATTAAACCTACATATCCTGCAGCTCCCAATAAAGGATAATAAATTTCAATATTATTTTTTTTACAATGTTCTGCGATAGTTCTTGCAAATATTGCACCTAAAATTAGGCCAAATCCCCAGTTAAAAAATGCTGCAAATAATGTAATTATAGATAAAATAACTACTGCTTGAGACGATGATTTAATTCTATTTGTTAATTTATTGATCAAAAAATTGACCGGTGGACTAAGCACCAGTATATGTCCAAGAATTAAGATTAATATCATTTGATAGGCAAAGACCAATAGTGAATTATTCCACAACCCATTTTCCCAATATGAACATATTTCTAATAAATATGCTGTTTTGCCCTCTGTATTGGTGAATATAAAAGCCGAAACAATTGTTAGAAATGTAAGGCAAACCGCAATAGTAAATGAATTTGGTATGTAAGATTTAAATAATTTTTCTATGTTATTTAAAACCCTCATACTTTTATAAATTAAATTTTATTTATTGTTTTATTATTTTAAATGTAGAGGTAACACCGTTATTTTCAATTTTAATAATATAAATACCTTGATTTAGTAAACTAAGGTCAACTATGTTAGTATTATTAACTTTTATTAAATTTTGGCCTAATAATGATAAGATCTCTACAGAGTAATTTAAGCTATTACCACTAATAAATAGTTTTTCCTTTACAGGGTTTGGATATATTTTAACATTATCAATATTGTTAACTGAATTTGAAAGACTATTACTATTAACAGCATCAGGACTTCCGTTTTCATTAATACAATCCCAATTTTCAGCAATAGCATTATCCAATTGGGTATCTATTAATTCTAAGCTATTCCCTGTTCCATCGGCGCAAGTTGGCCATGGAGAATCCGATGAATAGTTAACCTCATCAATTATATTGTTATTAGAATCGTACAGTCTAACCGAATCATATCTTCCGAGTCCAAATCCAAGTTCTCCGATATATGGAATATCACTGAAAACAGATATAAAATCAGATTCATCTTTAACTATAACCAAATAATCATTTCCTTCAATTTCAGTTCCAGTAGGAATTGTAAAAATATGGTTGTCATCATTATCTTTAATTAACCAATTTGAAATATCAATAGCTGTAGGTTTTGGATTATACAATTCAATCCAGTCATCTGGATTAAAATCTTCAGAAGAATTATAATTTATTTCATTTATAACAACCTCTGCAGATAGAAATGTGAAATTTGGTATGACCTCAAAAGCTTGATCAATGGATATCTCAATAATCTGATCAGTTGAAAATAAATCACCACTCCAATGCGAAAACTCATATCCTAGTTCTGGAACAGCCTTGAGTGTAACTGGTACTGTTTCAAAATAATCTCCTGACCAAGAAGATTCTTGGATATTAAGATTATCATTGAGATTAACAAAGCCTTGATCAGTTGAGGGGTTAGTTATTGTTAATTCGTGATAATCAGGTAGTTCAAATTGTTCTTTAATATGTTCTTTTACTATAGCGGGTCTTTCATTTGCAAAATTAGTCATTGCCCAAACATAAAATCCTACATGGCCTAGCGGGTCAGGTATATCATAACCAACTGAGGGATCATCTCTCCATCTGTAAAAATGAGCCAATATTTCGGGTTGAATAGTGTTATAAACACTATAAATATGATTCACAATATTGGTGCTCAAAAATCTAGTATTTAATTCATCAGCATAACTATTTATAAATTGATTTCTAAAACCAATATTGGTTAATAGTCTTCTAAAAAGTAGAGTTGACCATGATGGATTTGGCCATCCATTACCATCAGGGTATAGTGCAAAATCTAAAGTATTATAATTGAAATTACCCCAGTCCCACCATGGACCAAAACCGAAATCAGTGTCGTACATGATCCATCTCCATTTTGTTTCGGGTGATTTCCAAAATTTAATATTATTTCCTGGCCAATCTGTATTATTTATAAAAATGTTAGTTGCTTGATATAATGCATATTGTTTTAAATCAATATTTTCTTTAACATATTCAAAGTTAGAATCAATAGATAAATCAGTAGTCTCTATGTAATCAATGAGATTATTATATTCTTCATTAGTTCCTTCAATAACTTCACCGTTATTAGTTAATAACGTAATATTATTGGCATCAATATCATGTTTTGATGCGAGCATGTGTTCATTTATTTTTTCTCTCATATTATACATACCCCAATATTCTCCATTTATATAAGTAGCAACTGGATTGTGTTCTTGGAAATCTAATTCAGAACCTCGCATCAAACTTGTTAACGTGATATCTTTCATATTAGATCTTAGCCAGTCTTGACCTGAACTTCTTAAGACAAATGATTCAAATTCATCATAATTGAGATTATCAAAAAAGTCATATTCAAATTCAGAATCACCATATTGTCCCCTAGCAAAAAACGATAATGATTTTTGTCCATTTTGTCCTCGGCTCCAACCTCCAAATATTTTTACTCCAGAGTTAAATTCAACTGTTTCGTCATTTTCATTATCATGAAATGCGAAATGAGCTGGTTTTTCCCAATCTTCCCAAAAATTTGCTCCAAAATAAGGTACCCATTCGTCATAAGTTCCTTCTTCTCCAAATACATATATACCATTTTCATCATCAAATAAGTCGTAAGGATCTATTGTAAGCAACATTACATCAATTTCATGATTTGAGTTTAAAATGTAAGACTCGGTTTTCACTGGGGATGGTAAATAATTTTCAGAGAAAATAGCAGCTCTAACTGATGTATTGTTTAATATTGCTATAGGCGAGCTGTATATTGATGAATTGTTTGATGGGCTACTTCCATCTGTTGTATATCTTATCACTTGTGATCCAATATTTCCGCTTAAAGTTAAGCTGAAAGGATTGTTTAAAAAACCACCAGCTTGAGAAAAAATAACTTCGTTTTGAATTGAACCTAAGAATTGTTGATTTGAATTTTGATATCCAGGTGTTGTATTTATATAACTGACAATATCTTGATTAAAATTAGAGACTCCTATTGAAGTATTAGGTGGTAACCCTTCAACTGTTAATTGATCAACAATATTTCCATCGTTATTTGATAGAACTATTGTTTCACCACTTGTTGATATTTTGAAATTTGTATGAAGAGGATTTTCATCTATTAAGTTTAATATTTCTGGAGGTGTGATTCCTTCATTATTGGGCTCTGAATATAATATTGATAAAAAAGGGATTATCGTAAAATCAGATGATCCAGGGCTAACATTATGGGCTTGAATTGCTAATACGTTTTCTCCTTCAATTAAAATTGAATTAAAATCAGATATAGAAAATCGATCTGGGATGCCGCCGTTATAAATTTGTGCTTCATGATCAATAATAGTTCCTTGATTAAATGCTGGAGGAGAGCCATTAATATTGGCACGTGCAATTTCAGTTCCATTAATGTAGGCAACAAAACCATCATCATAATCAATGTCAAGGATTAAAGAAGTTATGTTTTCTAAATCTGATATTGTAAAATTTTTTCGCATATACACAGATAAAGTTCCATTTGGTAATACTGTTGTGTCGTCTCCATCAGCATAACCAAAACCACTTGCTCCATCAAACCAGCTATTGTCATTAAAGTTTATATTTTTCCAGTTTAAATTAGGCTCTGAATTTGGAATTATGTACTTGTATATGTCTCCTTGATTTATATAAGTTCTGGAGTATGATATTTGAGAACGATTTTTTCCTGATGCCCAAATTAATAGATATTCATTAGGGTCTAAATTAATTTGAGGAAAGGTCCACATATCGAGATTTTCAATATCATCAGAAATCGTCCAGTTATCTAAAGAAATAGTTTGATTTCCATAGTTATAAAGTTCAATCCAATCTGGGCTATCTCCGTCTTCATCAAAGTAAACTGAATTTGAAGAAACAACTTCATTTATCCTAATTGATTGACTGTAAAAGATAAAAGGGCTAAAAATCAAAAACAATATTAATCTCATGATGATAGAGGAATTTTAATTTTATAATACATGCCTTAAAAATATTCAATTATTTTTAATTTTTTACTGTTCTAAAACCTAAATGTTCTAAAGACGTATTTGGATCTGTACCCATTCTTGATGAAACTCTGTAGCTGGCACAATATGACGCATTGCATAAAAATGATCCTCCGCGAATAACCTTCTCTTCAATATAAGGATTGTTTGGATTGAATGCTTTATTAGCGCCAATTGGGTTATAAGTAATATCGTTTTTTTTACATTGGCTGTAGTAATTGACATTGTACCAATCACTGGTCCATTCCCAAACATTCCCTGAAATTTCATACAATCCGTAATTATTTGGAGGAAACGATTTTACAGGAGCGCTTTTTTCAAATCCATCTTTTATAGTATTTTCAACAGGAAATTCTCCTTCCCAACTGTTTACGTTTTGATGAAGCGAGTTTGATAAATTTCCCCAAAAATATATTTTGTTTTTTTTACCGCCTCGTGCTGCGTATTCCCATTCAGCTTCAGTTGGTAATCTTTTTCCTGTCCAATTACAATATGCAATTGCATCCTCATATGATACATGAACAACAGGATAGTTTTCTTTACCAATAATAGTACTCCCTTTTCCTTCAGGTTCTTTCCAATTTGCTCCAATACTCCATTTCCACCATTGTGAAAAATCATATAGATTTGGAACAGATTCAGTAGTTTTTTTAAATAATAAAGAACCAGGCATTAGAATAGAATCATTTGGCCTTGGAGTTCCAGGTGGAAGTTGCATTTTTATAATATCCCAATCTATAGGTCTTTCAGCAGTAGTAATATAGCCAGTTGCTTTAATGAATTCAGAAAACTGTTTATTAGTAACTTCAGTCTCATCCATATAAAAACCATCTACTTTAACAGTATGACTTGGCTTTTCGTGTATGAGAGCCATATTATCATTTTCTGAAGCTCCCATTTGAAAAATACCCCCTTCAATCCACACCATACCCTCAATTAAAGGTTTTGTTGTGTGTATTTTTTTCTTGGTTTTTTTACATCCTAAAATTAGGATGTTTGTAAATAAAAATATTTTGAAAATTGAATTCATTAGCATTTTAAATATTTTAATAAAAATACAATATTTAATACAAGATTAATGATTAAAAAAGAGTCTTCTCCATTTATTATATTTTTTGCGTCATAATTCATATTATAAGAATTATTAAAAGTATTAGATTTGATTTATAAATCTTAGTGTGTGAAATATTTATATAACATATTATTTATTTTTTTATCATTAAGCTGTTATTCTCAAGATCATATTGATAACAGGCCCAATGTTCTTTTCATTGCAGTTGATGATCTGAAACCCACAATAGGCGCATACGGAGATGAAATTGCTATAACTCCAAATCTGGATAAATTATCAGAAAATGCAACAATATTTTTTAATAACCACACTCAACAAGCTATTTGTGGTCCAGCCAGAGCTAGTATAATGACTGGAAAACGTCCTGATTACACTAAAGTTTGGGATTTGAAAACTAAAATGCGTGATATGGTACCTGATATTGTAACCATACCACAATTTTTTAAAAATAATGGGTATGAAACTATTGGACTTGGAAAAATATTTGATCCGAGGTGTGTAGATCAATTTAGAGATAAACCTTCTTGGACTGTTCCATACCTTCCAGAGCATAAAATGGGTTATCCTAAAGACTATGGCCCACCAGCTATGGGTTTTTATCAAAATCCAGAAATCAAAAGTAAAATTTTACAGTTAAGAAAAGAGGCAAAGTCAAAAGGTGTAAAGGATCTTGGTAAATATTTAAGAAGTCAATATAAACCCCCTTTTTCAATGAGTGATGCTCCAGATGAAGCATATGTGGATGGAATTCTAGCAGCTTATGCA
>Ga0160423_10002743_pt1 | contig 14688 bp, 13 predicted proteins | sample CRUFie14St8metaG_FD_108191 | JGI IMG/M metagenome (GOLD analysis project Ga0160423, IMG submission 108191) | Marine microbial communities from the Costa Rica Dome - CRUD Field 142mm St8 metaG | ecosystem: Environmental > Aquatic > Marine > Oceanic > Photic zone | place: Costa Rica: the Eastern...
ACGTTGCCGGCCTCGGCGCTTTCGCCCCCGAGTTCGGAGGGTTTCCTTGACCTCAACGGTAATCAGTTCCTGAACTGGACGCTCACAGGAAGCTGGATTCAGTCCACCCTGAACAGAGGGCAGTTGGCTACTCGGGGGGCATCGCAGTCCGTGTCGCTGGAGGTGGCCGTCCCGCTGTCTGATTTGGAGTTCTATAAGCTTAACTACCGCGGCGAGATTTATTTCCCCCTTTTTGGGGAGTTTACGCTCCACTTACGCGGCGAGCTGGGCTACGGCGACGGTTATGGCACCGCGAGCGAACTCCCCTTCTACGAGCACTTCTTTGCAGGCGGATTTGGTTCCGTGCGCGGCTACGAAGTCAACACTTTGGGACCACGCGCTACCCCACCATCTGTTTACAGCACCAATACCGCTGTCACAGCTATTGATGAAAATGGCTTACCTACACAGTATGGGGGAGAGGATGGCCGCGGATTTGGCTACAGTGTCGATCCCGTCACGGGTAAAATTCCAGTTCAAGAATTCTACTCTAGGCCCAACCCATTTGGCGGCAACGTGTTGATAGAAGGCAGCGCAGAGATTCTTTTTCCAATGCCGTTTATTAAGGATCGAAGTTCTCTGAGATCGGCCCTATTTCTGGACGTGGGCAACGTTTTCAACACAAATTGCCGTGAAAATCAGGTGAATTGTTTTGGCGTAGATGCCGGCGAATTACGTTACTCTGTCGGCATTGGAGTGACATGGCTTTCAGGTTTTGGTCCTTTGACGTTTAGTCTGGCAAAGCCCCTGAATGCCAGTCCTATTGATGAGAGAGAGGTCTTCCAGTTCACGCTGGGCCGTGGCTTCTAATCCAGGTTAAGACAAGAAAATGGAGAATGTTCAATGAACGCACGTGTTTGGCTGGCAGGCCTGCTGATGGCTGTATTGCCGTCGATTGTTTTGGCTCAGGGCCGAATCGCCGTGGTCAACCTCGAGCAGGCTATCCTTCAAACCGACGTTGCGCAGCAACGCCTGCAGGAGTTTGAGAGCAACGAGGATTTTGCTTCCGACAAGTCGCAGTTCGATGCGCTGCGCGAGGAGCTCGATCAACTGGTCAAGGATTTTCAACGAGACCAAGCGGCCATGAGCGAGGAGGACCAGGTTGCAGCGCGACAAAAGATGGCAAGCAAGCAGTCTGATTTGGAGTATGTTGCCAAGAAGCTTCAGACGCTTCAGACGCAGAATGCACAGCGCGTGATGCAGGAGCTGGCGCCTCAGGCACAGGAGGTGCTGCGGGAGATTATCGAGACTGACCAAATCGGCTTGTTGCTGCAGCAACAGGCAGTCATTCATGCCGACTTGGGGTACAACATCACAGCAAAGGTCTCGGATAAGATGAACCAGTTGGGCATCGAGTAACGGCTGTGCCCACCCTTGGGGAGCTCGCCAGTCGTCTGGAGCTCGAGTTTCTTGGGGACTCAGCGATGCCGATAAAGGGCATCGCCTCTCTGGATACCGCTGGGCCAGAGCACCTCAGTTTTGTCTCGGAAAAAAAACACCTTCGGCGAATAGCCGACACCAGAGCGGGTGCCCTGATTTTGCACCCAGACTGGGTTGATCGGTGGTCAGGCGGCGCACTGTTAAGCCCTGCGCCCTATGTAGCCTATGCCCATGTGAGCCGGATTTTCGATAACCACCCCGCTGCGTCAGGCCGGGTGCACGAGAAGGCCTCGGTCGCAGAGAGTGCGCAGCTCGGTGAGGGCGTTACCGTGGATGTCGGTGCCTGCGTTGAGGCAGGCGCTATTCTGGGTGATCGTGTCTGGATTGGTGCCGGCGCCTATGTGGGGCATGGCACAAAAATCGGAGAGGACACCGAGGTCAAACCCGGTGCGGTGATTTGTCATCAGATTGAGATTGGCCGCCGCTGCACAATCCACCCTAACGCGACCATCGGCGCAGACGGTTTTGGCTTTGCTCCGAATGCTCAGGGCTGGATAAAGATCGAGCAGCTGGGGTCGGTCATTTTGGGTGATGACGTTCAAATCGGCGCTAACTCGGCCGTCGACAGGGGGGCGCTTGAGGATACCGTTATTGAGGATGGTGCGATCATCGATAATATGGTCCAAATTGGACATGGAGCGCGCGTCGGCACCCAGACGGCGATCGTGGCTCAGGTGGGCGTGTCCGGCAGTACCCAAATTGGCGCTCGGTGTGTCATTGCCGGGCAAGCGGGGATTGCGGGTCATCTGACGATTGCTGACGATGTGCATATTGGCGGGCAGGGTCGCGTCGCAAGCTCGGTAACAGAGCCCGGACATTACGCGTCTGGTACGCCAGTACAGCCGTTGAGGGCATGGCTAAGGAACGCCTCACGATTCACAGAGTTAGATCAACTGGCGAAGCGCATTGCGGCGCTCGAGAAAGCGGCGGGAGCTGCGCACCAAGAGGACGACAAGGCGTGATACTGGATATTGAAGAGATTCGAAATCGGCTCCCCCATCGATACCCGTTTCTTTTGGTCGACAGAGTGGTTTCGGTTGAGCCGGGTGAGCGAATCCTGGCCTACAAGAATCTCAGCATTAACGAGCCATTTTTTGACGGCCACTTTCCGGGGAAGCCTGTTTTCCCCGGCGTGCTATTGCTAGAGGCAATGGCGCAGGCTGCCGGTATCCTCGGCTTTGTGACTATGGACAAGACTCCTGCCGATGGCTCGATCTACTACTTCGTTGGCGCGGATAATTTGCGCTTTAAACGCCCCTGTGTGCCGGGCGATCAAGTTATGCTTCACGCAAGTATCGTGAGTGAGCGGCGGGGTATCTGGAAGTTCGAGGTCGAGTCCCGGGTCGATGATGAACTGGCTGCTTCGGGCACGATATTGTGTGCAAATCGGTGAGTCGTGATTCACGAGTCTGCCATCGTTGATCCCTCGGCACATCTCCATGAATCAGTGGAGGTGGGCCCCTGGACGTGGATTGGGCCCGGCGTTGAGATTGGCGAAGGTACCAAGATTGAGTCGCACGTGGTGGTCAAAGGACCTACTCGAATCGGCGCCAGAAATCACATTTACCAGTTCTCTACAGTAGGGGAGGCTACCCCCGATCTGAAATATCGTGACGAACCTACGGAGCTTCATATCGGCGAAGATAACGTCATCCGTGAAAACGTGACAATTCATCGCGGTACGGTTCAGGATCGGTCCCTGACGGCGATTGGCGACCGCAATCTACTGATGGCTTATGTCCACGTAGGTCACGATAGTATCGTCGGCAACGACACGATATTGGTGAACAACACAGCCCTTGCGGGGCACGTTGAAATCGGCGACTGGGCCATACTCTCTGGCTACACGCTCGTCCACCAGTTTTGCAAAATTGGTCCTCACAGTTTCAGTGGTATGGGCACTTCCATTGGTAAGGACGTGCCGGCTTACGTCACCGTTGCAGGCAGTCCCGCAGAGGCCAAAACGATCAATGCCGAGGGATTGCGGCGACGCGGCTTTGATACGGCCGAAATCGGAGAATTACGACGGGCTTTCAAGGTGCTTTACCGCCAAGGGCTAACGCTGGATGCTGCGCTTGAGCGCTTACAGAACATGGCAGTTGAGACCCCCAGCATTCAGACGCTGATCGACTCCTTGAAACAGTCCCAGCGAGGCATCGTTCGTTAGTGTCATCCGGTCCCCTTCGGCTGGGTCTTTGTGCCGGTGAGCCCTCTGGCGATATTTTAGCCAGCGCGATATTGAGGTCCTGGCGGGCGCAGGCACCGGCGTTAGAGGTGTCAGGGATTGGTGGCGAACAGGCGATCCGTGCCGGATTAGAATCCTGCGCGCCTATGGAACGCCTATCGGTGATGGGATTGGTCGAGCCTCTCAAGCGGTTACCCGAACTGCTTTCAATCCGCAGAGAACTGATCGCCCGACAAATTACGCTCCGGCCAAACCTGTTCATTGGGGTGGACAGTCCCGATTTTAATTTACCGGTTGAACGGCGACTCAAGGCGGCGGGTATACCCACGGCTCATCTGGTCAGCCCGTCGATTTGGGCGTGGCGACAAGGTCGAATCCGAGGCATCCGAAAAGCCGTCGACAAGATGCTGTGCCTGCTACCCTTCGAGGTCGACCTCTACCATCAGGCAGGTATTGACGCGGTCTGCGTGGGGCACCCATTGGCTGATGAACTCGCTATGCTGCCTCCGGCCGCGCAATGCAAGGAAACCTTTGGGTTATCAGAGCATGGGACCGTGCTTGGGGTATTGCCTGGTAGCCGTGAGAGTGAAGTCCGCTATCTCATGCCGACCTTTATCGAAGCAATAGGGATACTGCATCGACACGCGCCGGAGCTTCAGTTTTTGGTCCCTGCGGCAAACCAAGACCGCCACGCACAAATTCTGGAGATGCTTCAAGGCCAGGACGTACCCGTCAAAGTCGTCTTGGGGCACGGACGAGAGGCCATGCATTGTAGTGATGCGTTACTGATTGCTTCGGGTACCGCCACCCTCGAGGCCATGTTTCTGAAAAAACCCATGGTAATTTCTTACCGGATGGCGGCTGCGTCATGGATGCTCTTGTCTCGAATGGTGAAAACGCCCTTTGTGGGACTGCCCAATATTCTGGCTCGTGAAGCAGTGGCGCCGGAGCTTCTTCAGCAGGATGCCACGGCTCCGCGCCTGGCGGACGAGGTGATGCGTGTGCTTGATCAGGGTGGAGCGGCTCAGGTGGCCCGATTTAACGACTTGGCTAGTCAGATCGGGGGTGACTTTGCCCGTCGTAGCGTCGAGGCGCTGTCTCCACTGGCCGAGCGTTAATGCAGACTCCTGATCTTTTTGAGGATAACAGCACAGCGCTTGTTGCAGGTGTCGACGAGGTCGGGCGTGGTCCGCTAGCCGGCGATGTTATCGCTGCAGCCGTGATTTTGAACGGCGCCGCACCCAGTGGTGTCACCGACTCAAAAGCGTTATCTGCGGGTCGCCGGGAGGCGCTCGCAGAGGCGATCCGAGAGAGCGCCTTGTGCTGGTCGGTGGGTAGGGCGTCAGTTGCCGAAATTGACGAACTGAATATTCTCGAGGCGTCGTTGTTAGCGATGCGTCGCGCGGTGGAGGGTTTAAGCACTCAACCCACCCTCGTACTGGTAGACGGTAATCGATTGCCGCGCTGGCCATATGAAGCCAAGGCCATCGTCAAGGGCGACCTGAGCGAACCCGTGATCGGCGCAGCGTCCATTCTTGCAAAAGTGACGCGTGATGCGGAGATGCTGGCACTTCACCAGACCTATCCCGGGTATGGTTTTGATCAGCACAAAGGCTATCCGACTCAGGCGCATTTGTCGGCCTTGCAGGCCCTTGGGGTCTCTCCCGTGCACCGCAGAAGCTTTGGGCCGGTGAAACGCTTGCTGGCAGACCCCGAGGTGGGATAGCGTTTGACTCATGGCCTCGTTTGTTCACCTCCGACTACATACCGAATTTTCGCTGATTGATGGCTTGCTCCGGGTTCGCCCGGCCCTTGAGCGCGTCGCCGAACTTGGCATGCCGGCCGTGGCAATCACTGATCATCACAATTTCTTCGGTTTGGTGAAGGCGTATAAGGCCGCTGCAGATTTGGGGGTAAAGCTGATTGCGGGTGCAGATGTGCACCTAGTGGACCCTCTAGATCAGGGACGTCACCATGAATTTTGCCTTCTCGCTCAGAACGAAAGAGGGTATCGAAACCTGATGTTGCTTCTGTCGCGGTCCTACCAACAGGGGCAATATCTGGGTAGACCCAGAGTAGAACAGGACTGGATCGCAGAATATGCCGAGGGAGTGATTGCGCTCTCTGGAGGCCGACGGGGTGACATTGGTCAGGCATTGCTCAACGGGCGAGAGGACGACGCCCGAGCGGCGATCGAGCGCTGGCAACACTGCTTTCCGGATCGTTTTTACCTTGAGCTGCAGCGAACGGGTCGAGCCGACGAAGAGCGCTATTTGCATGCCGCTGTGGACCTCGCATCCCGTCACAGTTGCCCAGTCGTGGCAACGAATGATGTGCGCTTTTTGCAAGCCGACGAATTTGAGGCGCACGAGGCGCGGGTCTGTATTGGCGACGGACGGACCCTTGATGACCCCCGGCGAGTGCGAGCCTACTCCGAGCAGCAATATTTGCGCTCTGCGGAAGAAATGGCAGAACTCTTTGCAGACATTCCCGAGGCTTTGGAAAACTCCGTAGAAATTGCGCGGCGCTGCTCGTTATCGTTGAGTTTGGGGCAACCCTCGCTACCCGAGTATCCGGTTCCGTCGGGGGAGACGATTGATCAATTTCTGGGTCGCCTGTCCTTTGAGGGGCTGCGTCGGCGATTTCCGCATTGGGACGACGCCCGGCTGAAGCCGTATTGCGAGCGGCTTGAGTTTGAGCTCGAGACCATCAATCAAATGGGTTTCCCAGGGTACTTTCTGGTCGTCATGGACTTTATCCAATGGGCGAAAGATCAGGACATTCCGGTGGGACCTGGCCGAGGGTCGGGTGCCGGCTCTTTAGTGGCTTATGCCCTAGGCATTACGGATCTGGACCCGATTGAATATGACCTGCTGTTTGAGCGTTTCCTGAATCCTGAGCGGGTGTCCATGCCTGATTTTGATGTTGATTTTTGCATGGAGCGTCGCGACGAGGTGATCGACTATGTCGCTCAGACCTATGGGCGTCAGGCGGTGTCGCAAATCATCACCTTTGGCACCATGGCGGCCAAAGCGGTCGTGCGGGATGTGGCGAGGGTGCAGGGAAAGCCCTATGGCCTAGCGGACAGAATGTCGAAACTCATTCCGTTTGAGGTGGGCATGACGCTCTCCAAAGCGCTGGAGCAAGAAGAACAATTGGTCGCCCTTCTCGAGGAAGACAGCTCCGCGCAGGAAATCTGGGACATGGCGGTGCAGTTGGAGGGCGTCACACGAAATGCAGGTAAGCACGCGGGGGGAGTGGTGATCGCTCCGGGTGCCTTGACTGATTTTTCGCCAATTTATTGTGACGATGATGGCTCCGGTGTCGTTACTCAATACGACAAAAACGATGTTGAGGAAGCGGGCCTGGTGAAGTTCGACTTTCTGGGGCTGCGTACGCTGACCATTATCCAGTGGGCCACTCAAATGATCGATGCCCGAGCCACCGCCCCTCTGGATATTGACGCGATTCCTCTGGATGACCCCGACGTTTTCCGGCTCATGCAGGCGGGCGATACGACTGCGGTCTTCCAGTTGGAAAGTCGCGGTATGAAGGAGTTGATCAAAAATCTGCGCCCTGATTGTTTTGAGGACATTATTGCGCTGGTGGCGCTGTTTCGACCGGGACCCTTGCAATCGGGCATGGTCGAAAACTTTATTAACCGCAAGCATGGTCGCGAGCCCCTCGCATACCCCGATGCACAGTACCAACATGAGTGGCTGCAGCCGATTCTTGAGCCAACCTACGGAATCATCCTTTATCAAGAACAGGTCATGCAGATCGCTCAGGTGCTGGCGGGTTACACCCTCGGTGGCGCAGATTTGTTGCGGCGAGCAATGGGCAAGAAAAAGCCGGAGGAGATGGCCAAGCAACGCAGCGTCTTTGAAGAGGGCGCGGCCTCGAAGGGCATCGATCCCATACTGGCGATCAAGATTTTTGATCTGGTCGAGAAGTTTGCCGGTTACGGTTTCAATAAATCGCATTCCGCCGCCTATGCCTTGGTGTCTTACCAGACCGCGTGGCTGAAAACGCACTATCCGTCTGAATTTATGGCGGCGGTTATGAGTTCGGAAATCGATAACACTGACAAGTTGCTGACTTTCCGCGATGAGGCCAAGCGAATGGGCTTGGTAGTGCAGCCGCCCAGCATTCAATCTGGAGAGTATGCCTTCTCGGTGGATGATGCCGGCCAAATCCGTTACGGACTGGGCGCCATAAAGGGTCTTGGGGAGGGGCCGATCGGGAATTTACTGGCCGCTCGCGAGGAAGGGCCGTTCAGCAGTCTTTTTGACTTGTGCGCTCGGACTGACCCTCGCAAGATGAATCGCAGGGCGCTTGAAGCGCTTATCAAAAGCGGCGCCCTGGATGAGTTGGGAGTCGAGCGGTGGGTGATGCTTGCCGGACTGGATGACGCGATCAAGGCGGCGGAACAGGTGGCGAGCAACACGGCGGCGGGGATGACCGACCTCTTCGGGGATGTGATGACTGCCAGCGAAACGTCGGACGATCTGTATCAAGAGCATCGGGGCGCTCGCCCATGGTCGCTGACAGAGTTGCTGAACGCTGAAAAGGAGAGTCTCGGTAGCTTTTTAAGCGGCCACCCGATGGAAGCTTTTGAAACTGAGGTCCGTAAGTTCGCGCCGCGCCGAATTCGTGAGCTGCAAGCCAACAATCAGAGTGTGGTCGCTGGCCTGATTATGGATATCCGCACTATCAAGACCCAACGGGGTCCAATGGCGGTACTCACTTTAGACGACGGTTCTGGTCAGCTCGAGGCCACCGTTTACAACGACGTATTCACTGAGCATCGAGACTTGCTACAGAAGGATCGCATTGTTTTGTTGGAGGGCCGTCTGCAAGTTGATGACTTCAACGGGGGGTTGGCGATGCGGACCAAAACCGCCCGGTCACTCGAGCAGGCGAGGCAAGCCAAGGTATCTCAGCTCCGGCTCCGGGTTGCCAGTCATCGCGTTGATGATCATTTTAATACTCTGTTGGCCAGCACGTTGCGGACCGCGGTGGGCGGGCAGTGTCCCGTGGTGATGGAATATGTCCAACCCAAAGGTTCCGTAGCAGTGCGCCTCGGCGGTGCATGGCAAGTGCACCCCAGTGATGCCTTGCTAGACGAGCTCAGGATAGCGGTGGGGAGTGATGCCGTGGACTGGGTCTATGAGGCATAGTGCAGCGGTCACGCTCTGTTTGTTTTTGGGTGCCTGCGCAGAGACGGCACCGCCCTGCTCGAGACCAGAGTCCGGACCCACGGCTGAGAGTGCGGGGTGCCTGATCTGGAATGACAGAGGTGCGTTACTCGTGCGTGACTGGTCGGGGGGCTGGGCGCTTCCGGGTGGCAGCGTGGCTGTGGGCGAATCGGCTCTGTGCGCTGCTGAGCGGGAAGCCTTTGAGGAGACGGGGCTGAGTGTGACCGCCACTGAGCTCGCCATCGTGCTCGACAACGGATTCCATTTGTATTGGTGTGACGCGGCGCCCGACGCACGACCCAGAGTGCACCGACCTCTGGAGGTTCGGGAGGCGGCGTGGCTTAATCCTGACACCCTGAACCCCGCAGCGTGGCGTTATCCGGGGCAGGGTGAGATCATTGCGGGCCTGATTGTGGCCACATCTCAGTCGACATATGAGGAATGAATACGGGTGCTTCTATGACAAAGGAACCAATCGAAGCAGCGGTCTTTCGCCGTTTGCTGTCACATCTCGACAGCCGTAAGGACGTGCAAAATATTGATTTAATGAATCTGGCAGGGTTTTGCCGGAATTGTCTGTCCAAGTGGTACGCGGAGGCAGCCGCCGAGCAAGGCCTTGCGCTGGATAAGGAGGCAGCCCGAGAGCGTGTTTACGGCATGCCCTATGCCGAGTGGAAGGCGCAGTATCAAACCGAGGCCACTGCTGAGCAGGTCGCTCAATTCAATGCGGGTCGGGAAGATTCAAATACGGATTAGGTCCAGCGTCTGCTCTAGCGAGATCACATCCGCGTACTTAGCGTTCAGGTCGTAAAGGTTTGCCTCGTGAGCCTGTGCGTCGCGATCACCGCAGGCTTCGCGAGGAACGACCACTCGATAATTGTTCTGTAGCCCGTCGACAGCGGTGGCGCGTACGCAGCCGCTGGTGGTCAGGCCCGTGACCACCACCGAATCTACGCTCCGGGCCGTTAGCCAATCATCCAGATCGGTACCATGAAAACCGCTTGCGTGGCGCTTTTCGAGCTGCAGGTCAGATGGGCTGACCGGTAGTCGGTGATCAAAACGGACCCATTCGGAGTCGGGCGTGAGCAGATTCAGTGCGGGGACTCGCGCGCGAAACACCGAGGCCTGATTATCGTTGCGATACACCACAGTCGTCAGCACCACCGGCAGCTCCGCTTGATGAAACGCCGCCATCAGTCTGGCATTGGCCTCCACCACGGCATCGGCTTCTGAGCCGAGTGGGCAGGTGGGATCCGTGAAGCCGGTGACGACGTCGACGACGATCAGCGCGGGCTTCGCGCCCAGACCGCCATCGATTCTCTCCAGTGCGTTGCGCTCAGACATGACTGGCGTCCCCCTCTCTCTAATCGGTAATATCCGGATCATGAGCGATCATGGGGATGACTTCCAGATGCGACTTACACACTCCGGCGCGGCTGACTAAAGATGAATGAGGCTCAGGCTCCGCCTGCCGATGTCAGTGCGTTGATCGATGCCGACTGGCATGAATGGCGCTCTGCGCTGGAGGACATTCGGCGGGAGTACGGAGATGAGGGTGTTCGGGCACTGCTTCGGCGTTTGCAGGAGTACAGTATCGACCAGGGCGTGACCCTATCCGACACCCTTCTGAACACGCCTTACGTCAATACGCTGTCACTCGAAGAACAACCACCGTATCCGGGCGATCTGGAAATCGAGAAACGGATTGAAAACATCATTCGTTGGAATGCGGCAGCGATGATACTGCGTGCTCAAGATGAAGGAGCCGGCTTGGGGGGCCATATTGCCACGTACGCCTCGGCTGCCACCGCTCTGGAAACGGCGTTTCACCATGTCTTCAGTGCGGCGGGCAGAGGTGATTTGGTGCTGCCGCAGCCGCATTCGGCGCCCGGCATCTACGCGCGAGCCTATATCGAGGGGCGTCTTACGGAGTCACAGTTGCGCAACTTCAGGCGCGAGTTGGGAGAGGGCGGAGGACTGTCCTCTTACCCCCATCCTCGCTCAATGCCCGATTTCTGGCAGGTACCAAACGCCTCGATGGGTCTGTCGGTGCCTACATCAATTTACATTGCCCGTTTTGCCAAGTATTTGCAGCATCGAGGGCTATTGACGCTCGATGACTCACGTATCTGGTGCTTTATCGGCGACGGTGAGGCCGATGAACCCGAGGTGCTGGGCACGATCAATATCGCTGCGCGCGAGCGTCTGGATAACTTGGTGCTCGTGGTGAACTGCAATTTGCAGCGTCTCGATGGGCCCGTGCGGGGCAACGGCAAGATTATTCAGGAGCTGGAGCGCGCTTTCAGGGGCGCTGATTGGCAGGTACTCAAGGTGATCTGGGGCAGTGGTTGGGATGCGTTGCTGGCATCCGACCATGATGGTGTGCTGCGACATCGTATGGAAGAGTGCCTGGATGGGGATTACCAACGCTACTCGATTTTGCCGGGCGATGAGCAGCGCGAGCATTGGGTACACGGTGATCCGCGGCTAGAACAACTGATGAACACGCTCACCGATGCCGAAGTGGCGCAGATAAAACGGGGTGGACAAGATCCTAAAAAACTCTACGCGGCCTACCGCCGTGCCTGCGAGAGTGAGGATCGACCCACCGTGATTTTGGTAAAGACCGTCAAAGGCGACGGCATGGGTTCTGCCCTGCAGGGCAGGAACACGGCCCATCAGAAAAAAGATCTTTCTCGCGAAGAGAGGATTGCCTGTGCTCGGGCGTGGGGCATTCCCCTTGATGAAGAGGCCATTGCGAGGGCCGAGTTTTATCGGCCCGCCGAGGACAGCGAAGAGATGCTGTATCTGCATGCCCGTCGGAAGGCATTAGGTGGCTATTTACCGAAGCGCGAGGTGGCGGCTTCATCTTTGAATCCCCCTCAGGCAGAGATTTTCGCTAGCTTTGATTCAGGGTCGGGGTCTCGCAGTTTATCGACAACAACGGCAATGGTGCGGTTACTGACCAAGCTGCTGAAAGATCCCGAGGTGGGCCAATACGTGGTGCCCATTGTCCCTGACGAGGCGCGCACCTTTGGGATGGATGCACTCTTCAAAGTCGCCGGTATCTACTCTCCCGATGGCCAGCGCTACACCCCGGTCGATGCCGAGTCGCTGAATAGCTACCGCGAAGCCACTGATGGCCAGATTTTGCAGGAGGGGATCTGCGAGGCGGGCGCGATCGCTTCTTTCATAGCTGCCGGAACGGCTTATGCGACCTTTGGCGTGCCGACGATTCCCTTTTATATTTTTTATTCGATGTTTGGCTTCCAACGTGTCGGTGACATGATTTGGGCGTCTGCAGACATGATGGCAAAAGGGTTTTTGCTTGGCGGTACGGCAGGGCGCACTACCCTGAACGGCGAGGGGCTTCAGCATCAAGACGGCCACTCCCCCATTCTCGCCAGCACAGTGCCGTCTATACGGACCTACGACCCCGCTTTTGCCTGGGAACTCGCTGTCCTGGTTCGATACGGGATCCAGCGCATGTTTATTGAGGATCATGATGAGCTGTTTTATCTCATGATGTACAACGAGGCGCGGCCAATGCCGCCGCGCCCGGAGCATGCGAATATTGAGGAAGGCGTGGTTCGCGGAGGCTACTTACTCGAACCAGCCTCCGGGAGTGGGCAGAGAGTCAATCTGCTGGGCTCCGGCACCATTTTGTTTGAAGTGCTTGAAGCGGCATCGATTCTGCGCGAGGAGGGTTTCTCGGTGGCGGTATACAGAATCAACAGCTACGTCGAGCTGGCGCGAGACGCGGAGCGGGCCGAGCAGGCATCGGGCGAGGCGGAGCGCGCCTCCGCGTGGGTAAGCACACTTTTCAACGAGCCCGATGTGCCGATTGTCGCTGCAACCGATTACGTCCGGGCGTTACCGAGAATGATTTCCAGCTGGCTTCCCGGTCGCTTCGTCGCACTTGGCACCGATGGTTTCGGACTCAGTGATCGTCGTGAGGCATTGCGAGCGCACTTTAAAGTCGATTCGGCGTCGATTGCTGATGCCGCCCGTAAGCTCGCGGGTCCCTGATGTCTGCAAGGCGGCGCATTGTTGTCTTTCGGGTCTTGGCGCTACACTGCCCGCGCGTTGCAGCGCCAACGAAGGATTCACGCAATCTATGCTGAGGAGAGATACATGGCCGAGAGGGTGATTATTAAGGAAGTGGCAGCGAGAGATGGTCTCCAGGCACAGCCCAAGCACCTCACTGTCGAGCAACGCATGGCGCTGGTGGCGGCGCTCGCAGAGACGGGCGTGCCCGAACTGGAAATTGGCTCATTCGTCTCCCCAAAAGCGGTTCCACAAATGGCAGGTACTGATGAAATTGCAGATAACCTGCCCGCTGTGGATCTCGCATTCAGTGCGCTGGTGCCGAATATGAAGGGCTACGAGCTCGCTGTGAGAGCTGATATCCGGTGCCACGCGATTGCGCTGGCTGCCACCGAGGAGATGAACCAAAACAATATTCGTAAGAGCCTGGAGGACACCCTCGTCATGGGCGAAGAGATCCTCGATCGGGCACTGGATGACGGTGTGGCTATACATGCTTACCTCGCGGTCGCTTTCGAGTGTCCATACGAGGGCGCCGTACCCGAGGCACTTGTGCTTGAGCAAGCGGACAGGCTCATGTCGCATCAGCCTGCACGATTGGTGATTGCCGATACGATTGGTGCGGCCAATCCGGCCGCGGTTCAGTCGATGATGCAGAAGCTGGTGGATCGATATGGTCCGGATCGGCTTGGTTGTCACTTTCACGATACGCGAGCGATGGGGCTGGCCAACGTTTACGCCGCGCTGCTGGCGGGGGTCCGCCAGTTTGACGCCTCTGCTGGGGGACTGGGAGGTTGCCCGTTTGCTCCGGGCGCAAAGGGCAATGTGGCAACCGAGGACGTCGTGATGTTGTGTGAATCGATGGGCTATCACACCGGTTTGAGCATGCCCAAGTTGTTGCAGGCGGTCGAACTGCTCGCCGACATGATTGGTGCCCCGCAGGGAGGCAGGGCCCACACGTGGCTTTCTAAGCAGTGCGCCTGATCTGAACCGTGCGGGTCAGCGAGGCCATCGTCGGTCGTCAAAGTATTCGAGCGTTCCTCAGTGATCGACCCGTCAGCAACGAGACGATCGAAACATTACTGAACGTCGCCGGGCGTGCCCCTTCAGGGTCCAACATTCAACCGTGGCAGGTGTACGTCGTCCGGGGTAAACGCAAAAGCCGAATCACCGAAGCCTGCTCCGCCCGGTTCCTCGCCGGCGATGAGGGTGAGTACGAGTATTACTATTACCCGAGGGAGTGGCGCCAACCCTATATTGGTCGGCGACGTCAGACGGGCTTTGGCTTATATGGTCTTCTTGGTGTGGATCGCAGTGACACCGCGTCAGTGCAGAGCTACCGGGTTCAAAATTACCAGTTCTTTGGCGCCCCGGTCGGGTTGTTCTTTACCATTGATCGGGACATGGAGCAGGGCAGCTGGCTCTATTACGGCATGCTCCTGCAGTCTTTTATGCTGGCAGCGCGCGAGGCGGGACTGGAGAGTTGTGCTCAGGCGGCTTTTTGCCCCTATCACGACAGCGTTATGCCCATACTCGAGGCGCCACCTGATCAGATGCTGGTGTGTGGTATGTCGCTGGGCTATGCCGATCCGGACGCCTTGGTGAACACTTACCGCACTGAGCGCCTGGATGCCAGCGAGTTCCTAAACATTTTGGAGTGACTGCGGATCAGCTGGCGCGTGCAACCATTTGCTTGGCAATAATCACTCTCTGAATTTCATTGGTCCCCTCGCCGATGCACAACAAGGGCGCATCGCGATAGAAACGCTCGATCTCATA
>Ga0160423_10002744_pt1 | contig 14688 bp, 8 predicted proteins | sample CRUFie14St8metaG_FD_108191 | JGI IMG/M metagenome (GOLD analysis project Ga0160423, IMG submission 108191) | Marine microbial communities from the Costa Rica Dome - CRUD Field 142mm St8 metaG | ecosystem: Environmental > Aquatic > Marine > Oceanic > Photic zone | place: Costa Rica: the Eastern...
ATGGACGACGACGACCTGCGCCGTGGTCGACCAACCTCTCACAAGGTCTATGGCGAGGGCATGGCTGTTCTCACCGGCGATGCCTTGCTCACCGAGGCCTTCATTGTCCTAGCCGAAACCCCTCCGACAAAACGCTATTCCCTCAAAGAGCTTCTCCTCGAATTCTCGATCTGCGGCGGATCCAAAAAACTCATCGGAGGACAGGTGCTCGATCTCGAAGGCGAAAGCAAAGATCTCAACAAGGCACAGCTAATTCGTATTCACGAAAACAAAACCGCCGCGCTTCTCACCACCTCCCTCCGCCTTGGTGCCATGACCGCCAACGCCACTCCGAAACAGCTCGAAGCCCTCACCGACTTCGGATACAATCTCGGTCTCGCCTTCCAGGTCATCGACGACATTCTCGATGTTACTCAATCAACCGAACAACTCGGCAAAACGGCTGGCAAAGACGAAGCCCTCAATAAGGCCACCTACCCGTCCATTCTTGGCCTAGATAAATCCAAAAAAGAAGCCGCGCGCCTCACTAAAAAGGCACTCGCAACTCTCTCGGTTTTCGGGAAGAAGGTGACTCGCCTCGAAGCGATCGCCCACTACCTACTCGATCGCGACTATTGAAGCGACTCGCCAAAGCGAAACAGCCTTGGTTTGAACCAGTTGTTGAAGTCAAGGGACAACAGCACGCGCAAGTCACACGCCACCTTATCGACATTAATCAACTCACCCTCCAGAATGGCCGGATTCATCGACCCGATCGGCACCCAATTGAGATCAGCAATAACGGCTTCACCGCAACAATCATCAGTCCAAAAACCAGAGCACTTATTCGCTACTCCCACCACAATTTCAACAAACGTATTCTCATAGACGGTTTCTTCTAATCACGGCATCCCATTTTCGCGATCACACAACGAAATCCCGCTTGGAACCCTAGCGACTCAGGCCTTCGCAAAGCTCGATCAAATTGCCATCAACGTGGTGCTTGATGTCGGCAATCTCACTGATAGCGATATTTCCAAAAGTCCCGTCTTTGAAAACAATCACCTGATTGGTCTCCCCGGAACAGAGGGCATCAATGGCCGCCACCGCAAATTTAAAGGCCATGATCCGGTCATAAACAGTCGGAGAACCACCCCGCTGCACATGTCCCAGCACGGTCAGGCGAGCGTCCATTCCCAGCGCATCGTTCATCCACCGAGTCAGACTTTCGCCCATCCCCGTCCCCTCCGCCACGATCGCGAGAAGATACCGACGACCTTGTTCTTTCTCCAAGCGCATCTTCTCAGCGATGGAATCCAAATCGTATTCGATTTCCGGAACCAGACAGATCTCCGCCCCGGTCGCCAACGCGCTGGTCATCGCCAGGTATCCGCAATGACGTCCCATCGTCTCGACTACAAAAGCTCTGGAAAATGATGCTGCGGTATCTCGAATACAATCAACGCTTTGACGAATCATATTGAGGGCCGTATCCACCCCGAGACAGTAATCCGTCCCGGGAATATCATTGTCGATCGTCGCGGGAATCCCAGCGAAAGGAACACCGAAATCTGCGTGAAATTGATTCAAAGCACTGAACGAGCCGTCGCCCCCGATCACCACTAATTTCGAAATCCCCAATTTATCAAGATTTTCGAAAGCCTGCTTCCTGAATTGATACTCGAAAAAGCGCTTCGAACGCGACGAGCCCAAAACAGTGCCTCCGCGATGCAGGATTCCCGAAAGACGCTCTGATGTTGCTGCGTGGATCCACCCTTCAATCAGCCCACGCAATCCCCACTCAACGAGGTAGGGTTCCATGCCGCACTTCTTGGCATACTCGGCCGCCGATTTCACTGCCGGATTCATCCCCGCAGCATCGCCGCCGGAGGTCATAATTGCAACTCGCTCACTCAAGATGCTCTGCATGTAGCACAGCTCCCGGGAAGCTCAAGCCTTGCGCGAGACTTCCAACTCCAGAAGGCACACATCGTCGTCAAATCCTCTCCCCCCGGAAAACTTCCGTGCATCCTCGACCAAGTCGACGATCCGGAAACCGCTTTCAGATGCAAAAATCTCCATCATTCTCCACACCCCGTATTCCTCATCCGAGCCATTCTGCACCTCATAAACCCCGTCGGTGAAACACCACAAAGCTTCCAAACCAGCCAGAGGAAGCACCATTTCTCCGTAGGGCATCCCTGGCAACATTCCCAGAGCCGGCCCTTTGGCTCCCGTAGCAAACTCGAGCACATCAACCTTCCCGGAAATCTTCCCTATGGGCGAAGGATGACCTGCCGAAGCCAGGCACACTTCGCCTTTCTTTGAATCCACCACACCATACGAAGCCGTCGCAAACATCGTCAGACCAATCCTTCCGAGAAGATGGGACAAGCCATCATTCAGTCCGGCCAGAAACTCTCCCGGACTCCCTGCAGTCCTTCCCTGCTTTTCAACCAAACCCCGTAACATCGAGACAATCAAGGCAGCTCGAACTCCGTGCCCCATCACATCGCAAACCAAGAATCCCACCCGACCATCACCCAGGTTTTTGACTTCCAAAAAGTCACCTGCCAGATCCCTGGCCGGTTGATAAATGTGCTGGAATTTCAATTTCCAATCACCGCCATCAATCTCCGGCAGACTCTTCGGAACTCCCGCCTGCTGAATCTCACGGGCCAGTCTCAATTCTTCCTCCATCGCCTCGTTCTTCCTCGCCAAATCTTCGGCAATCTTGGCGAGATCATTTCGGGTTTGCACCAACTCGGTGACGTCCCCCGAAACCCCGAATGTTCCGATCAGATTTCCATCAGGATCATACCACGGAAATTTCGACGACATCGACCAGGTCTTGTGATTGTCCTTCCAAGAAATTTCCTCGAGCTTATTCACGATCGGCTCGCCCGACTTCATGATCCTCTTTTCATCTCCCTGGGACCCAATAAACAAATCCTCGGTGAAATAATCTCGGTCATGCTTCCCAACCAGATCATCGGGGGAACTCTCCCCACAGAGGTCGGCCATTCCCTGGTTCACCAGAACAAAATTGGACTCCAAGTTCTTGAAGTAAACGAACATCGGAATGTTATCGATCACCAATCGTAAAAGATTACGCTCCTCATCGATGTCCTGATTCACAATCTGCAACTGTTCCGCCACGCGTTCCAGATTCTCCCTCGTTTTCATCAACTCAGTGACATCATTGGTGACCCCAAAAGTCCCCAGAAGCTCACCTTCCATATTACGCCACACTTTCTTGGTCACGAGCACCCAGGTATCCTCCCTGTCCTCCCAGACTTCATGCTCAAGCTCCTCCACCTTCTCGGAACCGGTCTTCATGATCTCGAGTTCCCTGGCTCGTGAAGCGTCAGCATGTGTCTTCTCGAAAAAGTCATGGTCGGTCTTCCCGACCAACTCCTTAACCGAACCCGCCCCCATCCGAAGGGCCGTCGCCTTGTTTGCCCGCACAAATCTTGACTCCCGATCTTTAAAATATACATTCACCGGTACACTTTCGAGCACGAGATCAATCCTCGCCCGCTCCTCCATCAAGGCCAGTTCGGTATTCTTCCGCTTGGAAATATCAATCAGACTCCCCACCATTTTCAAAACCGTACCCTGATCATTCCGTTCGGGAATCCCCCTCATCCGAAACCATTTCCACTCCCCGCTCCGGGTCCGAACTCTCGACTCCATCGCGAACAAGCGACCTTTTTTCAAAATTACTCGATCGCGTTTCTTAATAAATTTTTTCAAGTCCTCAGGATGAACGTGCTCTTCGGGGTCTTTGAAAAAATTAGGGGCTCCGGTGACTCCGTATCCCAAAAACATCAACACCCGGTTGGAATAAAAAATGGTCCCACTCACCAAATCCCACTCCCAAATCCCCTCATTCGAGGCCTTAAGAGCCAACTCCAAACGTTCGCTTGATTCGTTCATCGCCTCACCTCCATCCCCAACAAACAAACGTCATCGTCGAAGACTCCCTGCCTTGCAAACTCCTCAGCCGCCTGCACTAAATTCTCCAGAACCCGCTCCAACTTACCTCCGCGCTCAATCACTTCAATCATGTGATCGATGCCAAATTCCTCCTTCCACTCATTCATCACCTCGAAGATGCCATCGGTAAAACAAATAATCCGCCGAAGGCCCTGCATGGACGCGGTCACCGAACCATACTCAAACCCGGGCACCAGGCCCAAGGCCGGACCGGTAGCCTCCGCAGGAGGAGCCAGTTGACGTGTTCCATCTTCGAAAACCGCGATGGGGTTTGGGTGACCTGCCACAGTTATTTGCACGGTCTCATTTCGCAAATCGAGCACTCCGTATATCGCTGTGGCGAAGAGCACCACACCGGACTCTTCGAGCAAATGGGTTAACCCTTCATTCAACCCCGTCATAAACTCCGCTGTATCGCTGGCCGAACCAGCCTGTTGCTCAATCAAGCCTCGCAACATCGAGACCACCAGGGCCGAGCGCACTCCATGCCCCATGACATCGCTGACAATGAACCCCATTCGATCATCCTCAAGAGGCAGCACTTCGAAAAAATCCCCCGCCAACTCAGAAGCCGGGCAATAAAGGTGTTTAAAAATCAAACTAACCTCTCCCTCTTCCGATTGAACGAACATCGAGGGAAGCTCGTCGGAAATCAGGGCCTGCTGCACCTCCCGGGCAAGACTCAGCTCTTCTTCCATTTCCTTATTCTTTGACTGAAGTGACTCCGCCATTTCCGTCATCTCGCGCTGGGCGCTGATCAACTCGCTAACATCGCTCGACACTCCAAAGGTTCCCACCACCGTCCCTTCATTATCACGCCAGGGATACTTTGAGGTCATCACCCAGGTGTCCTCTTTACCACTCCAAGTTTCCTTTTCCACGAGCCCCACCATCGCCTCTCCGCTTGCGATAATCGCTTTCTCATCTGCTTCCGCACCACTCCAGTGTTCCTCTGAAAAATAGTCGCGATCGCTTTTCTCATAGAGATCCGATGGCTGGCTTTCGCCCACCCACTCCGCCAGCGACTGATTCACAATCACAAACTGCGAATCCCGGTTTTTAAAGTAAACATTCATCGGAACGCTATCAATGATCAGTCTCATCCGCTGGCGCTCCCCTTCGATCTTTAGCCCCTGTTGATGAAGCTTTCCCGCAACTTTCTCCTGTTCATTGCGGGCCCGCATAAGGTCGGAAATATCATTGGTCACCCCAAAAGTCCCTTTCACCTTTCCGCTGCGATCCAACCAAGCGTGCTTGGTGCTGGTCACCCAAGTATCCTCTCGGTCATCCCATTTTTCATGCTCAATCTGATCATAAACACCTTTCCCGGTATTCATGATTTCCCGCTCCATCTCACGGGCCTCCTGGGCATGGTCCTCATGAAAGAAATCACGATCGCTCTTTCCGATCAGTTCGTCCGACGATGAAAATCCCATTTTCTCGGCCGTTGCCTGATTCGCCATTACAAAGCGCGATTCCACATCTTTGAAATACAAATTCATCGGAATACTATCCATGAGTGTCTGGATTAAATAACGCTCCTCTTTCAGCTCCCTCTCCGCCTGCTTGCGCTTGGAAATCTCAATCGCGCTTCCCACGATTCGGACTACCTTACCCTCGTCATTTCTCACCGGCGTCCCTCTCAGGCGAAACCATCGCCAGCCACCTTTTTGGGTATTTACCATGGGCTCGGCGGAAAACAAATCATCCCCTCCTTCAGAAACCCGGCGCAAGGCCTCGTCAATCTCGGCAACCGACGCTTCGTCCATGAGCTCCTTCCGCTTTTCGAAAAGATTCGGGGCGTCTTTGCGTCGATACCCCAAAAACCTCAACACGCGACGGGAATAGTAGATGGAATTATTCTCCAAATCCCAATCCCATATCCCTTCCCGGGAGGCCCGAAGAGCCAACTCAAGCCGGTCGTCATTCCAACTCGCCATCTCGATAAAGAACCAACACCAATCCCCCTGCTCTCACAACGTAAATCAACCCTCCGGAACAACCATCTCGGCCCGGGGAGCCGGTTTTTCTCCTTTCATAACCGGAGACTGAAAACGGTATCCTTCTTTATGCATAAAATAGCCACCCGCTGCCCCCGCTGCGAGAGGAATACACGAACCCAGGGAACCAAATACGAGAGCCAGGGAACCAACAACGACGAGACGTTTCATCAATTTTTTCATGCGGATGATACCATACCCCAAAACCATCGATCAATCATCCAAGAATTTTCCCGGGTTCAATATGCCCTTATGGTCGAAGACTCTTTTCACCTTTAAGTGGGCCTCATAGCCCTCTTGCCCTAGGGCATCTTTGATCCAACGCTTCTTGGCCAATCCCACGCCATGCTCGCCCGTGATGACCCCGCCAGACTCCAAAATCCAAGTGAAGAGAATATCGAGAGCGCCATCTGCCTTCTCGCGAATCACCGGGTCATCGTAATCCTCAACCATCATATTGGTATGAATATTCCCGTCTCCGGCGTGCCCAAAACAAGCCACCGGAATCCCAGTCGCTTTCTGCAGACCAGCCGCAAAGTCCGCCAACTCTACCAGCTTGGATCGCGGCACCACAATATCTTCGTTCAGCTTGGTCAGGCCCGTCGCCCGGAGAGAATAAGAAAAATCGCGGCGCAGCTGCCAGACCTTCTCGCAAGCCTCTTCATCGCCGTGAGCCTCAATTGACAAGGCTCCAACCCCACTCAGAAGATTCTCCAGCTCTTCCAACTCACTGACAATCGCCTTCCGCCGTCCATCGATCTCCACAATAAGATGCGCATCGCCCTCCGGCAGCGAATCTTCCCCCAGGTATGCCCGCGCTGCCTTCAAGGTGAATTGATCTGTGATCTCCAACGCCGAGGGCAGATGCCCCGCATTCAAAATCGTCTGCACCGCTCCGGCGGCTTTTGTGAAATCGGCAAAGTTCGCTGTCAGCATTGCGCGATTCTGCGGATGGGGAATGATCCGCAAGGTCGCCTCGGTAATGACACCCAGCATACCCTCGCTTCCCACAAAAAGGTGAAGCAAGTCAAAGCCGGTCTTATTTTTGTGGCAACGCCCACCCGCCCGAAGAACTTCCCCGTTGGCCATCACCACCTCGACTCCAAGAACATAGTTCTTGGTCACCCCATACTTCAGACATCGCGGACCACCCGCATTGGTAGCAAGGTTGCCGCCAATTGAGCATTCTCTGAGCGAAGCCGGGTCGGGCGGGTAATACCAACCCAACTCCCTCACCGCGTCCTGTAAATCTCCCGTGATCACCCCCGGCTCGGTCACGACGACCCCGTCACTGGGGGCAAGCTCCGTAATACGATTCATTCGTGCCACCGAAAGCGCAATTCCACCATGCAGCGGAACACAGCCACCGACATAGCCCACCCCGGCACCACGGGTCGTGACCGGGATATCCCGTTTGTAAGCAAATTTCATAACGGCTACGACATCCTCACGCGATTCCGCAAAGACCACCACCTCGGGTAGATGCGAAAAATTCCACCGGTCACAGCCATGCTCCTCAAGCACCTCCACCATGGCGCTCACCTTCCCCTCACCAAGCAAATCACGCAGTTCCTCAATCACTCCATATTTTCATACCAACTCCCCGAAATTTCAAGATCCACTTCTTAAGTCGAAAATCATTTCCGCCTTTTCGAAATGCCCGACATCAGGCAGCTTGGCATGCGTCATGAGTATCGAGGAACGATTGGGGTATCATTTCAAAGACCCATTTCTCCTCGAGGTTGCCCTTTCCCACCCCAGCCTCTCGTCGGAAATCCGTCCCGCCCCACCCGACAACCAAAGACTCGAATTCCTCGGCGACGCCGTTCTTGAACTCGCGGTCACCGACTACCTCTACCAAAGCCACCCAGACTTTCAGGAGGGCGTTCTCACCAAGCTTCGCTCCTCCGTCGTTTCCAAACCCGCACTCGCCACCACCGCAGTGCGCCTTGAAATCGGAAAGGAACTCAAAATGAGTAACGGAGAAGAAGGAAGCGGCGGTCGAATGCGCGCCTCCAATCTCGCCGACGCCATGGAATCACTTTTCGGCGCCATTTATCTCGATGCCGGATTCGCAGCCGCCCAAGAAATCATCCTTCGTATTTTAGAGCCGGAATTCGAACAACTCGATCCCGACACCACCCAGGGAAACTCCAAAGGTGAGCTTCAGGAAATCCTCCAGAAACTTTCTCCCGAATCTCCCCGCTACAACATCACCAGCGAAGAGGGCCCGCCTCATTCCCGAACCTTTGTCGCCTCAGTAAACTGGATAAACCAAGAACTCGGCACCGGCGAAGGTCCCAGCAAGAAGTCTGCCGAAACGGCTGCCGCCACCAAAGCCCTGCAGCTTAAGCTGTGGGAAAACAAGTCGTCCTAACTTTTTTCCAAATCGCGACATCTGCCGGAGCCCAATCGAGCATATCGCCCTCGGTAGGAATGATCCATTTCGCATCCTGATGCTCCCGCAATTCCATTTCTACTCCGTCCCAACAAGATTGATAGGCCCACAACTCAATCTCTCCGTGAACGACACTTTTCACCATCGATCCGGGAGAGACTGACATCGCCAATTCCTCCTCAATCTCACGGGCAAGAGCGACTTGATCGCTTTCCCCTTCTTCCACTTTCCCGCCGGGAAACTCCCACTTTCCCCCTTCCGGTTTGCCGACTGCGCGTTGGCACGCCAAGACCCTTCCCTGATAGAGGATCACCGCGCACACCACTCTCATCGAGTCTGACTACGGAAGAACTTTCACACGATAGAAGCTTTTGGACGCTCCCGTGGCGTGATCGTAGCTAGTGAAATTCCCAATCGCAGTGACCGTCGTCAAGGGCACCCAGCCAAGGAGTCCGTCACTCTGCTGAAGTTCATATTCCTTACCTGCAACAGTGTTCCAAATTACTCTAATCACTCCGGGAGTCCCCGTTTCCTCAACAGAGGTCATCTGGAAAAAGGAATTGGGATCAGTCGGATCAGTTCCGGACAGCACCTCGTTTCCATCACTCACACCATCGCTATCGCTATCTGAATTGAGAATGTTTGTTCCGGCGGCACTCTCGCGAAGATTCGAAAGACCGTCGCCATCACTATCAACTGCAGCCGCAGATCCCGGACTTCCACCGAAAACGGACGATGCACGCCAATTGGCCGGATCACTATGATCACCATTTTCATCGATGATTTCCAGCGATGGTCCGGTGCCGTCGGCGGCAACCGGCCATGGAGCATCGTCATCATAGTCGAACTGATGAATGACATTCCCGCCCGGATCCCGGAGAATGATTTCCTCACCACCATTCGAGAGCGCTCCGCTGGCCCACTCGCCCACGATGTTCAATCCATTGCCATAGATATTCTGAAACTGCGAGGAGTCAGCAACAATCAAGCCATAGGCACCTGGAGCCAAAGTCACAGTTCCAATGCTGAGTGCCCCAACAGGGCTTCCATCGTCAATCGAAACATTCTCGATACTCAACGGATTCGCACTCGTATTGCGGACCTCGATGAATTCAAGCGTCGATCCCTCGATCGGATGATACATGAGCTCGGTAATTTTGAGGTGCTCGAGTGTCGGACTGATGACCGACGAATCGACGATCAGAGCATAGTCATAGGCAAGACGAACTTCCTGCAAGGAATCGGTTGCGGCAAAGAGCCCGCCCTTCACTCCAGTCGCTGGAGTCGAAAGCGCACGAGTCAACAAGTTCACCCACACGCCCGGCTCGGAGCGGTATTCGAAGATCAATTGATTTCCAACTCGCTTTCCTCGAATCACGGCACTGCCCTGGTCCCAATTGATACTGGTAAGCTGAGCGTAACCCCCTCCTGTCGCGCGCTTCACTCTCAGAAAATCTCCGTCCTCCATTCCGATGGTATAACGAACGGTAATACCATTCTCGACCAACTCGAAAATTAATCCAGAATAGAAATCACCCTGCTGAACCGAATCCAAAACAAGGTCGGTGTGGAACGACCAGTCGTCGGAGGCTGGCAGGTCACGCCAAATCATCGGGTGCGTCGGCGAACTCATCGTCAGAGGATGAGCGGCATCTCTCTCCACTTTCACGAGAAGGCTATTGGGAAGATCACGCAAGCTGTAGGAAGCCGACGGCGAATCACCATCGCGCACTTCGATATTTTCCAACGTCCAATTCGAACTCAACACGTCATCATTGAATGGCGACCATCCCGACTCGGGGTAGACCGCGATTTCACGAGTCACCACCCGCTGTTCGGAATCACCATCGGTCAAGGTGAGGGTCAGATCATACAATCCCGGAGTGCTGAAGGTCAGCTCTGCGCTCGAAGGTGTAGGATTGGTCAAATTCGCAGCTGGCGAAACCCCCCACGCAAAGATTAGGGCCGTTCCTTCCGGATCAAAACTCGCCGTGGCATCCATTTCAAAGACATCATTCACCGAGAGATTAAAGGAACTCGGATCGGCATCCAGCACCGCTACGGGTAGAGCATTGCCCGATTTATTCACCGTGAAGTTCTCCGTTCCCACAACCACACCATTGGCATCGACCGCCTGCACGGTGAGAACATTGGCTCCCTGGAAGAGCTGAATTCCACTCAAGGTCCAGGTCGTTTGGGATTGGAATTCCCACTCCAAACCAGGCTGGCCCACGACATGAATTGTGAAAGCCGCCACCGGGCTGGTTCCATTCAAGGTAATGGTATCAGCCGACGTCGAGGTGCTGCTGCCATTCCCAGTCGTGACGTCGAAGGTCTCGGCAAGATTACTCGATCCGATCTCGGACTGAGCCCGGGAAATTCGGGCGGCATTAAAGTTATTATAAGTCGCCTCGTTGATACTGAACGAATTCGAGGCATTCTCCTCAGCCAACATCCACGCCATCAGTCGCGGTGATCCCGCAGTGTATTTGTCGATCATTTCACCGAGGTAGTAATTCACTCTCTGACGGACATAAGGTTTGTCGAAGAAATTTCGTACTCCGGCTAAATTACCAAAGAAGGCCGCTCCTGAATTTCCGAAGGTATTGTCGGAATCCCATTGGATCAGCATCCACTTTCCATCCGAGGCCCGACGTAAAAAGTAGCCGTTCTTTCCCCGGTTCCGCGTCAGGGTATCCCAATCATCGACCCAACCGCGAACCACTCCATTCGCCGCCATCATGTCGATGTCAGCCATGCGCTCGATTTCAGGTCTCGTGAAATTGTTGCTTCCCACTGACTCCACCCAGTTCACGAAGGAAGAATAGTCATACTCATTCTCACGCGAACGCTTGATCCATTCCCCGGCGTAACGTTCCGGTTCGCCCGTCCCCTTGTTCTGCCAGGTCGCATTGGAGTTATTACGTCCCCAGTCATCTCTGATATACCAATCGTCATCAATGCGATATAGTTCCCCTTTCTCGCCATCCTCCCAGTTCCGCTTGAGAAAATCGGTCGAGTTGGGCTCCACGTCTTCACGTAGTGAAGCCCCTCCGCCATTGATCACTACTCTGACAAATTCGTTCTCGTTGGCCGCATGACCAAAGAGATACAGCCAGTAACGAATGATCCGGTTGTGGTAAGCTCGGCCACCCCCGGCATCATTATCAACAGCCCGTTTGGCATATCCGCGGAAAGGACGGTCGCCGGGTGGCTTCCATTTCATCCGGGAAAAATCGGAACCGGATGACCGGGTCCAGGGACTTCCGCTCTTACGCATTTCAGTATTATAAATGATGCGCTTGTCATCATCGATAAAAGTCGTGTTAAAGTAATGATTCGAAAGACGCGGGAATTTATAATTGAAAGTAGCCGAATCGCCCGAGCCACCCGAGGCGCTGACATCCCGGGCCGAAATCACAAATCTCTGCATCCGAAGGTCTGTTGGGTGAGTGGTATTGTCCACCACCCACATCGCCGGACTGTCCGGAGCAGGTCGCGGAGAAATCGTCGTCCCTCCGACTGAACTCGCTTCGACATAAAACTGCACGATCGAATTGTCGCTTTGGTAATTAGTCAGGGTCGCAGTATAGACTCCATCGCCGGCCAACTCATCGCCACCGGTCGCGCCATCGTCAAACATCGTCGTGCTTAGATACGTTCCACTTGCCGAGGCATTATCGAGGCGGTGACGCAAATCCACCGTCGTCGCGCCGCTCACCTCCGCAGTCACCCGAACGGGATCGCTACTGGTCGGAACCGCCGGACTGTGAATGAGGCCACTCACCACTGGTCTGGCCGCACCAATCGCCGCCGAGTTGGCCGCTCCTGCTGTTCCCAGATTTTTGGGAATCGGAAGATGGAACACTTCTCCGAACGAACGATCCCAAGTCTGGAAAAGTACCGTCGGTTTGCCCGAAATCCAACGCGCATCAAAAGTCAGCGTAAGAATGTCGTTGTCGGCAATCTGAGTCACATCAATCTCGCAACGGTTCGCCTTTACGTCCCCATGGCCATTGGAAATTAGATGAAATTCATTCCCCACCATTGCGCTCTGATAATGCGTTCCTTGGCAAAGCCATCCTGTCGTCGCAAACTCACCGGTCACCACGACCTCACCATTGTTGGGTAGAATGTTTCCGCCACCCTTCGTCAGTGACATGTTCTTGAAGGCAAGATGAGCATCACCCACCGCCTGAATGTGCAGTTCTTCATAGTCACTCGCACCGCCATTCGTTCTCAACTGCTGGTATTGCTCGGTCAGTGAGTAGGTCTCGAAAGTCGACTTGTTCGATTCGTCGGAATCCGCCCAAGCCGATGCCTTAGAATTATCCATGTCGGGATGCTTCAATTCCAAACTACTCCCCAATCCACCAGCCAAAGCTGGCCACTGTCCGCCCGTGCTGTAATGCACTTCATCGGCGAGATTGCCCCAGCTGTCGACCAATCGCACAAGCTCGCCGCCATTGGCCAGCTGTCCTTCATACTGCCCAACAATATTGGCTCCTGGGTGAGCCGAGGCGGTGTAGCCGGAATTGGCAGCCACCACCAAATAAGCACCCGGGGCCAACGTCGTTCCCACCGGGAAAGTGAAGTCAACCCCATGCGAAAATTGCCAGCCTGAGAGATCCACCAAACTTCCACCTCGGTTGTAAAGCTCAAGATATTCCCCGTCCCGTTGGTTGCTCGGCGAATCGACCATCATTTCATTAATCACGATGGCTGTCTCACGATCCGGATTGTTTGCGGCGTTCTGAGTCCCTGTCGTCGAGGCATAAAACTCACCCGAGCCATCCGGATAAGCTGCTGAATAAAATCTTGGCGCAGAATAGGGCACAACCGATGCCCCGAGGACATTGTTCGAGCTATCAAGCAGGAAAAGCGTCAGCTCGTCTCCTGAAGCATCAAACGAAGTCGTTACCGAAAGGACTCCATTTCCACCAATGCTGCCACCCAGAGCAAGCTTGTCAGAAAAGTCATCCTCGCTAGCCAGGAAAAGCCCGTTAAGATTCGAACTCGTCGACGAAGGATTATACAATTCCACCCACTCGGCGGTTCCGGCCGCATTAAAGCTCACCTCGTTGATCCGGGCCAGGGCTTCACTCGAACCCGAGGCATTGGAAGCATTCTGGGTAGGTTGGGTAAACAGAAACCAAGGGCCCGCCCCATCCGGCTTGCGACCCAGCGAACGACCATCCAACGGAATTTCCGCTGAAATTGCATTGGCAATCGTAGAGCCATCCGGCTCGGTCAAATAAACCACCGTAGTTGCCGCGACTGCCAGATTGGACGAAGTAAATCCCACCGACATCAGGCCCGAAGAAACAATTGGCGAAGTCCCTGAGATCTGATGCTTGGTCAGATTACCCGGCTCGTCACTCAGATACCATCCATTGAGGTTCACCGTCGAGCCAGTGGGATTGTAGAATTCCACAAATCCGGAAGCCGAGGGAACCACCTCATTGATCACGATTCCAGGAGCGGAGGGGGCCGCGATGCTCAGACGCGCGCCAAAGACACAATCGGAGCTGGAACTATTGGTTTGGTGAACCTCGGCCGCTATCACGTTTGTTCCCATCACGAGGGCAGACCCATTATTGTTAGCTATCCCCAGTTCTTCTGTGGCATTGCTCACCGTGCGACTCGCCGTATCTTTCCACCCCGCCCCGGCCGAGATGCCAGCTCCACCAATTGGAATACCATTCAGATAAAAATACACCCCGTCATCGATAATCCCGTCGACCGTTACCGTCGCTCCAGCGGTTGTCCCATTATAGATAAATTCCTTTCGAAAATAATAGGTGATGTGATTGTCGTTGGTCGAGCTATTGAGCAAGCCTGTATTTAGACCCGGAGCAGGAAGCGCGGAGGTCTCAAATCCATAAAGCCCTCCATTATTCCCCCCCGCACCTTCCAGAGTCCAACCAGCGTCCGAGTAGTCGTAGTTCGAATCTTTCCACGTCGTTCCCAGATCCAAATTCTGATCATTAAAATCCCACGTATCAGCGTAATTAACAAAGGGAATTCCCGACGCCAGATTCACCTCCGGATTGGGAAAGGCCTCTTCTGCCTCAAGCGCTCCCGATGACCCGGGCGTCGGACTCGCCGAACTCCAAACGCGATAATCGTCGATGGCGTAACTGGTATCAGTCAGATAAAGACTGTGACCCGCTCCATCCGCCGCCAAAGGCCAGTTATCCCGGTCATCATACGTTAGGGTACATTTGATCACCCCGTTTTTGTTACACAAGGTAATCCGCTCCCCGCCATTTGAAAGGCCGCCCGTCCAGGGGCCGAAAACCCGCACACTCG
>Ga0160423_10002745_pt1 | contig 14685 bp, 7 predicted proteins | sample CRUFie14St8metaG_FD_108191 | JGI IMG/M metagenome (GOLD analysis project Ga0160423, IMG submission 108191) | Marine microbial communities from the Costa Rica Dome - CRUD Field 142mm St8 metaG | ecosystem: Environmental > Aquatic > Marine > Oceanic > Photic zone | place: Costa Rica: the Eastern...
AAATATAGTTGTAAAATCTTTAACATACTGAGGAAAATTAGCAAATGCCGCAGCAGCTTTTATAGGATTGTTATCTGTAAAGTTTAAATAGTTTACAGCTGATATGGTTTGTAATAATGCAGACCTTGTATTAAAGAACATTATTGTACCTACAGAATCGTTAACCCAGTTCATAAACTGATTAGTTAGTTTATTAGCGCCGGTTGGTCTGTTACGACCGGTTTTCATTCTGTAAAGCATGTCTTGTAATGCTTCGGTATAATCTTCACCGTAAATAGCTTTTAGTTTATTTAAATTATCTTTGCTATACACGGTATCTACATTATCTTGCCATTGCTGTAAATATTGTGCTCTACTTGCTGTGTTTGTATAGTTTACTAAATCAGTTGTTATTGTACCAGCTAACCAATCACCTGTAGGTTCTGGATAACCGTCAGCGGTTAAACCTTGTATTTGTTCAGCAAAAGCTTTTAATTCAGGTTTACTTTCAATATATTTATTTACTGCTTCAATATCTTTTTTAGCAACATTTTCAGGAAGCATATTTTGTTTATCCCATAAGTATAATCTAACAGCTTCTTCATTTGTAAAATCTCTTACAGCTTCTTTACCTAATTTAGCAGGAGTGTTCTTAATTTGTTTTTTAAGCTCATTCCATTGAGTCATGGATTTTTGCTTTGCTATTTCAAAATCACGTATACCTCTTGCATAAACATCTATAATGTTTTCTTTATACCACTTAAGATTAGCATCACCTTCTTTTCCTTTACCTAATGTTGGATATATAAGGCCCATATAATCTTCAGCAGAATACGGTACAAAAAATTTAAAAGGATTATTTTTCTTACCTAACTTTATAGCTCTAGCTTCAGAATATGTAGCATCAGAAGCAACACCTTTAACTCTTTCAATCATATCGTTAAATTCTTTGTTTAAAGATTTTGACGATTTAATTTGAGTTAATGGTTGTCCAGCAGTATCTATATTATATACCTCTTCAAATGTACTACCATTTAAATCAACAATACTAGAGGGATTTATACCCCCATCAAATAATGCTACCTCAGGATTAAAATATCTTTCAGTCCAACTACTTTTGTAAACATTCCAATTGGGGCCCATTGAGTTTCCTCTATTTGCAGCTTTTAGTTTATCATCTGCAGCTTTGTCTAATCCTATAACTTTGTAATTTTTTACAACAGCAGGATAAGCTAAATTAAAATCTACATTATTTAAAGCGGAATTTATTAAAAAAAGTCTTGCATTATTAGCCTGCATTGCATGTTCCCATTCAATAGCCCTGCCTTTTTTACTTGTTAATTCTTTTGAATAACCAACAATTTCAGCACCTATTCTATGCCAACCCGCTCCTCCGTGAGATGTTTGTGATAAAAATGTAGCAATTTTTGCATACTTTTTATTAGACTTAACAGCCTCATATAAAGGTTTCCACACTTGACGATGCATAGACATATTAGCTGCATTATATTCCGCTATTTTACCTGAATCGTTTGATTTATCAATTTCAGAAACAGTTTCTCCAATATATTTTTTAAACCCGCCTTTTGCATTCCAATTTTTTGCTGCCCCTGATAATTCTACAAAATTACCAGATTTTTTTATTTTATCTATAGAAGATTCAATTTTTTCTCTAAAAGATTCTTGTATTTTATTAAATTCATCTTTTGATATGATGCCTTTTTTTGAATTTCTATAAGCTGTTGTCATTAGCCTATAATTTGGAAATATTTTAGATTTACTTCCAAAAACATCAAGAGGTAATCCTAAAGAAACTAATTCTTCAAAATCTTTTACAAATTCTTTTTGACCCTCTTCCGTGCTTATATCATAACCTTCTCTATCTGGTAATCCTAAAGCTTCCCATACTTTTGAAGCTGGTCTTCCACTATTTTCATTATAACCGGGTATATCTGATAATTTTTCAGGAGTGCCTTTTGGAATAGACTTACTAGCTAAAACAATACTATATTTTTTCTTAAAAGCCTCAGCTGTAGCAGGGTCTTTTTTAGCAAATTCAATTCTAGCTTCGTTTGCTATTTGTCTAGCTATAGCATTATTTAAAGATTTTTTACGATCAGCTCTAGTTGAAGCTTTTTCATTAGTAGCTTCATAATAATCTATAAACTCTTGTTTTGTTGGTGGGTTTGTATTCCAATCAGCAGATATACCACCGCCTTTTTGAAAATCTATATTAGTTAAAGCTACATCTGATAAAACTTCAAAATTATTATTTAAAAATTTAGAAAACTCTTGAGAGTTTTTTGTATTTTTACCTAATAAATTTTTTATGTCATTAAATAACTGTTTACTAAATATATCATTAAATGCTTTATTTCTAGCAGAAAGTTTTTTAACATCAGATATTTCTTTTCCTTCTAAAGCTCTATCAGCCTTTATAGCAGCTAATTCTGCTAATTTATCTTTCTTTTTAACAATATTAGACGCTTCAGGTATATTTAAAGCTTTAATTATAGATTTTTTAGTTGAAACTTCATCTGGTGCTTTTTCATCAGTAGTCACAGCTCTCGCCTCTGTAACATCTGTTGTAATACCAGCCCCTCCTTTTTCTATTACAGATTCAATACCTAAATCACCCGCTAATCTATTAGATCTTTGGAATGCTCTTATACCTACAAATTTATCTAAATCTTGTTTAGCAGGATCATATTCACGATCTACAACAGTAGCTAAATCAGTAATCATTGCATTTTTGTAATCCTCTCTACTAATATTTCTTTTAGCATCTTGTGGTATTGGATCATATAGTCTTTTAGTTACAGCTTCAACTATAGGAGCGATTTCTTGTCCAAATTCAGATTCTACAAAGTTAAATGTTTGTTGCCCCTGTGGCGTTTTAAGTAAACTTTGCTGCACTAAGGTTCTTTTATCTCCGTACTTATCTAATAACCCTTTTAAATTTGAACGAGATTCTTTAATTACAGACTCAGCTTGTTTTTCTGTATCTTTAACTAATTTGCCTTTAAATCCTTTTTCAGCACCTTTTATTATAGATTGTCTTAAACCACCTTTAGATATATCTTTATTATAATCTTTTATAAAATTATATACATCTCTACCGGTATTAAATTTCTTTTTAAGACCTACACTTTCAAGTATTCTTCTAATGCCATCACCAAGTTTAGTAAAAATATTTTCATTATATTTTATATCACCTGTAGCAACAGCATCGGAAAATAAAGCAAGCACTTCTTCCCCTTGTACAGCAGTAGATTCATCAGCATATAGTTGTAATCTTTTCCTAAAATTAGAATCAGCTACTTCTTCAATATTAATCTTAGATATTTCTTTGCCTAAAGCAACACCTAAGTTTTCTGCAGTTTCAGGATTTCCCTTTAAAGTTTTATATAATACACCATGCAGTAATTCATGTGAAGCGACATTTATAGCCTGATTATCAGGACTCATTGCAACCTCATCATTTATTATTATTTCTTGTGTGCCACTTGGATTTTGTATAATAAATCCATCGTTTGATTCTACTAATACTTTAGATTTTTTAGTTTTTCTTATATAGTCTTCAACTTCCTTTGTTGTTTTAAATCTTTTAAAGTCAATACCTAACTCTTCAGCTTGTTTTTTAGCTGTTTCAGTTGTTTTTTCAAATTTATCTTTTATAGCTGTTTCTAATATATTTTCATTTAATATATTTAATTCAGCTATTCTTTCTCTTGTTGAAGTTTCAGCCTCAGGGGTAGTTTGTGTTTCTAATGTTTTTTGTGCAGTTTCAATTTCAGCTGCATTTTTTGCATACTCAGATAAATTATTTTTATCAAGAGCAGATAAACCTAAAGAAACTTGTTTTTTAGTTTTAACTAATTCGTTTGTTTGTTCTTGTATTTTATTAAACAATAATCCTTTTTGATAGTCATCTTCTGTTTCCTCTAAAGCTTTTGCGTTCTTTGATATATCTTTTGTAAGTAATTCAATTTTTCTTTTTTGTACTTCAGGAGCAAGTATCTCTTCAGCTCTATTTCTTACAGCAGTATTATTACCTAGTTGACCTACAGTACTTATAGTACCTCCCATAAAGCCACCTATAATACCAGCATCAATAATATTATTAATATTATTACTTACTGTTTTAACTAGGTTATCATCAGCCCTGCCTTCAATTTCACCTATACCAGTACCTAATAAACCATAAGCGTCATTTATTGTTTGAGTTAATTCTGTTGCTGCTTCTGAACCTGCTTCGCCTAAATATCCTAATCCTACCTTTTTAGCAATATTACTAGCACTTTGATTTAAAAATTCTTTTGCAGCTTTAGCACCCATTTCGCCATTTATAAATCCTGCTTTTTTAAGAATACCTCTTGTAACAAGCTCAAAACCAGCTTCTGTAGCGCCACTTACAACAGCATTAGCAGCTAAATTAGCAGTGGTTGCTTCTGGATTTTTTTCTAATTCTTCATCAAATTTATTACCAGCAACGCTAGCGCCAAATAAAGCAATACCTCCATAACCTGTTAAAGCTGCTAATACAGAAGGTATTGATTCTAAAGCGCCACCAACAGTTAATTCAGCAGCTTCACCAATATTACCATTTTTAATTGCTTCTGTAACACTTTTGTTTTCTAATTCATCATCTCTTACATATTGAGTAAGCCAATTAATTCCTTCTTCAAAATTGTCTGTGCTAGGTAAAGGCACTCCAGGTAAACCTCTTTCTAATGTTTCATATAAAGCTTTTCTCTCTTCTGCAGTCATGTCAGGATCGAACACATTAGCCGCACTAACTATCATAGCATCTTTAGCGCTTGATAATCCTTTAGCTGCTGTAAGAAAACCTCTAGCAGTTCTAGCTGCTAAAGATTGTAATACATTAGGCTCATCTTCTTCACTTTGTGATTCCAAAGAACCACTTTCCAACTGCGATCCCATATCGGGAGTTTGCCCTGCTGCAGGTGCAGTTGTCTCCGCAACAGGTTGTGGCTTTTCCACGGGCTGTGAATCAATTTTTTTAATACCAAATTGATTAATATAATCATCTAATGATAAATTTCTTTTTGCAGCCGCCGCTTCAACTTCTGCTAAAGTAAATTGTGTTCCATTGTATTCAAACATGTGATATGATTTATTATGGTAATTGTGTTATATTTTGACCTATACCTTGCATTTCCGTTATAGGATCATTAGTACCTGTTTTCATAGTTGCAGGAATTGGCCTTCTTGAAAATGACTCCATACCTGTTGCTGCATACATTTTTTTGTATACATCATCTAAATTTTTAAAATCATCTATATATAACTGAACAGGTGTTCTTCTATTTGCTGGTAGTTTTTCATTAACAATTTCATATCCTAAAAATCTACCAGGAATTAACTCGCCATTAGTACCTATAGAAGGTTCTGTATATATAGGCTTAGGATTATTAAATCCTTTTTCTATAAGACTAGTTTTTACGTCGTTTATAAATTTACCAGGCTTAGTAGAAACTTCTTGTTTAAACTGATAATTTTTAGAAAGAGGGTCGTTTTCATTGTTGTTATAAATAGTTGCCGCAGGCATATTAGCTATTGTATTATTAACATCTCTTCTATTATCTAGTTTTTCTTTATATTGTTCGTATTGATCTTGTCTTAATCTTCGTTCTGTACTAACTGCTTTTTGGTTAATACCATACATTCCTCTTGACTTTTCTAACCATTTTTGTTGTAAAAGTCTATCGCCTTCGGTAACGATACCGTCGGCTTTTTCTTCTGGAGTTAATCTATCTTCATCAATAACAGAAGCCATAAGTGCTTTTGCTTTATCTCTTGAAATACCAAAATGATCAACTAATAATGCTGCACTTTTTCTTTCTTTGTTTCCGGGCCCAGCAGAATTTATTAAATCAACTAATTGATCATTAGCTAAATCAGCTGCACTTAAACCAATTCCACCATCAATACCTTTAGGTGCTTCATCAAATGATAATATATTACCATCTGAATTTTTATTTAGCTGTATAGAAGATTTTATTAAAGTATCAATATCATCTTTAGCTTGCATTCTTTTGCTTAATTCACCAAATTGACTAGCTGCTACTTTATAAGGTTTACCATCAACAGTTTCAGAAACCCAAGTTGTTACACCATTAATGTTTTCAAATTTACCTTTAGGAGAACCTCTACGCATATCTTCCGCTATTGCTATTAATTCAGGAGATGTATAGTCAGATAACTTACCGCTTTCTAAAGCAGTATTATATGCACCTATAAAAGCCTTAGCTTGTTCATCCATGTTTTTAACATTCCTTACCTCTCCTTTCAACTTAGCCATAGCTGCAGAATATGCTTGCATATCACCAGTTCTGTTAAGCTCTCTATTATAATAAGCAGCTTGATCTGCAATAGATCTACCTGCTGCAGTCATAATTTCGTCCATTCCCTGAACGCCAGCTGTAGGCATGATATTTAAATCATCCATATCTTGCGCCATTTTTTGCGCATAGTTATAGTTTAATATATCTCTTTTAAGTTGCCTATCTCTTCTAGCTTCAGCTCTATCAGCCATTAATCTACGTTCAGCAATAGATCTATCTATGGCTTCGCCAATCATTCTTTGGCTTTTTGCACTGCCTGGTGCAAACTCATTTTTTTTTGACCAAAAGTCGTAATTATAGTTTGCCATATTAATCTATTTTTTTACCTGTAAACATGTTTTTACCTGAAACAATACCTCCTGTTGCCGCACTTACAGCCGCATCAGCTATACCGGCTATACCACCTATAAGATCTGATTTAGCTTGCGCTCTTGCGGCATCAGCAGCATTTTTATCTGCCATAGCTCTTCCTGTTTGATCTTGTAGTCTTTCAAAATCAAATTGTTGTCTAGCAGCTTCACCTTGACGTTCCATAACGTCTGATTTAAATTGATAATCAGCATTAGCCATAGCTTGTTGATTCGCAGCTGTTGCACCAAATCTAGCAGCTTGATTCTGAGCCTGTTGATTAGCTAAAGCAAATTGATTTTCTGCACCAAACTGAGTTAATGCAAACTGATTGTTTTGCCTAGCGTTAAATTGATTCATTTGATTAGCAGCATTAAATCTTGATAATGCAAATTGATTTGCTGATTGTGCACCAAACCTTGCTGCTTCATTTTGTGCTTGTGCACCAAATCTTGCGGCTTGATTTTCTTGGCCAACATTAAATTGTGATTGACCCAAATCAAACTTAGATGCTAAATTTTGTTGTGCTAGTTGTGCTCTTTGTAATTCACTTTCGCCTTGCGCTCTAAGTCTTTCGTTTTGTTTTACTTGTTGATCTATTGATGCCGCTACGCCTGCTTTAGACCTTGCAGCAGCGGCAGCTAATGCGGTAGCGCCACCTGCTCCTGTGCCTGCTTGTGCTGCTAAATCTTGACTTGCAGCTAAAGCTTGATCTGTTTCTCTTGCTTGCATATCGGCAGCGGCAGTAGAAACCTGCAAGTTGGCCATTGTATTAGTTAATCCGGTATCTGCACCTCTTAATAGACCACCTATGTTTGTTGTTCCCGCAGTATATCCTTGAGCATCGTATCCTTGTGCCGCGGCTAAATTTGCTAATTGAGCTTGATCCGCTGGGCCTAATTGGCCTACTTGTGCCTGTGATGGATCATAACCTTGCATTCCTTCTATTTGAGGGCCCTGCATGCCACTAAATACATTTTGAAAATCAAACGCATCTTGTCTTGCAGTAGCTTGATCTAAAGCTGTATTTGCTCTTTTTTGTTCTTCTCTTCTTTTTCTACCACCAAAAAGCGATGCTACTCCTTTTACTATACTTCCCATATTAGTATTTTAATATTACTTCATAAGACGGAGTTTCGTCACAATAATAATCCGCCTTTTTATATTTTTCTAATAATTTACCATGTTTTGCCCATGCAAATGCATATTTATAACCTAAGTCTTCGGCAAAATCAGTTGTAAAATTTACTAAGAGTTGCAATGCATCACTTCTGTCTGAGTCACGATAACTTTTATCACTTACTACTACAGCTGGTATTGCCATCTTACTATTTGTCATCCATAGCCACATAGCTGCAATGGGATCATTTCCTTTGCAAACCATAAAGCCACCTAGTCCTTCACGTTTTTTTTCTTGTTTATCGCCTATTTGAAAAGCTCCAGGCAAGAAGTCACGTGGGAAACCTTCAGAACCATAGGCTTCCCACCACTTCGGTATAAAATCCCAATCGGATTCTTGTAATTTTCTTACTTGTAATTGCATATAATTTAATTCGATGAATTAATTGCTTCAGAATTTAAAGCAAATAACTCTGCTTGATTTATTGATTTATCTGTAGGTAATTTAATACGTACCCGCATAAAAGTACCTTTAGCTCCAGAAATAAGTTTGTCTGCATCAGCTACTACAGCACCGTTAGAAACTTTATATGTAGTTTCTTGTGATACTATTGGAGCAAAATACTTACCTTCTTTTTCTTTAAATGGAAATTTAATAATTGTACTCATTATCCGTTTTGTATTATATTAATTGTTTTGTTAGATACTGCTGAACCTGTAACTCTACTGTTATTATATTTTTGTATTGTAATAGTAGCAGTTCTTTGAGATCCAGTTGTATTATTACTTACATTGATTGTAAAAGGATAGTTTGAACCAGTAAAATTAATATCATCTGGATCTACAATAATTGTTGCAGGTGAACCATTTAATAACACCCAGTTATCGGGACAAGATACTTGTATTGGTATTGTAGCACCGTTTGAGTTTGTTATAGATGTATTAGAATTGCCTGATGCAGCAAATGTAATTGAAGATACATACGTACCAACAGAAGCTGTTACTTCACCGGATCCAGTTATAGTTGCTGTAGCTGTAGTGTTTTCAAATATAGCAGGAAGTACAACCGTTCTTTCTAAATAGTTTTGTGATGTACTGTCAACAACCGCGTTTCCAATAGAAGTGCCAACAACATTATAAGATAAGCTATGACTATTAGGTAATAACACTTTTGTAGTACCTGTAGCTGTCCACCTTAAAGTTGCAGTTCTTCTTGCTGCGGCATCATAAGGACTTATTGTATAAGCTGTATTAACAGATGTTCCTGAAGGAACAACTACATAACTACCGCTTGCAGGCGTAGCCCAAGTAAGCTGTGGTAATATTGTTGCCGACCCACTTATACCTAATGAATTGTTTGCAGCTGTTGTAGGAACTGTTATAGGAAATCCTGCTACAACATTACTATTACTATAGCTTAAATTAAATGGTACTATATTAGTGCTACCACCCATTCCTGAATGATTAGAACAATAATAATACAATGTAGGTGTATTTGAAGCTATAACTATTTGAGTATAAGCTCCAGCACTGCCAGGTGTACCATTATATGTAACTCCTGTAGTATATTCAGAACCACCTCCATGAGTACCATTTGATGTTGTACTAAACTTTAATGGATGTCCACTATTAGAGCTATCGCTTTGATCAAACTTATATGTTTTACCTTTTGTTAAAACTAATATAGGCTGTTTTAAATAATCAATACTATTACTAACATCATCTATTGCGTATTTATTAGAACCATAATTTCTTACAATAACATTTTTTGTAATAGTAGATGAAGTAATAGCTGCAGCTTGTGTAAGTCCTGTAACATTTGCTAATATTAAACCAGGATCTATATAATGTGTACTTACAGGTGATATTGTAACATTTAAATTATTTGTACCTGCTGTAGTGTATGTAGCTAATGCAGGACTAACTGTTCCATTTGTTACAGCATCACCAACACTTATAGTTAATAGATTAACTTCAAATATTAAATCTGCACCTGTACCTCCTACGGTAAGTGTATGAGTAATATTTTGAGTTTGCACTGTATAACTAACTAAAAACACTAAATTATCATTTGTAATAGCTGTAGGCGCTTGAATTGTAACACCTGAACCAGAAAGAGTAACATCAGTAATTGCATCAAATTCAAAATCTGCATTTTTAGGTTTAGCAGTAATTATCCATTGTATAGTTTCTCCCTGTTTTGCAAATATTGATTTTTCACCTGATATTATTGAATTATCTGCAGCTCCTGAAAGTTGTAATGTTATTTTATAATAATCTTCTAAAGCAGGTTCGTCACCAACTGAACTAATATCAGTTTTTATAAAATCAAGTTCCCAACCAGAAGTTCCTTCATAGCTTATATTATTAAATGTTTTAACTGTAGAAGGAGCATCATTTAATATAGGTTCAACATAAGACTCTGCTGCAGCAGCTCCATAAAAAGTATTTCTATTTACAGTTTCATCATTATGCTGCCATAATTTACCATTATTAAAAGTATAATATGTATTGTTTAAGCTTAATCCGCCTTCCTGTTTAAAAGATTTGAAACTTGTCCAGCCTTGCGCACTTTCGTCAAATGATATTGTAAAATATTCATCAGTTGCTGTAGCTACATTAGTATCTTTAAAACCACTAAAACCTTTACCTACTATAGTTAAATTATATAAACTATTATATTCATCATATGATCCAATAACTTTATCTGATTTAGCTAAAGCGTCTCTAAAAAAGTCGCTCATGCCTAATTGTGATATTTCAGATAAACCATTTTGAGATAAACGCATAACACTACCTCTATTTTTATCAGTAAAATATTTTGAATACCCATAATAAGCAAAAGATTTTGGATCTTTTGATATTCCAAACTCGCCAGCATAAGGAGCAATAGTACCTAAAAATTGAGTATTACTTGTTACAGGTATTGCGCCGCCTTCAGCTGAATATATAAAATCTTTATTTATAGGCGATCTTGAAATTTTATCTTCTTGAAATACAACTATTTGTGTATCGTCTGCAAATAATTTTTGTACCGAACCATCTTGTGGATCTAAAGATATTGTTAAACCACCTTCAGATTCATTAAATTGATTAATATAGTTTATGTTTGTTCTTGAATTGAATAAACCACTTGAATGAATAAGTGTGTTAAATCTTCTTTCTTCAGCAAAATTTTCTTTTACCACATAAGCTCTAACTCCTACGTCAAAAGCTTTTTCATTAAATCCAGCTCTTAATCTATTTATTTCAATATGTGTATTTGAACTAAATGTTAATAAATAACAATTATAAAATTGTATATCTATTGCTGTTGTAGTAAGTGTTGATATTAAGCCACCTGTAGATGTTTCAAAAAATATATCTAAATCAGACTCAACCGGTTCTGTTTCAAAAACAGATATGCCAGATGTTACTGAATCTGTAGGTACATTTGCAGTGCCCGCAGGGTTATTAATTGATTGTACTTTTGTTAAGCTAGAAGTTGTTTTGTTTACACCTCCTAAAATTTTTGGATATACTGCAATATCACAAGGTGATATTGTGCTACTTGTGCTAGGTGGTATTACAGCTGTTTGATCTCTAGGTATTTTATTTATACTATCACCTAGTCTTTCAACCACATTTACAGATGTTATTGCTGAAATCCAATTATAATATTCTTGTTCTCTTTGTTTTACAACAATTCTATAAGAATAACACCAATCTAAATTTTGTAATGCAGTAATTGTAGATTGTGAAAAAGCTATTCTTAATGAATTAAATACATTTGTGCTATCCGCTTCACCTGCGGCTGCATCAATAAATACCGTATCTCCGCCTGTTTCAGATAATAATACAGGTGTTTGTCTTCCAAATCTATCTGCAAGAACTATACCTACTTGATATGTTCTTCTTGATTTAACAGACATGCTATCATCTAATGCTGTATATCTAGCTGAAGCTTCACCTGTTCTGCTTACTGTAAATGATACTTTTGGTATATTAAAGTTTTGTAAATAATTACCATATACTAATCTACCTCCTGCTAGTTCTTGTGATTTAGCAATACGCGGTACCGCATCAGAAACTCTAGTTAACTGATCGCTTGGTAATGTTTTAAATGGGTCTTGCGATTTATAAAAAAAGTTTACAGTAGTTTCAGAAGTTAAAACTTTACTTTCAACTACATATAAAGCTGAACTTCCTGTTTCTTTATATATTAATTCAACTTTGTCAATTCCTAAATTTGCAGGTGTAGGAACAGATAACTGTACAGATTTTATAGCATTAACAAATGTTTCAATCTCGCCAAAATCATTAATATTACTTGATATAGTATCAGGATTATCTAATCTTGAAAAACATATAGGTGTAAATGGTGCTAATACACTATATTCACCGTCTTCAAATTGGTATCTATATGAAAATCTAACTAATTTATTTTCTAAAAAATTAGAGGTAATTACATTTCCTTGTTCATCAGAATCAGAAACACCAATAATTGTTGCAGCAGTAAAAGGAGCATATTTTGCTACAGAAATAATATCATCTATATTCGATGATAAATTATATCTTCCTGGTGTACTTCTTGCAGTTTCAACATTTATTTTTCTAGGAGGATTGCGATCATCTGTAAAAAATAAAAGTTCATCAACTAAATTTATACCAGTTATTAAGTAATTTTGATGAAAATTTAAAGCTGTACTATTTACTAATATTGTAGATTTGTTTGCTTTTTGATTATATTCAATTATTTGATGACTACCATTATTAATTTCATTATATGATGAATTAGTAGTAATAAAATAGTAAATTCTTTCATTACCATTATCTCTATATTCGCCTATAACTTTAGCATTAGATAAAGATGTATCAACTATTAGTTTATTACCTAATATATTTTCAACCGCACCTATATCGGAGCTTTCAGACTTACTTACATTGATATTCAATGCTTCTCGATATTCGCCGGGCTTAAGCATTTTATCATCTAAATCGCGATTCATTTTGCTCGCGTTAAAGAGTCTTTTTATTTCTGGCATATATTAATGTTTAATCCATTTTGCTTTATTACGTAATACTTTAGTCATTTCAGATACTTTCATATTTGATAATCTTATTTTTGCATTACGCATTTTTGCAGAAGCTTCTTTTTTGTATAAACCAGAGGCTCCGGCAGCAGCAGATCTTACTTTAGAAAGGTTATATAATATAGACGCATATACAGCGTCTTCAGCTAACTTAGGTACAAGTACATTATCAAAATTACCGTTATCACCTAATCCATCTGAAATATATGTTAATGTTATAAAGTTATTTTCTTGAAAAGCTGCATCTAAATATATTTTACCTGCTTCTAAATCTAATACAAAGCTACCGTTTATATTTTGTAATTCAGGAGTTAATCCATATCTTTGACCATAATATTGAAAATCATCTGTATCAAAATATCCGTTATAATAGTCTTTTGTTCTTTCTACATCAAATATTTTTTCTGCGGATTGATATTTATCTAATGTTTCAGATTTTTCTTCAAAGGTCATATTACCTTCTTGATCATATATATATTTATAATCTTGATCCTGTGCCACCGCTTTATTAGCTCTTGTTGTAGAACTTAATGGTATTGGGCGCATAATACCGTCTGAATCAGTATATTCTAGCCGAACATAATTTACATAATCAGAAGGAAGAGATATAGTTTTAGTTGAGCTTATTTCAATTTCAATTGATTTTTCTGAATGAAATACATCATAACTAAATTCTTGAACCGCTCTTTGTGCCCAAAAAGCAACTTCATATCTGGGAACTTTTGTTAAAACTTTTCCATCACCGATATAACCTACAATAAAATTGTTTATTATATCATTTAAGTTAGTTCTTCTATAATATCCCGGTATAGATAACCCTGTTCCTCCGTCTAAAGCTGAATAGTTATCTACGTCTAAAGGTTTTCTTGATATTGCCATTATTGTTCAGTTGCTGCTATTTGTTGTTCTTTACCTTGTGCAAATCCTGCTACATCTGCTTGTTTAATTATTACACCCGCATAAGATAATATTTTAACAACTAAATCGTATTCTTCTGAAGAGTGTAACTCAAAATTATAAGATTTAGCCGGTGTATTATAATCATCTGTTTCGGTGTTGAAAGCAGTAGAATCATATATAGGTTTATTTGGAACGCCTGCAGCTATTTGAGACGCCGAAGGCATTACATAACCCCATTTAGGCTTATTAGGTTTTCTTAAATAATCCAATGTAACACCTGTAGATATTGAATCAGGAAATATTTTTACGCCGGTACCTACTAACGAATAAACTGGTTGTGTTTTTACGGGAGCAGTTAAAGGAGATAAATTTATGTATTTTAAATCTTCATGCGAAACGTAATCTGCTATTACGTTATCAACAGATACAACTCCTAATCTGTAAAAATCCGACGGATATACAAATACACTATTTGATTTAGTAGGATTATTACTTGCATAAAATTCATTAATTTTTTCTGAATTATTTAATATAGGATCAGCAAAATCGCTTGTTAAATTTGCATTTAGCTCATAAGATGATTGCTTTCTAAAATAGCTTTCAAATATTTCATTTTGAGCTTGATTTGCTAATCTATTAAATTCCTCTGGTGTTATATATCCGCGATTATCTTTATTAGTTATGACTAAGACGGTATTGTAAACGTCATTTATATTTACCATTGATTCTTTTTTTTATTAGTCGGTATAAGGTTGATTTCTCACCTTATACCAGGTCTTTATGAAAGCTTTTTAGTTATAGATTTCATTAAATCTACGCCTTCATCAGTTTTAAAGTATTGTGCTAAAGCAGCATAAGGATGTTGCTCAAACGGTACTGTTAAAACTTTTTTGCCATTA
>Ga0160423_10002746_pt1 | contig 14682 bp, 15 predicted proteins | sample CRUFie14St8metaG_FD_108191 | JGI IMG/M metagenome (GOLD analysis project Ga0160423, IMG submission 108191) | Marine microbial communities from the Costa Rica Dome - CRUD Field 142mm St8 metaG | ecosystem: Environmental > Aquatic > Marine > Oceanic > Photic zone | place: Costa Rica: the Eastern...
ATGACCCGTTCCTCAATACGACGTTGAAGGTTATCATCGTGTGAACATCAATTGCAGAGAGATTCACTGTGCTTACCGTACTGTCGCCAGCAAAAACACTGGATTACGAGACACCGTCTACAACAGCGACCTCAACTACTCCGCGGTTTATGGATCAGTCGGCCCTGTTGGTAGATGACGCTAGAAAGCTAGCTCCGGATGATATTCGCTCACTTATGGGTGTTAGCGAGTCGATTGCGGACCTTAATCATGCGCGCTTCATGAACTGGCAGGAAAAGGCGAGCGCCGATAATGCAAAGCAGGCGGTGCTTGCATTTAAAGGCGATGTTTATACGGGCCTTGAGGCCGATTCGATGAGCGAGAGTGATCTCGAGTTCGCGCAGTCTAGGCTGAGGATTCTATCCGGCCTCTATGGCCTGCTTCGGCCGCTTGACCTTATGCAGCCTTACCGACTTGAGATGGGACTTAAGTTTGCAAACCAACGCGGCAAAAACCTCTACGAATTCTGGGGCGATCGCGTGACTGACACCCTAAACGAGGATCTGGTCTCGGCGAACACCGACGTCCTGATTAACTTGGCTTCGAATGAGTATTTCAAGGCGGTGAAGCCAAAAGTGCTGAACGCTGACGTCATTACGCCGCAGTTCAAGGACCTTAAGAACGGTCAGTACAAGATGATTTCGTTCTTTGCTAAGAAGGCGCGAGGCGTCATGGCCCGTTACATCATCGACAATCGAATTAGTGATCCGGAAGCGCTAAAGGCCTTTAATGGATCCGGATACTACTTTAGCGAGGAACAGTCGACAGGGCCGCAATGGGTCTTTTTGCGTGACGAGGCGCCCGCATAATCGACGATATTAGGCGTTACGATTCCTGTTTGAAGGGTAGTAACGTCGCGGCTTCGTCCCGGTAGCGACGAACGTGATCACAGTCTCGTCGACAAAAGTCAGCAACCGCGTCTTTTAACCGTGGTTCGGCCACCCAGTGGTTTGAATATGTGAGTGTAGGTTCGAAGCCACGCTGTATCTTGTGTTCGCCCTGCGCCCCTGGATCGAAGCGGCTGATACCGCGCTCAATACAATACTCGATGCCACGGTAATAGCAGGCCTCGAAGTGCAGGAAATCAAATTCCTTGAGGCAGCCCCAGTAGCGACCGTACAGCGTATCGTTGTCAACGAAGTACAGCGCAGCGGCGACCGGCTTCTCACCTTCGCGCGCAATGACCATGACGGTACTTTCTCCTAATTCGGGACAAACCTTCGTAAAGAAGTCACCTGTCAAATAACCCTGGTGGCCGCTTCGTTTGAGATAGGTCGTCTGATAGCAGTAGTAAAAAAATGCCCAGTCTTCCTCGCTAATGTTGTTACCTGTTTTGGTGACAAGTTGTAGGTTCTGAGCTGCAATCGCTGCTCGTTCTTTCTTTAGGGCTTTGCGTTTTCGACTGTTGAAGGTGGACAGAAAGTCATCGAAATCTGAGTAGTTGCGGTTAAACCAATGGAACTGCGTTGTCATGCGCTGTATTAGGCCGGCATCTGCCAGCTGTGTTGAGGTCGCTTCGTCTGGAAACAAAATATGCCAGCTCGAGATGTTCTCGGACGCGCACCAGTCAGTGACAGCTGAGATCAACTTGAGCTGGGCATCAGGATGGTTGTTGTCTGTCCATAACCGAGGCCCAGTCGCTGGGGTAAACGGTACGCCTGTTACAAGCTTAGGATAGTAGTCCAAACCGCTCCGGTGCCAGGCATCAGCCCATGACCAGTCGAAGACATATTCACCGTAACTGTGGCTCTTCAAAAATCCGGGGGCTAGGGCGATTGGATGATCATTATCCCAAAGACCGAGATGACAGTTTTGCCAACCAGACTGTTTGCCCGTGCTACCTGAATTTTCCAACCCCTCTAGAAACCTGTGCGTGAGAAAGGGGTACCCAGTCGAGAACGACGCGTCCCAAGCCGCTTTGGGTAAATCGTTAAAGCTTGGGTACAGTCGAAGTTCCACGCTAGACAGTCTGGTTAGTGTGCAGAGCTTATACGGAAAGAGTGGCGTAGTGTCCCAATAGCCCGACCGCCACGATTAAACCAATCCACTTACTCTCGTTAAAGGCTTGAAAGCAAGTCTCGCGCGACCGATCGCTAATGAGCCGCTGGTGCCTGACAAACAAAGCAGCCACTGCGGCAATCGATAGGAAGTAAATAACACCCAGATTAAAACTCACGCCGGTCGTCACGAAACACGCCAAGCACAACACCTGCAGTCCTAAAATGATTCGCGTATCGGCTTCACCAAACATTATAGCTGTTGACTTGATACCCACCTCGAGATCGTCCTCTCGATCGACCATGGCGTACTGAGTGTCATAGACAACAACCCATAAAAGGTTTGCGAGGAACAACCACCAGAGCCCAGCCGGCATCGTCTCCGCGGCGGCTGCGAAGGCCATGGGAATGCTCCAAGAGAAGGCCATGCCCAGAACGACTTGCGGTAAATGGGTGAAGCGTTTCATGAATGGATACACGATGGTTAGCGCGGCACCGATAAACGATAGCTGTACTGTGAGCCAGTTAATTTGAATCACCAGCCACAATGCGAGACCCAGTAAACCAAACAGCAGACATAGCGCCTCAATAACCGATACCTCACCCGTCACCAGAGGTCGGTTACGAGTTCGCTCAACGAAACCATCAAGCTTTCGATCGGTAAGGTCATTGGTGGTACACCCTGCCGAGCGCATAACGAAGGCGCCTACTGCAAAAGTGAAGATCAGGAAGGGCGTCGGGAGTCCCTCGGACGCAATGATCAGACCCCAGAGCGCGGGTGCGAGCAATAGGTAAGTGCCGACGGGCTTGTCAAACCGTATCACTCGCAGAAGCGCGCTGAGTTTTTGTCGAGTTAAAGTTAGCGTTGACAAAGGGTTATCCAAAACAGTTCGTGCGAGTGATTATACGTGTGCAAAGGCTTCGCGTGTGCGAGTCCAGCGCGACTCAATCTGTTCTGCCAGGTTGGGGTCGTCGCGCACCAGGTCCTCGGCAATGCTTTGCGCTTTCTCCAGAAGCGCTTCGTGCTCGGGAAGTCGAGCGACACGAAATGATGAAAGCCCGGTCTGTCGTGTCCCTAGCACTTCCCCCGGTCCGCGAATGCTGAGATCCTTCTCGGCAATAACGAACCCATCTTGTGATTCCCGCATGACGGCAAGACGCCGCTTCGCGGTGTGGCTCAGCGGGGATTGATACATCAGCAAGCAGTGACTCTCTATGGCACCTCGACCTACGCGCCCGCGCAGCTGGTGCAATTGCGCCAACCCGAAACGCTCTGCATTTTCGATAATCATCATGCTGGCATTGGGGACATCCACACCGACCTCAATAACGGTCGTTGCGACCAGGATATCGATGCGGTTTGCAGCAAAGGCCGCCATCATTTCCCCTTTTTGTTCAGCGTTGAGTCGCCCGTGTAATAGGCCCACCTTCAGGTCAGTTAAGGCTTCGCTCAGTTGCGCCGCGGCTATCTCGGCCGCATTTGCCTGCAATGCGTCACTTTCTTCAATCAAGGCGCAGACCCAGTAAGCCTGACGCCCCTCTCGACATGCAGCACCAACGCGGTCAATCACCTGTTGCCTCCTTGCTGTATCAATCAACACCGTCGTTATTGGTTTTCGGCTCGGTGGAAGCTCGTCAATCACGGAGCAGTCTAAGTCGGCGTAGGCCACCATCGATAGTGTTCTTGGTATGGGGGTAGCGGTCATGGTCAGCTGATGGGGCGTAATGTCATCTTTTCCTCGGCGGGTAAGTGAAAGCCTCTGATTGACACCAAAGCGATGTTGCTCATCCACGAGCACCAGTCCGAGTGATGCAAATGACACGTGGTCCTGAAATAACGCATGTGTACCGACCACGATATCAACCCCGCCCGCTTCGACAGCCGCGAGCGCTTCGCGTCTAGCCTTGCCTTTGATTTGTCCGGTCAGCCAGAGCACTTTTACCCCTAAGGGTCCGAACCATTGGTTGAAGCCCCGAAAATGTTGTTCGGACAAAAGCTCGGTGGGCGCCATCAGTGCCACTTGATGCCCTGCCTCTACCATGTGCGCGGCGCTAATCGCTGCCACCAGCGTTTTACCTGAACCAACGTCACCTTGAAGCAGTCGTAACATGGGTGTGGATTTTTTCAGGTCCTCGGCAATTTCCGAGCAAACCCGCGTCTGCGCGCCGGTGAGTGAGAACGGCAGGGTTTTGATGATGGCCTTGGCGATCCTGCCACTTGCCGCGGCTCTCGCAGATTGCATTTGCAATGTTCGCGCGCGTCTAGACAGCATCGAAATTTGGTGTGCAATGAGCTCCTCACTTGCTAGACGAAGTTGTGCAGGGTGTCGCCCTTCAAGAATGGTCTGTGTGTTCACGCCCGCGGGTGGTTGGTGTAACAGGGCGATAGCACCTGCCATGGAAGGGGCATTTTTTAACCGCCCCTCAAGTAAATCGTCTGGCGGGTTTTGCGCGAGGTAGGTCAATGCCTGTCGAGCTAGACTACGCAGCATGCTTTGACCCATGCCCTCAGTTGTTGGGTACACAGGGGTCAGTGCCTCTTCCAGCTCTGTCTCTCGACCACCCACCTGATATTCAGGATGTGCGAACTCCGGCTGACCTCCAACGAGGCGCGGTTGCCCAAACAGGGTGATGATCTCACCAACTTTGAGTTGCATGGCTTGTGCGCGACGAAAATGGAAAAAGCGGAGTGTTATGAGACCGGTGCCATCGTCTACTTTGATAATTAGCGTAGGTCTGCGACCTCTGGCAATGCCGGATGCGCGTATGGTCCCTCTGACAACGGCATCCATGCCCTCACGCAGTTCGCCAATCGCGGTCAGGCGAGTTTTGTCCTGATAGCGCAAGGGAAAATGAAATAGCATGTCTTCTATGGTTCGAAGACCCATAGCGTTAAGCTTTTCAGAAATCTTTGGGCCTACGCCCTTGAATTGCTGCAGTGGCAGCTGAAGAATGTCGGTCGGCACAATGCATTTCGTCTTGGTGGCCTAATGATAATAACGGCATGAAGGTAGGCAGGTGAAGACTCTACAGGTAATGGTAATAGGCTTTGGCGATCTGGCTCGGCGCTTGGTGCCAAAGCTCAGCGGCGTGGCCGAGATTTTTGGTGTCTCTCGCCGACCTGAGCTGCTGCCAGAGGGAGTGAAGGCGGTCTTTGGGGATTACACGCAAAGGGACACCTTGGGGGCAGTGGCTTCACTAACACCCGACGTGGTTATTTTTACTCCTGTGCCAGCAAGCCGTGATCTCGAAGGATACCGGCTGGGCTATGCTGAGGCGGCACGTAATATCTGTGAGGCGGGCGTCTTAACACATGCTGAGCGTGCCATTTTCGTGTCATCAACGCGGGTTTACGCCGAGAATGCAGGGGGCTGGGTCACCGAAGATTCGCCGCTGGCTGGCGGCGATCCCTACGTCGACGCCTTGCTCGATGGCGAGGCTAGCTTCCGCCGTCACGCAACTACAACGGTATTGCGCCCCAGCGGACTTTACGATGGTGCCGCGCCTGTAATGATAAAGCCTATCCTCGACGGGCTGAAGTCCCAACTGGGTGCTGGATACACTAACCGTATTCACCGAGAAGATGTTGCCGGCGTTCTAGCCCACCTTATCGAGTTGCAAATCAAAGGAACGCGGATCCCCTCAACACTGTCCCTTAACGACAATGAGCCAGTGAAAACTGCTGATCTAGAAGCCTGGTGTTTTGAGCAGCTTGGCCGGGAACCGACAGGCGAGCGGGGAAATCAGCCTAGAGGTAATCGCCGTATTAGCAATGCGAAGCTTTTAGCGACTGGCTTCCAGCTTAGTTACCCCACCTTTCGCGAGGGTTACCGCGATGCTTTGATTCAACACCGCTACGGTTTTTAGATCGCGAGTATTGCCTCGATTTCGACCTGCACCCCTTTAGGTAATGCAGCAACTTGAACACAGGCTCGTGCCGGATACGGCTCTTTAAATGTCGCGGCCATCACCGCATTAACCGCCTGAAAGTTGGCTAGATCAGTGAGCGAAATATTGATTTTTACTGAGTTATCGAGTGATCCACCCGCCGCCTCAGCGATGGCGCTGAGGTTGGCGAATACTTGACGCGTTTCCGCTTCGATACCCCCTTCTGCGACTTCCATTGTTTCTGGATCCAAAGGTATTTGCCCTGATATCCACAGGGTATTGCCGACTTTGACCGCCTGCGAGTAAGGGCCAATGGCGGCGGGAGCAGCGGCGGTACTGATAACAGCTCTGTTGTTCATGAGATGTGACCTCGTTAGCGGCGACTGCAGCGAACTACTTTGCGCACGCCTTCCATCACCCTGACGCGTTTCATTACGCGGGCGAGGTGGACTCGGCTGTTTAGCTGCAATTCAATAATGATGCTGGAAAAGTGTACCGACTCGTCTTGGGTCGATATGCGTTCGATGTTGAGACCAATGGCACTTAGTTTTGTCGCCAGCGTGGCGATCATGCCGCGCTGGTTCGCCATTTCAATCCGAATAGCCACAGGGTAAGTGCCTTCGATTTGATCGTCCCATCTGAGGGGCATTAAGCGCTCTGGCTGTTCTCTCAGATCTGAGAGATTTCGACAATTCTCACGATGGACGACGAGACCTCTGTCTGGACTTAAAAAGCCTTCAATCGGGTCGCCAGGCAGGGGGCAGCAGCACTTGGCATAAACGAGGACATAGCCCTCGGTGCCCCTGATTTCCATGGCACTCTGGTCGTTCTCTAGGGAGGCGCCCGCCTGACCTAGTAGATTGGCGGCAACCACCTGCGGTAGCTGATTGCCGAGCGCAATATCGGTCAGGATGTCATCGCAGGCGCTGTTAGGATAATTCGCACTGATGAGAGCCTCTAATGGCTCCGTTGTAACCGCATCATCCGATTGCAAGGTCGTTAGGGCCTTCTCCAGCAACTTGCGACCGAGTTTAACTGAGTCTTCTCGTTGCTGCTGTTTCAAGAAGTGTCTGATTTGTGATCGCGCCCTGGCAGTCACGGCAAAGTTCAGCCATGACGGTGTGGGCCGGCCAGCAGGCGATGTAACAATTTCCACAGTGACACCGCTTTCTAGTGGCTCTGACAATGGTGCGAGCTGGTTATTGATCCGACAGGCGACGCAGTGGTTCCCCACACCACTGTGCACCGCGTAGGCGAAATCGACGGCACAGGCTCCCTTTGGGAGCTCCATAATGGCGCCTTTTGGCGTAAAGACATAAACCTCATCGGGGAATAGATCGACCTTCACACTCTCAATAAATTCAAGCGAATTACCCGCTGTTTGTTGCATCTCAAGAAGGCCTTGGACCCACTCTCTAGCTCGCATTTGAGGGATGTTGGCATTGTCCTGTTGGCTCTTATAAAGCCAGTGAGCGGCAATTCCGTTATTTGCCATGTCCTCCATATCGCGAGTGCGTATTTGTATCTCGATGGGGACGCCGTGCATGCCTTTCAGAACGGTATGCAGTGATTGGTAGCCATTGGCCTTGGGGATGGCAATGTAGTCCTTAAATTCACCTGGCACTGGCTTGTAGAGCGAATGCACAATTCCGAGCGTTCGATAACACGCATCGACGTCGTCGCAAATAATTCGGAAGGCAAAGATATCCATGATGTCGGAGAACGATTTTCGTTTCTCACGCATTTTTGAATAAATGCTATACAGGTGTTTTTCTCGGCCGATGACTGCGCCCTCGATACCCTCGCGCGACAATGCTTGCTCAAGCTGCTCGCTAATCTGCTCAATCAACTGCTTGCGTCGACCACCTGCCGCCTCTCTCGCTGCCTCCAGACGGCGCGCTCGCATCGGGTAGAGTGTGCGTAATCCGAGGTCTTCAAACTCCATCCGCACTTCATTCATGCCCAATCGTGTCGCGATCGGTGCATAAATATCCAATGTTTCGTAAGCAATCCGTTTTTTTGCCTCGGGTTTGAGCGCACCCAGCGTTCGCATGTTGTGAAGCCTATCGGCGAGCTTTACAAGAATGACACGGATATCCCGAGCCATCGCGAGCGTCATTTTCTGAAAGTTTTCAGCCTGCTTTTGCTCGGCGCTATCGAAATCAACATGCGCCAGCTTGCTAACGCCATCTACGAGATCGGCTACTTCCTCACCAAATTGCGTTCTGATGTCTTCTTTTGTGACACCCGTGTCCTCAATAACATCATGTAGCAATGCCGCCATGATGCTTTCATGGTCCATGTGCATGCGTGCCAATACTGTAGCAACCGCTAGCGGATGGGTAACGTATGGCTCACCGGTTCGACGTGCTTGACCATAGTGCGCTTGCTCGGCATAAAAGTAGGCGCGTTTTATGTTGCTGACCTGATCGGGGGGCAGATAGCCTGTGAGAATATCCTCAAAGCCAGTGAACGACTGTCGCTGGCTGTGCGAGGGAAGAAGTTGAGGTCTAGAGGTTGTGTGGAGACCCAGACGTCGGGTGACATCGTTGAAAGAGGATCCTAGGGCTTGAAGAGGTTTGGACACCGGTCCTTAAATTGCAGCTCAGAGCACTGATGTTTCAAAGCTCGCTGCAAATTCCTCTTCAGCTTCTAGCTCGTGTTCACGAGCCATAACGTCAGGCGTAATGAGGCCCTCAGCAATCTCGCGAAGTGCAAGAACAGTTGCCTTGTCGGACCCTACCTCTACGAGCGGATCTTTGCCGCCTGTGCTCAATTGCCGCGCGCGCTTCGCGGCCAACAAGACCAATTCAAAGCGGTTATCAACATTATCGAGGCAGTCTTCAACGGTTACTCGTGCCATCTTTGTTTCCTGATGTGTAAGCGGCCGCGCAGTATAGCGATTGCGTAGCGCGCTTGTCGACTATGAAAGCGTGGCTTTACCGAAGTAAATCGTCAATAACGCGAGTTAATTCCCGGGACTGTATCTTCTGTAAAAGCCTCTGAGAGCGGACAATGGATTGAAGATCATGCAGTGCCGTCTCAAAGTCATCATTAAGCACAATGAAATCTGCCTCGCTGTAGTGGACCATTTCATTTCGAGCTGCCTGCATGCGGCCCTCAATAATCTCATCGTTATCCTGTCCACGATCGGTCAGACGACTACGCAGGGCTGCGGTAGACGGTGGTAATACAAAAATAGAGATGGCTGTTTTTACAAGCGCCTTAACCTGCCGCGCGCCTTGCCAATCAATCTCTAATATAACGTCGATGCCATCAGCGAGCTTCTCTTGTACCGCCTGACTGCTAGTGCCATAGAAGTTTCCAAATACCTGTGCCCACTCGAAAAAGCCATCGGCATCCCGGATGGATTCAAATTCTGACTCATCGACAAAATGATAATTGATGCCATCAGTTTCACCTGGCCGAATATCGCGCGTTGTATGCGAGACCGAGACCTCTAGATTGGGGGCGCTCTCTAACAGCGCTTTTACCAACGATGTTTTCCCCGCGCCGCTGGGAGCAGAGATAACGTATAATTGGCCTTTCGCATGGTCATTCTTATTCAAGGTTCTGCACCTGTTCTCGCATTTGCTCGATCAACACTTTGAGCTCTACCGCCGCATTGGTAGTTACCAATGAAGTCGTTTTCGAGCCCAGTGTATTTGCTTCGCGATTGAGTTCTTGCATCAGAAAATCTAGCCTACGCCCACAAGGTTCTTTGGAAGCGAGCGCGTCACTGATGGCCTTGAGGTGCGCATCGAGGCGCTCCAACTCCTCGGCAACATCCGATTTGTTTGCGAGGAAAACCAGCTCTTCCTCGAGTCGTTTGTCATCACTGACAATGTCGATCGCGTTGATGCGATCCCTCAGTTTCTGTTCCTGGGCTGCTTGAAGTTTCGGTAGTTGCGCCCAGTAATTAGCAATAATGGATTGGATACTGGCACATCGCGCGGTTAATAGTTCCTTAAGCCTTGCCCCTTCTTTCAGCCGGTGGCTGCGTAGCGATTCAATAAGAGCGGGCATTACCGCTATACATTCGTTATTAAGTGTCTCTGCGTCGAGCTTTTCACTAACCCAAATTCCTTGGGTCATCAGGATGTCTAGGGTCGTAGGTGCTCGCGCATCGGGCACGAACTCAATGACCTTCTCGAGCGCGCCCTTCATTTCCAACAGTTTTTCCGAATTAATGCTGGCGTCTGATGAATGCTCGGCTGGCTCCAGCCGGATGGCAAGCTCTACTTTCCCCCTAATAATTTTATCACTGACGATTTTTCGGAACTCCGGTTCTGATCGTTTTAGGACATCGGGGAGCTTGATGGTGAGGTCCAGAAACCGGCTGTTGACAGATTTGCACTCGATGGACAGGTTCCAATCACCCACCGTGACGGTCTGATTAGCAAATCCAGTCATGCTCTGCGGCATGTGTTTCTCCAAGGGCGTCGAAAGTCGCTAGTCTAACAAGTAGAATGCGCAGCGACACCTTCGTACTCGCGAGCAGTTTATGGACTCCAAAACCAGGCAAGCCCTTGAGCAAAGACCGAGCGGTCGCCGACCTAACCAGATGAGAGAAATCGAATTTCAACTCGACTACACCGATCAAGCAGAAGGCAGTGTGCTGACATGCTTGGGAAGTACAAAGGTGCTTTGTACGGCGTCAATTTCTGACGGTGTACCGCCGTTCTTGAGAGGCAAGGGACAGGGCTGGCTAACAGCTGAGTACGGCATGTTGCCGCGTTCAACAGGCACGCGAACGGACCGCGAGGCGGCCAGAGGCAAGCAAACTGGCCGAACGATTGAAATACAGCGCTTTATAGGCCGATCTTTGCGAGCAAGCATCGATCTTAGAGCATTGGGTGAGCGCACAATGATCATTGATTGTGACGTGCTTCAAGCGGATGGGGGTACACGGACAACGGCGATTACGGGTGCTAGTGTCGCGGTAGTTTTGGCGTTGAACAAACTACAGCGTGCGGGGGATCTAAAGACGGATCCCCTGATTGACCGAGTTTGCGCTGTGTCTGTAGGGATGTGGAACGGTCAGCCAGTGGTTGATCTCGATTACCCTGAGGATTCGACCGCGCAGAGTGATGTTAATGTAGTTATGTTGGCCGGCGGCGGATTGATCGAAGTTCAAGGCACTGCGGAAGATAAAGTATTTACCCGCGCTGAACTGGACATACTCCTTGATCTTGCTGAGTCAGCGTGTCAGACCTTGAGTCAGGCGCAATTACAAGCGCTCAGTCCTTCATAGCTCTGCTGGCTATCCCTTTACAGCACAATGTCATAGTCGATAGTAACTGCGGCATGGCTGGAGAACGCCTCTTCACTCTCGATAACGGCCTTGGTGACATGGGGAGCCAGGCCGTCTGAAATGATATGGGTATCGGTTCGCACGCCGGGGCCGTCGTCGCCGTCGGGCCACCAGGTGTAATCGTCTGTGTCCGTTTCCACTTCTCGGAATGCATCGCAGTAGCCCATGCGATACAGCGATCCAAGCCAGTCTCGCTCTTCGTTACTAAATCCCGGAATGTCGAGGCGATTTCCTGACTCCTCTGCATCACGTGGCTGCCAGGCAAGCTCCCACCCTCCGCAAAAAATAAAGTTGCGCTTCTTGTTCCTGACTTTTTGTAGATGGGCGCCCAGTTGTTTTAGGAATCGCATCTTGAGCTGCTTGTCGTCGAGCTCGCCGACCGCGGATGGCACCATAATGCTGCCGACGCTGCAGTCGTCATAATCTGCCTGGATATAGATTCCGAGATGGTCGAAGTCTATAAAGCCTAGACCGAACATGATGGCTTTCGGCATTTTTTTGCAGTAAATCGCAACGCCATTTATCTTTGTATCATGGTAATTATCGGCAAAGTAGGCGTGATAGTTCTCGGGGAAAAAGTCGTTTGAGGGCAGTGAGTATTCGGAGCACCGAGTGTCTTGAAAGCAAATCACATCCGCATCCTGCTGAAACGCCCAGGTCAACAGCCCGTGAGAGTGTGCTCGCTCAAGGCCATCGACTTCAAGTGATAACACCTTCATTTTTGTTTCCCGAATACTGAGCTTGGTATACTACGTCAGAACTTCTCTTACTGAAATCTGTGAACAGGATGATTCATAATATCTTCATAATTTCAGGGCTGCCGCCAGCTGGAAAATTGTATGCTTTCATCAGACAGTAAACGTCAATTTATCGAGCTATCGATTCGTTTCGGCGCGTTAAAGTTTGGTGAGTTCACACTGAAGTCTGGTAGGGTCAGCCCCTACTTCTTCAATGCGGGAGTGTTTTCAACTGGCGAGGCGATTGCGACGTTGGGTGCCTGTTACGCAGATGCTGCCAAAGGTATCCTTGACCAGATCAATGGACTCTTCGGGCCGGCATATAAGGGTATCCCCTTGGCCACAGCGACTGGCATTGCTTTGCAACAAATTTACAACCGCGATTTATCGGTCACCTTCGATCGTAAAGAGGCCAAGTCTCATGGCGAAGGCGGGATCCTGATGGGCGCGCCGTTAAGCGGCAATGTGTTGATTATTGATGATGTGATAACAGCGGGAACCGCTATCAGACATTCGGTGGACTTAATCAGAAGCGAGGGGGCAACGCCTCATGGTGTTGTCATTGGTCTTGACCGGTGCGAGCGAGGTGCAGGCGACACGTCCGCAGTGGAGGAAGTAAGACGCACGCTGGGTCTCCAGGTTCAAAGTGTCATTACGATGCACGACATTATCGAGTGGTTATCGGAACAACCTGATATGCCGAAAAGTCTGGATCTTATGCATCAATACAGGGAGCAGTACGGTGTTTAGGCGCTTTTTAATACTGTTCAGTAAGGATGTCTCTAGCTAACGTAGCTGTCACTAAGGACCATTGCTCGTCCCAGGCTTGTGTCGGCACCGTTGCAAAATCCGACCGAACAAACTGTGCGATCCTTCCTTCCACGATTGCAAGAAGTAAATTGGCAGCACTGCTTACAGGAATACTCGTGCGCCAACCCTCCTCGACTTCTGCCATGCGCAGACATTGGCGGAGTTGCGTTTCTATCCTGTCGTAGACTTGCGTAACCCGCCCCCGCAGTCTTTCATGCTCGCCGGTTAACGCGTCTCCTGAGAGAATGCGCGTAATGCCAGGGTTTCGCTGACAAAAAACGAGGAAGAGCGTCAGGATTTTTTTGCAGCGAACAAGCTGCTCGGACTCCTCGCTGAGTATCTGAGTAATGCGCGAAAATAAAGTCTCTTCGACAAAATCGATTAGCGATTCGTACATCCGAGTTTTAGAGGGGAAATGTCGATAGAGGGCCGCCTCGGACACGTCCAGACTCGCCGCCAGCTTCGCTGTCGTAATTTTACTTCCAGGGTTGGACTCAAGCATCGCCGCCAATGACTGGAGTATTTGCTCTTTACGGTCGCTTCGTCGTTGAGGCATGAGTTCCGCCGAATGTGCTGGGTGACAAGTATTACGAAGTTGAGACGTTACCCATGCTCTGGTTAGTGATCAAGGTGCCAATGCCCTCATCGCTAAAGATTTCTAACAAAGTCGCATGAGGAACTCGTCCATCTATGATATGAACACTTGTAACGCCCGCTTTTGCTGCATCCATCGCGCATCGAACTTTAGGCAGCATGCCGCCTGTAATGGCGCTTTGTTCGATTAACTCGTCAACTCTTCGGGTAGACAGCCCCGTCAGTGTTTTTCCTTCTCCGTCCATCAATCCGGTTACGTTAGTCAACAGAATCAGTTTCTCCGCCTTTAAAACTTCAGCAAGCTTTCCTGCGACCAGATCTGCGTTAATATTGTAGGTGTGTCCATCAACACTGCCGGCAACGGGAGCAATGACCGGAATATAGTCGCTGTTTGCTAGCATGGTCAGAATGTCCGTATCGACACTTTCAACTTCACCAACCAAGCCAATGTCTTCCTCACCTCCCACGTCGTTGCGCGCGCTCAGCGTTTTAGCCCGCAGAAGCTCGCCGTCTTTACCGGTAATACCGACTGCTCTTCCTCCATTTCTGTGGATGCTATCAACAATTTCCTTGTTAACAGATGCGCCCAGAACCATTTCAACAACATCGACCGTTTCCTCGTCGGTGACACGCATGCCCCCGACAAATCGCGACTCAATTCCCAAACGATCGAGTAGTTTCCCGATCTGGGGTCCACCGCCGTGAACGACAATGGGGTTCATACCCACCAACTTCATTAGGACAACATCACGTGCGAAACTCTCATGAAGCTCCTGGTCGGTCATGGCGTTACCGCCAAACTTGATGACCATGGTTTTGCCCGTAAATCGTTGAATATAGGGCAGAGATTCTGTCAGAACGCGAGCAAATTGCTCAGCGTCGGTTCTGCTAAGAGACATGAAGTCCTCTTTCGTTCGACATCGATATCTACCGTGTTAAGACATAGGCAAAATTAGGCGCGGATGCTTTCTCGCAAATACATCGGCCAGTTGGCGCTCCAAGCCCTTGCCCGCATTCTACATCATCAATTAGCCAAGAACGTTACTGAGCTCTCTAATGATCGATTCGGCAAGAACCCGCTTTGAAGACATTGGCATGGTAATCTCTGAGTTCCTGCCAATGAGCACCCCTGCGTTCTTCTCGCTGTTGAAGCCAATAGATTGATCGCTGACATCATTCGCAAAAATAAAATCCAGCGATTTACTCGCAAGCTTCTTACGAGCGTAGGCTTGCACGTCATGCGTTTCGGCCGCAAAGCCAACAACCAGTCGAGGTCTCGACTCACTGCCTGCTACGGAGGCGA
>Ga0160423_10002747_pt1 | contig 14676 bp, 10 predicted proteins | sample CRUFie14St8metaG_FD_108191 | JGI IMG/M metagenome (GOLD analysis project Ga0160423, IMG submission 108191) | Marine microbial communities from the Costa Rica Dome - CRUD Field 142mm St8 metaG | ecosystem: Environmental > Aquatic > Marine > Oceanic > Photic zone | place: Costa Rica: the Eastern...
TTAAATATATCATATGCAGAAGGTTTTGGATTATCCACATTAGAATCTATGCAAGTAGGTAATCCAATAATTGCAGCAGCTACAGGAGGCTTGACATCACAAGTTATTGACTATACAGATGGATCACATAATGGTATACCGATAGTTCCTAGAATAAGAACATTATCAGGAAATCAAAATATTCATTATATTTATGAAGATTATGTTTCTGTAGAAGATACTGCACAAGCATTGTTAAAAATATATAAAATGAGTGATGAGGATCGAAAAGATTTAGGACAAAAATGTAAAAAGTACGTCGAAAAAGAGTTTAATTATAATAACATGATTAGATCTTGGGATAGAGAAATTGAACACACATGCTTAAACTGGAAAGAAAATTATAATAGAATTACTTTGGAGCAAATTTAATGAATATTTTAATTAAAGGCCCCCTTCTCAGCATATCAGGCTATGGAAATCACGCAAGACAAATATTTGAGTTTGTAAAATTAACAAAGCCTAAAGCAAAAATATATTGTGATGTTTTACCCTGGGGAAATACTTCGTGGATTTTATCACAAAAATATTGTTCAGATAAAAATTTTGAAGAAATTATTCAAAAAACACTTGTTTCTCATAAAATAAATGAAATACAATTTAGTGAAGTTTATCATATTGGATTACCTAATGAATGGAAACCTTTTATAAATGCAAAAAATATTGGCATTACAGCAGGTATTGAATCAGATATTTGCAAAATAGAATGGATTAATGACTTAAATAAGATGGATTTAATAATAGTTCCTTCAGAGTTTTCAAAAGAAACTTTTGTACGTACATCTAATGTTTCTAAAAATATACTTAAAACAGATATCCGCGTTATTCCAGAATGGTTCTACGTTGAATTTAAAGAAAAACATGATAAGAAATACAATCTTTTGCAAAAAGTTAAAACAGATAAAAACGTATTAATTGTTGGTCAAATTACATCTGTAAATCCAGAAAATGATAGAAAAAACTTTTCTAGAACCTTAAGAGAATCAGCTCAATATCTTGAAACAATTAATGAAAACGTAGGTATTGTAATAAAATTATCAACTACAGGATCTAGTGTAGAAGCAAAAGAATTAGCAAGAAACATTATTAATAAAGAAACAAAAAACTTAAATGTTCCAGTATATCTTTTGTTTGGTAATATGACGCCACATGAATTGCAAAGTTTGTATACAGATCCTAAAATAACATGCCTTCTTTCAGGTACAAGAGGAGAATGTTTTGGTTTGACAGTTTTAGAAGCAGCTGTGAATAAACTACTTACAATAACAACAGGATGGTCTGCACACACAGAATATATTAACTATTCTTTTCCTCTTGAGTATGATTTAAAACAAGTTCCACCTAGTAAAAATACAAACTTTTTTAATGCTGACTCTAAATGGGCAGAATATAGAACTGATTCTTTGAAAAAGCAATTAGAAAATGTATTTATTAAAAAAGCTGTGGATTGTGAAGCTTTAGAAAAACAAGCAGAATTTTTAATAAACAATTACAATAAAAATTCAATAATTTCTAGATATAAGTGTTCTTTGGATATATAAATCATGATTTATTTAGTGTTTTTTTTAATTTTTTTGTTAATATTTTTTGTGTACTTTTGCATAAAGTTTGCACTAATTATCTTAAATATTCAAGAAACAATAGAAGATTCTTTGGATATACTTGATGAAAAATATAATAAAATAAGCAAGATTTTAGAAATACCTGTATTCTACAATAGTCCAGAAGTTAAGTCTGCCATTAATGAAATAGAAGATGCTAGAGAAGCTTTGTTATATATTGCAAACCAGCTTACAAATAACAAAAACAAAGAAGAGGAAGATTTTGAGTAAAAAAGTATTACTAAAAAAAACTAAAAAAACTAAAAAAACTAAAAAAAAGAAAAAAAGCAAATCTTATTATTTTGATCTAAATGTTCAAAATAAAATTATTGAATATCAAAATTCAAAATGTAATAAAGAAAAAAATAATCTTTATGAACATCATATTTTTCCTGCTTTTGAAGATTTAGTTCAAAGTTTAGTTTCAGTTTATGGATTTAAATCTACAAATGAAGATATTAATCATTTAAAATCTGATTGTGTAACTTTTTTGTTTGAAACTATTCACAAATGGAGTCCTGATAAAGGAACAAAGGCTTTTTCTTATTTCAATGTTGTAGCTAAAAACTGGCTAACAATACAAAGCAGAAGACTTCTTAAAATCCAAAGAAGAAGTGCATATATTGATGATCCTGATAGTTTAAATTCTAAAGAAAAATCAGAGCTTTTTGACAGAGAGTATATAGACTCAGATAAAATGATGTCTCAAAAAGAAGAAACTTTTAATAAAATTCTTAAAATGATAAACTATGTTGAAGATCAACTTAAAGATGAAAATGATATTAAGTGTTGTTTTGCAATAAAGAAAGTTTTTAATAGTATTGAAGAGCTTGAGTTTTTCAACAAAAGAGCTGTATTTGTATATTTGAGAGAAATTTCTGGCTTAAATAGCTCTGAACTAAGCTCTTCTTTATCAAATATTAGAAAAATTTATAGAAAAGTAGTCGGACCTGACAATATGTTTGATTTATTTAATTGAGGTAATTAATATGAGTAGTATTGAAAAAGTTTTAGAAAAACATGAAAAAAATGAAGTAAAAGAGAAAAAAATAAAAAATTTTGCAGATATTCTTGACAACATTAACTCTTTAGAAGATAAAAAAAAGATGTTATGGAAAGAAATATACGAGAATGCAATTGAAGATAGAGAAAAATCTAAAATGCTTTTTAATGATGCATATATTTCAATGAGTGGTGGTGTTAATGAACATATGAATATTGGTGCAATTATGTCAAAATATCTTGAAAGAGCGACCCGATCAAATGATCAAATTCTTAAATTAGCAGAGCTTATTGCAAAAGAAGAAGAAAAGTCTGAAGCTATAAGTGAAGATGATATTTTTGGAAAGATTAACGGATAAAATATGTTTAAAACAGGTATAGTGTTACACTATGTAAAAGAATATTCCTCTGAAGAAGTAAATAACTTATTTAATCATATTAAAGAATCACAAAAAGAAAAAACTTTAAAGCCAAATATTACAAATAAAGGACTTGCTTTGAAAAATTTTTTAAAGCAACTTCCTATCGGGACAATAATATGTAAAAATTTAACTGACCGTGATGAAAAAACAGTAATATGTTTACCACTTTTTTCATCACACATGTCTTTACCTGTAAAACCTGGCGAAGAAATATGGTATTTTGAAGACTCAGAAAGTGATTTTAATGAAAAAGATATAGTAGGCAAGCCTTTGCTTAGTTTAAAAAACTATTGGATTAGTAGAAAAATAGGCACAAAAATCGCTGAAGATTTAAATTTTACACATATTCAAAGAAACGCCTTAATAAGTGACGTAAGATCAGATGATAATTTAAACGATGGTGAAATTAGAATACCAAATAATGAAAATACTCAGACTTATGAAGAAAAATATGACGAAGTTATTCCAGATATTGAAGAAATATATTCAAAGTCTAAAAATGAAAAAAATATTTTTCCTAGTGCTGTTCCAAGATGGAACTCAAAACCTTACGAACTAACATTACAAGGCTCAAATAATTCTTTAATTAATCTAACAAAAAATTTCAACAGAACAGATAACACCCTTTTTGAAGGAAAAGGTGCTATTGATCTTGTTGCAGGAAGACATACTTTACAAGATTATACAACTTTTGCAGGTAAAGACTTTAATCTTGTAAATTATGATATTACAGATATTAAAGATTATAATACTAGTAAAAATTTACATAATACAAATATAAAACCAATATATTTAGATGATAACTTTTTAAAAATAAACAATGTCTATGGTGACGATGAATGTTTAAAAGATCCTGAATATTATTTGAACAAAGAAAATGCTTCAAAAGTAAAAGAAGGAGAAATTGAATTAGAGAAAGATGCTTCAAGAATATACTTAAGTGAGTTTGATAACGTTGATCATGAAAAATATTATGATACTAGATTTGTAACAGAGCAAAAAATAACTACTTTTAATAGTCAAGAAAATGTTTTTAATACTCCAACTATAAAAACATATAAAAATTCTTCTGCAGATACTAACAAAAAAGATAGTAAAGAAAATAAAAACAATAATCAAATGTTTAAAATTAACTTTAATAATTTAAAAACTAAAAAGTTAAGTTTAAATGATGACTTAATTCTTCCAACTATCTTCTTAAAAACTAATAATCTTAGAATTGTTGCAAGAAAAGAAACTGAAAATAATTTTGAGTCAAAAATTTTAGATGAAGGATCAATCAGAATAATAAAAGAAAGTGAAGATTACAATTCATATTCACATCTTTTAATGGAAAAAGACGGAAATGTTTTGTTTGATGGGAAGTCTATTTATATTGGTAATTTTAAAAGAGAACTTCTTAATAAGAATATTATCAACAATATTAATCAAAATTTTTCTTTAAATAATCTAGATGCTGCAAAGCAAGCTAATATTGAAAACATGAAAGGAAATGGTGATAGAGTTTTAATAGGTTATGATCCACAATTTTCAGAACCTTTAGTTTTAGGTGAGTCTCTAAAGGCAATAATTACTGAACTTATAAATTTAAACATTAGCCTTGCAAATGAGCTAGAAGCTATAGCAATTGCACTAGAAACTCATGTTCACCTTGGGATACCTAATTCTGGTATTTCAAAAGGACCAAAAAACACAACACCTTACAGTGATTATCATTCTAAATCACATAAAAACTTAAAGTCCAAATACGAAGAAGTAAGAGACAACTTAAAAGATATGCTTTCAAAGTTTGCAAAAACATCGTAGTTAATATTTATAATAAATAATTATAGTTAAATAATAGAAAGCGAAATCTAAAAATGTCAGAATTAGGTCAATCTTTAAATAGAATAAGAGAAAGAAGATCTTATTCAAATAGAGTGTCAGAGATACCTAAAAAACCTATTGGGATAAAAACACCTTTAGAAAAAGGAAATGTTAACAATGGTGAAAGCTTATTTAAAATGCATTTTTCTATTGAAGATCAAATTATTGATAATTTAAGAAATTTAATAATGACACAAAAAGGTGAAAGATTAGGATTTTCTGATTATGGAACAAATTTAAGTAAAATATATTCAGATACATCTTTATCAGAAGATGAAATTGCAGACATAGCTTCAGCTGAAATTTCTAATGTTGTCAAGAAATATATGCCTAGTGTAAGTTTAAATCAATTTTATACACAAAGAGTGTCAGATGAATTAGATAGAAACAATATATCTAATATAAAAGGTTTAGAGCTATCAAATGCTTTAAGCGATGAAATAAATATTAACAATGTTTTTTTAGAGGAAATTAATAAAAACAACAAAGATGTTGATAGTATACATAAGATAACAATCGAGTTTTTTATACCTACACTAGATAGACAAAAAAGACTACTTGAATTGTTTATAAATAGCGGCAAATAGTCTGAAAGGTTTATGAAATATGCCAATTAGTGAGTTAGAGAATTATTTAGAAAACAAAAATAATAAAAGATTTGTAAATCAAACTTTTACTGACTTTAGACAAGATTTGTTAAAATATGCAAATACTTTTTATAAAGATAATATTGTTGATTTTTCTGAAGTTTCATTAGGTGGAATGTTATTGGATTTTGCAGCAATCGTAGGTGATTCTTTAGTTTATTATGCTGAACAACAGTTTAACGAGCTAGACTATTCAACAGCAACAGATCCTGATAATATTGTTAAACATTTACAGCGAGCAAATATTAAAAATTCAAAAGCATCTCCTGCTTCAACAATGATTACTTTTGAAGTAGAAATAGATAAAGATTTAAATTCACCAGAATATAGTCCAAAACCAAAAGAAGATCATCTTCCTGTTATTAAAAAAGGAACAATTCTGACTTCTGAAAGTGGTATTATTTTTACACTTCAGGAAGACGTTGACTTTACATTCGGATATAAACAATCAGTTGGAAGTGAAAATACAAATGGTACAATTAGTACTTTGATATTAAGCAAAAAAGGTCTTTGTGTTTCAGGTGAGGTATTTGAAGAAGTTGTTTCTTTTAGCGACGCAAACTCAGAGTTTTTTTTAAGTGCTGTTCTCGAAAAGGATAATATTACAAATATAATAAGTATTGTTGACAATGAAAACAATGAGTATTATGAAGTTGAATATTTAACTCAGAGTACTGTGTTTCAAAAAGTAAAAGATTCAAATGATAATTATATTACGATTTTACCTGCACCTTATCGATTTGTTCGAGAAGAATCTTACGATACTGGAAAAACTACATTAAGATTTGGAAACGGCAGTGGAAAGTCTATTAAAGATAATGTATTTAGTAATCCAGAAGATTTATTGCTACCTATTAAAGGAAAAGATGTTCAAAATAGAGTAGATTTAGATCCAGGACAGCTTTTATCAAGCAATACACTAGGTATTTCACCTGCCGGTAAAACTTTACTTGTAAGATATAAACATGGTGGTGGAGAAAATCATAATTTGCCTCCGAACACTATCAATGAAATTGTAGGAAATCCTATAATAACTTTTCCAAATACAAACGAAATATTATCGTCAAGTATTGTTAATGAAATTATGTTTTCAATTGACGTAACAAATGAAAATAGATCAATTGGAGGAACTTCTGCACTGACAATTGATGAATTAAAACAAAACATACCTACAGCTATTAAATCTCAATCAAGAATTATAACACATGAAGACTTACTGTCTAGAATATTAACAATGCCTAGTGATTTTGGTAGAGTAAATAAAGTAGCAGCTTTAGATAACAAATTTTCAGCTGCAGCAAAAGACTTATTTGTTATATGTAAAGATGAAGAAGGATTTTATGTTGAATCTTCAGATGCTATCAAAGAAAATATCTCTAAATATTTGAATGAATTTAGAATTATAGGCGACAATTACAATATTTTAGATGTTCCAGTTTTTAATTTTGGTTTAGAATTTAAAATACGAGTAAAGTCTGGCTTTAATATAGATAATGTTATTTTAGATGTTAATTCTAGAATTATTGAAAATATAAGATTTGACTTGTATCAAATAGGCACACCTATTGATGTTAACAATATTGTAAAAATTATTGAGTCAACTGACGGCGTCGGTGTTCTTATTACACCTAAGAAATCAATAGTAATTTCAAAAACTGTTGATAATAAATTTTTTGATAGAGATTTAGGAATATCTAGAACTTATAATACTAATACTTTTAACCCACAAACTCTTTTTGAATCAGGCTTGATTTATCCACCTCGAGGTGGAATATTTGAAATGAGATATACTTTTCAAGATATTGTTATTGCAGCTAACTAATAAGGAAACTTTATGATTATTATATTAGAACCAGAAAAAGACAATTATGTTACTAACATAAAAACTATAAAAAATGATGGCTCAAAAGCAAATACTGGTCATGCTGCAACTTTAGATCTTTTTAAGCTCTACAATGAAAACAAATATGCAAAGTCATGGGCTGCTTTTAAGTTTACTGACACAATTAACAATGGTAGTACTTTAACTTTAATAGACTCGAATAATATTTCAAAAACATTTGAGTTTGATACAGATGCAGGCCCTGGAAGTGTTGCTGAAGGAAATATAAGGGTAAACATTGCAGGTCAAAATTCAACAGCTTATGCATCTATTTTAAAAGCTACTATTAATGCTGTTTCTAACTTTGAGATAAGTGCCGATAGTAATTCAAACAATGAATTAATTTTAAAACAGAACAAAGCAGGATCATCTGGTGATACAACATTTACAATTCCTACTAATATGGTTCATGTAGGTACTAGTGCTACAAATACAATTACTAAGTTTGCAAGAGTTGATTATAGTACACTTTTGTTGAAATTTGATTTAAATGCATTTAAATCAAACTGGATAACTTTAATAAACGATACAAACAATGACGGTATTGATGAGGATGACGGCGTAAAAAATGATTTACCAGGAGCTTTTAGAAATTTAAAAGCTAAGCTTATTTTAAAAGATGTAACAACTGGAATTTCTAAACCAAAAGACTACACATTAAAAATATACAAGCTTCTTAAAGATTTTGAAGAAGGTACAGGAAAAGACACAGTACACTTTTCAGATAAAGGATTTACTGACTTTAATAATTTTTCAAGTAATGTTGAATGGGATGTTTCTGATTTTGTATCAACATCAGATGCTACAGATCTTACTTCATCTTTTAGTGTTGTTAAAGGAGACGAAGATTTAAAGTTTGATATAACTGATTATGTAAAATCTGAGTTAGTTAAAGATACCTTGGATGATAAAGGTTTTCTCATAAAGTTTGATGATACCAATATTTATGATGCAAAGTCTTACTTTGCAAAAAGATTAGGAAGCAGACATCTAGTAAATAAAAAGCTTATACCTGAACTTAGAATTACAATTAATGATGCATCTTATAATATACCAGTTGATTCATTTAATAAAAAAAGATACTTAAATAATGTTGAGGACTTTTATTTATTTAATCTTACGAGTGGGACACTTTCTAATTTTTCTGTTCCATCAACAGGTAGTTATACCTTAAAACTAAAAATAAAGAGTAAAGATAATAAAAAGATTTATGCAACAATAACTGCAAATAGTACTAGTTCTAATCCTATAGTTAACTTTAAAGGAGAAAAACTAAACGGTATAAGAAGAGCTCAATTAACAAATACTAGCTTAAGTAAGTTTAACAGTGCAGTTAGTAGTGATATAAAAAATGGAAAACTAGAATCAAATTATGAATGGGTGTGGAATGATGATAATGATCAAACTTATACAGTAAGTTCAGGATCTTTTATTGTTGGAAGAAAATATAAAATAAAAACTATAGGAACTACAAACTTTAGCTTAATAGGTGCTGGATCAACACCTAGTGTAGGAGAAATATTTTTTGCAACAGGATCAGGAGATGGAACTGGTGATGCTTATGAACTTGAAAGAAGTATAATTTCAAATAGAGTTGATTTTTACAATAGTGAAGAGTCAAACGAGTCTAGATATGAAAATTTAATTACTTCTATAAAAATTAACGAAAACAAAATAACAGCAGATAATTCAACAAACTCAATAGAAGTTTATTTTTCTGATACTAAAAAAGAATTTGATTCAGTTAAAGTTCCTTATGAATTACCAAGTGAAAATTTAGGAAATGTTTTTTATCAAGTCTATGATGTTGAATCTGGAAAAGTTTTAATTGATTATAATGATCAAACAGATAATAATGCTACTTTAATGTTTTATGATGGGGAAAAATATAATTTTAATTTTTTTGCATCTAAACTATTTAAAAATATGAGAATTAATTTTAAATTTAAATATAGAGATAATTTTTCAAATGTTGATAAGTTTATATTTAATGAAAAATATTCAGTAAGGGTTGTATAATGGCTTTAGAGAATCAATCAAACAATTTAAGCTCTTTGTTTAGCAGCTACAATAAAGAACTTAATTTTGTAGAAAAAAGCTCAAATGACTTAGGCGATTTAATTAAAAGTTTAAACATTATCGATCCAGATAAGCTAACAAAAGAGCAACTTTCAATTATTTTACAAAGAATTGATGATTATAATGGTTATTATACTACACAGCAACTAGAAAATATTAACTATTTAAATTTTAACGAGCACGTTTTTTTTGATTCTGCAGTAAGTAAAATTACTTATGCTTTTGATAGAATACAAAACATACCATATGATAGTGATGAAATAGAAAACATAAAATTTACAAACAAAACAGATGGTTTTACAAATTATTTATTAAAAAATATTTATCCAAGCTTTAAAGGATATGCAAAGTTTAATGATAATAATTTTATTGTCGTTTACGACGAACAAGGTAAAATCTTATCAGATACTACAGGTAGAAAAAAAGGCATTTTAAATCCACAAAATAAAAACTTTTCTTTTGACTTTTGGATTAAACCGGATGGCTTACCTTCAAATGAAAACAATCGACAAGTTGTTTTTCATAAAATCAACAAAAGCAACGGTAATATTAGCAATGGATATTTTTCATATATTCATAATAATGGTAATAATTTTAATTTCCATTTTTGTATATACATAGATGGAAATTTTATTGATGAATACATAACAATTAAAAAAGATGAATGGCAACATATCTCGATTAATGTTTCAAACAAAACTTTTAATAATATAATTTCTAAAAAAATAGACTTTGTTCTTAACGGAAACATTACTGATTCTATAAGCTTAATACCAAATAAAATTTTGCAAAACAAGCCTTTTAATGATACTTTTAAAAATCATAATATTCCTTTTGTTATTGGTGGTATTTTTATACCAGAATCAAATAGCATTTTAAATCAAATTACACATAATAGTCAAACAATTAATAGTAATTTTAATGGTAGTATTGATGAGTTTAGATACTTTCAGAAAACAAGAAGCAGTAAAACAATTAAAAAGGAAATGCATAAAAACATATTTGCACAAAAAGGTTTAAAATTATATTTGAGACTTAATGAACCAGGAGGTAATTACACAAATAGCTTTTTATGCATTGATCATTCAGGAAGCAAAATACATGGTATTTTCTATAGTATTAATGGTGGAAGTGTTTCTACTTTAAATAACACTACTAACAATAAAATTAATACTGAAACGCCATTAAACTTAGAAAGAAAATTTGATTCACCTGTTCTTAATTCTGCACATCCTGAAATATTGACGTTAAGAAACAATTTAATACAAAGAGCTAAGGTTTATGATAGCAATAATCCTAATTTAATTTTTAATTTAATGCCTACACATTATTTTTTGGATAATGCTAGCTTGCAAAATTTACCTGTATATAGTAATACTTCTGAATATGATTCACCTGATATGGTTGAAATTACGCAAGACGGAAATTCACCACCTACTATTAATCCAAACAATAGAAGTACTTTAAATACAAAAATTCCAGCAAATAATGATTTAGTAAATATTGTTTTAATATGGGCAAGATTTTTTGATAAGCTAAAACTTTATATTTCTTCAATAACAAATATTTTGAATGTCAATTATGATACTATTAATCAAAAAAAAGTAATTGGTATGCAAATACCTATTCTTTGCAAAATGTATGGAATTGAATTTAAAGAAATACTTCCAACTATAACGAAAAACAAGTTAAATAACGAAAATTTAAATTTTGATGATATAGTTTCTGATATGAGTATTAGAAAAATACAAAACATATTATGGAAAAGATTTTTAATAAATACACAAGATTTTTTAAGATCTAAAGGAACAATTAAAAGCATAGAATCTACATTTAACGCTTTTGGTATTGACTATAAAAAAATAATTGATATTAAAGAATCTTCTTATGATAACGTGATACGTCCTAAAGATAACTTTAGTTTTAGAGAAGATAGTTTATTTACAGTCGATTTTGGCAATTCAAAAAACTTATTAAAAACACCAGACTTTACAAATATTAATCAAGGTTATTCAAACAATAAATTATTTTTACAAATAAATAACATTAAACATAAAACAGGTAATAATTTAGATCAAAGCCTTGTCAGTAAAAATTCAAATAACAATACTGAATTTTCTAACGGACTAAGTGATGATTGGTCAATTGAAATGTTTTTTAACTTTAAAGATTCTATCAATAAAATAAAAGACTTAAATAAATCAAAAACTAATCAAATTTTTTCTCCAAATAAAAAATATAATGATGAACAATACCTTTTTACTTTAAGTACGCAAGACGGTGCTGTAGTTGTTGTTAAATATTTAAAAAACAAAGCTTATGTTGATAAAAATGGAGTTATTGTAATTAATATACAACCTATATTAAATGATGTAAGCTTTAATAAAACAATAACTCTAAGTAATATTAATATTTATGATACACCAAAATATTTATGTTTAAAGCAAAAAAAAGAAAATAATACTTTAAAATATGAAGCTATTATTTCTGATATTGGTGATCAAACAATATCTAAAAACTACAAAGCTGAAACTGTTGAGGTTTCTGTTAGTGACTTAAATACTAAAATTACAAATAATCAATTCTCTTTTAAAAACAATAGTCAATTATCTTTAAATATAGGCGAATACAAATATCAAAATAACAGCTCTTTGTTAAACTCTACAATAAATCATAATTCTATTTTTCAAGGAGAAGTACTTAAAATAAGATTATGGAGTAAAGAGTTAGATAGTAAAGAAATTTTGTCACATTATAAAGATATAGAAAATTTTGGAACTTTAAACTTAACACCTTTGAAAGATATAGTTTTTGATTTCAAAGTAAAAAATATTCAAAGTAATTCTGTAGGAAATACAAAAGAATGGCAAATAGAAGATATTTCAAATAACAAATATTATGTTAACAATGTTTTAAGTAATTTAAATACTTGTAAAATATTTACAAAAAATATTAATGAATTTAATAATGAAAATGTAATAAAAAATATCTCAATAATGTCTAAGTTTACAAGCTCAAGTTTTGACGAATTTAAAGCAAGTAATTATGTTAATATAATAAGTTATAATCAAGAAGAAAATAAATTACTTAAAGACAATTTTAATGAATTTCCTGCAAATAATGTGCCTTACGACTTTAACTATAAAAATACAAATAGAGTAACAATAGACATGTCTATAGTAAAAGTTATAAATAGTGACATATCAAAAATAATTTCAGATATTGATATTTTTACTCAAAAAGTATCAAATAATCAGTCTAGATTTGAGTACACTTACAAGTCTTTAGAATCGTTAAGAAGAGAGTATTTTAATAAATTTAGTGATTCTAATTATATTAATTATTCTTCTTTAGGCAATATATTTAAATATTTTGATAATATAATGTCCTCTATTTTATACGATATAGTTCCAAGTAGAGTAAGATTTGAAGGATTTAATTTTGTTTATGAATCTCATACTCTAGAAAGACATAAATATGAGCATAAAAATAAAGATAGTATTAATACAATTTCATCTTCAATAGTTATGAATACAGCAAATGCTACGCCTGACAGTTTTGTTAACTTTTCAAGAGAAAAGATCAAAAGTAGAAGAAGTAAAAGTTATACTAATGAAAGATTTAGACCTACAAATTAGAAAGAGAAAAAAATATGTCAAATTTTATCGATACAGGTATTACTTTTGTAGAAAATAGTGATATTCTTCATGAGCATAAGGATAAATCATTTTTAACGCCAAAAGAAAATAGCAATATATCACAAGATCAAAATTGTCTTTCAAAGGACGGAGTATATAAAGTAAATATTTTTCCTGGATTAGAATCATCTTTTTCTAAAAATCAAATTTTAAATTCTAGTTTTTTTTTAAAAGATGAAACGATAGAAAAAAATCTTACACCTTATAATGACTCTGAAAATAGTTTAGGAAACAAAATATATACTTTAATGAATCCTACTAAAAGAAGCATAACGTACGGTCAAGATAATGCATCAGACTTTTTTGTAGAAATGAAAAACTTACCATTTGAAGATGTAGGAAACTCAGAAAACTTAGATGGTTATTTTTTTGATGCTAATAAGATTACTTATCCAAAATACTTTAGTGATTATGAAGTAGATAAGCTTTCTGGAGGTATTAGTGTTACAGGCATAACTGAATCTTTGACAGGACAAGTTCTTACTGGTATTTCTACAACAGGAATAAAAGGAAATATTATATCAAATAGTAATGATGCTAGAGGAAGACAGGTTAATATTGTTAATAAGCTCAACAAAGCTATTGCTAATGATCAAGTAGAAGCTTTTTTAGACTCTTTAAATGATCAAAATGTAGCAAACGAATTAAGTCAAGTAGTTGCAAACTATTCTTTTGATAATCAACTTATAAATAATAGAAATGTCGTTGTTTTTAATGATGATCAAAATTCTTCAAGTATAGTTAACCTAGAAACATCAAGCGAGTTTTATAGATTAGATGATAACAGCAATGTAATACCTTTTGATGATAGAAACACAGTAAATATTTTAAATCAAAATGATTTAAATCTTTTAAATAATGAATATAATGATAATGAAAACCATAATGCTACAGGTACAAGTAATAATAATGAAAATGGCGGACAGCCTGAATCTATTGCATTTCTAGGAGATATTAATTAAATGAGTAGAGTTAATAGTAGATCTAATAATTTTGTTGAAGGCACAATAACAAATATTACAAAAGATAATAATTTAAAAAGATTTAATATTGTTTTTAACGTTGCAATTGAAAATAGTAGTAGCATTATTCATAGAAACAGCATTGTTTTAAGAAATGCTTTTACTTTAGTAAAAAATTTGTATGTAAAATTTTTAAACTTTAGAAATAATAGCAATGTTTTACAAAGCCATGTAAATCTAGCATTAATCGTTGAATCTTCTGAATCAAGTATTGTTAATGGTGTTGATATTATTACATTAAATTGTACTTGGGAACCTTTAGACTATGATTCTATTGCAGAAAATTTTTCTTTTAACAATCAGTACTCTACAGAGCCAAATTTAGAAAATATTTTGCTTTTTTCAAAAGTAGGCGCGCCTCGACATACAGGCGGTTCTGGCATTATAAGCTCTTCTTTAAAAAAACTATCTAATTTAA
>Ga0160423_10002748_pt1 | contig 14676 bp, 14 predicted proteins | sample CRUFie14St8metaG_FD_108191 | JGI IMG/M metagenome (GOLD analysis project Ga0160423, IMG submission 108191) | Marine microbial communities from the Costa Rica Dome - CRUD Field 142mm St8 metaG | ecosystem: Environmental > Aquatic > Marine > Oceanic > Photic zone | place: Costa Rica: the Eastern...
ATCTATGGCGCGCTGAAAGCTCGGCAGGGTATTTTCGGTTTCCAAACCGGCAGCGCCGCGATGGCCTATGACTAAAAAATCTGTGGCGGTGAACAAGGCGTTGAATGCAGACATCGGTGATAACTCACTGGGGTCAAAAGCCCAAAGGCTGGTAGGATAGCGCGCATGAGTTATGAAGTCTTAGCGCGTAAATTACGGCCCAGTGATTTTTCTGCCTTAGTGGGCCAAGAACATGTGGTGAAAGCGTTGAGCCATGCGTTAGACAGTGGCCGCTTGCATCATGCTTATTTGTTTACCGGCACCCGCGGTGTCGGTAAAACAACCATTGCCCGAATTCTCGCTAAAAGTCTCAATTGCGAGCAGGGGGTCAGCTCTACGCCTTGCGGACAATGTTCAATTTGCCTCGAGGTTCAAGAAAATCGGTTTATGGATTTAATCGAGGTGGACGCGGCTTCGCGCACCGGTGTCGACGATACTCGGGAGTTATTAGAGAACGCCCAGTACATGCCTACTCGAGGGCGCTACAAGGTGTACTTGATTGATGAAGTGCACATGCTGTCAATGGCGAGCTTCAATGCCCTGCTGAAAACTCTTGAGGAACCTCCGGAGCACGTAAAGTTTCTGCTCGCAACCACCGATCCGAAAAAAGTGCCGGTAACTGTGCTTTCTAGATGTTTGCAATTTCAGCTGAAGAATCTGTCAGCACAGATGATTGCTGACTATCTGGTACAGGTATTAGCGGATGAGAATATTGAGTACGAGCAGGCTGGTGTAGAAATTCTTGCCAAGAGCGCCCAAGGGAGTATGCGCGACGCGCTGAGTCTCACTGACCAGACTATTGCCTATGGTCAAGGCAAGCTTATGCACGCAGATGTGGTGGGCATGTTGGGCGTGGTAGGCCACGATGAAGTAACGGCGTTATTGGAAGCGATTGCTGAAGGTTCTGCGTCTAAAGCCATGGATATCAGCGCGCAGTTGGCGGAACGCAATAACGACTTCGCCGATGTACTTCGAGAGCTGTTGGAGGCGCTGCATAAGATGGCGGTAGATCAGGCTGTGAATGGCGCCGACAGCCTTTTTGATGCGGAAGAAGTGCAGTTGTACTACCAGATCGTGCTGGTTGGCTTGCGCGATATAGAGATCGCACCAGACCCTCGCAGTGGCTTCGAAATGACACTGTTGCGAATGCTGGCCTTTGCACCAAAGCCGGATAGCAGCGTGCCGCCGCGCCTGCGGGAAACTCCGGCGGATGGGAAGGAAGAGGGCGCCGAAGCGCCGCGCTCTGTTGATACCGACAATGATGCTCCGGTTGCAGGCTCAGAGAGTGCTCTCGAATCGACACCATCTGCCAGCACCGCCGAGACTTCGGTAGCAAGTATTGAGTCTGTACAAGCGGCCCCCGAGGGTTTTGTTGCTGACGCACAACTATTGACCCAATGGTATGAATGGGTCGAGCAGATCAATGTTACGGGTGTGGCGAAAATGATTGCCGAACATGCGGTGTTGAAGAGTTTGCAACTGCCGTCGGTGGAGATTGTGCTCAGTGATCAACACGATACCTTGCTGAACGAAGCACAGCGCTCGGCGCTAGGTCGTGCACTCGCTGAGTTGCTGGGTGAACAGGTAGAGCTTGTGGTGTCCACTGCACCTATAGCCAGCGAAACGCCAAATGAGCGTAAGGCAAGGTTGCAGCAAGAACGTCAATCCGATGCTGAAGCGGCACTGCAACAGGATTCAACCGTACAAAGTTTACTCAGCGAATTCGGTGGAAAAATTGAGGCAGTGCGCCCCCGCTAGGCACTGGCGCTGCCCTTTCGATGAGCAATGCAGTAATAAAATCCATAAGAAAAGCTAGGACGATTAGTGAAAGATTTTGGTGATCTGATGAAACAGGCGCAGCAAATGCAGGCGTCTTTGCAGGACGCGCAGGCGCAAATCGCGCAAATGGAGGTGCAGGGTGAGAGCGGCGCCGGCATGGTAAAGGTCGTGATGAATGGTCGTTACGAGGTCAAGAGTGTTGTATTGGACTCGGCGCTGCTGTCTGAAGATAAAGAAGTGTTGGAGGATCTTTTGGCCGCTGCATGCAACGATACTGTGCGCAAAGTAGAACAGGCGCAGAGCGAAAAAATGCAAGATATTGGTGGTGGTTTGCTCGGCGGCCTCAACTTGCCGTTCGGAAAAATGCCCTTCTGATGGCATTGATAGATGATCTCGTTGAGGCGTTAACAGTGCTCCCCGGAGTGGGTAAGAAGAGCGCGCAACGCATGGCACTGCATTTGCTGCAGCGTGATCGGGGCGGTGGCACCCGTTTAGGTAATATTCTTGGGCATGCCATGCGTGACGTACGGCAATGTCGAGTATGCCGCAACTTGACTGAAACCGAGGTTTGTCGCTTATGCGACGACCCGCGGCGCGACAGTAGTTTGCTCTGTGTTGTTGAATCACCGGCCGACGTTTTGGCGTTAGAGCAGGCTGGGGGCTACCGGGGTTATTATTTTGTACTGCACGGCAAGTTATCACCCATCGATGGGATTGGCCCTGAAGAACTGGGTTTGGAATTGCTGCAAAAGCGAATAGCAGAGAACAACCCAGACGAGTTGATTTTGGCCACCAACCCAACAGTAGAAGGCGAAGCCACTGCGCACTACATAGGGCGTCTAGTCGGCGACTCCGTGGCCAAAGTGAGCCGCATAGCGCATGGTGTGCCACTCGGTGGCGAAATTGAATATACCGATGGAGGCACTCTGTCTCATGCCCTACAGGGAAGAAGACATATCAATTTACTGGATTGACAGCGAAGCAGAGTTAGCCCGGGCAGTGGCGTCTTGGTCGCCGGTGATCGCGTTGGATACGGAGTTTATTCGCACGAATACGTTTTATCCGATTCCCGGACTTTATCAGGTCGCTTCAGGCGCTGACGTATTCTTGCTCGACCCGCTCACTATTGAAAACTGGGAACCGTTCAAGCGTTACCTAGTGGATGTAGACACGCGAATAATTATGCATGCATGTCTTGAGGACCTAGAACTCATCTATGCGCATTTGCAGGTCGTACCGAGTAATGTGTTCGATACCCAATTGGCAAATGCCTATGTCAGTGAGGATTACAGCCTCAGTTATGCGCGTCTGGTGGAGCGATGTCTTGGCGTATTACTTGATAAACAGCAGACCCGCTCTGACTGGTTGCAACGCCCACTCTCTGACGATCAACTGCGTTATGCAGTGGATGATGTTGTGCATTTGGCTGCTGTTGGTGAGATGTTGGAGCAGCAATTGCGCGATCTGCAGCGCTGGGAATGGTTTCAGGAAGACATGCAGCAACGCTCCGCCTATGAAGAGCCTCGGCCCCAAGCCTATTACCGACAGGTCAAGCGAGCTTGGCAATTAAATGCAAACCAGTTGCAAGTATTGCAAAGACTCTGTGAGTGGCGAGAAACCGTAGCGCGGCGGCTAGATATTCCGCGTAATCGGATCGTTTGGGATGAGCATTTATTCGCCTTTGCCCAGACGCACGCTTTGACGGAGGCGATCCTAGGCAAGTTTCTTCCTGCAGCAATCGTGCGCCGCTTCGGTTCGCAATTGCTAGAGGTGCACCAGCGCAAGGAAAAAGCCGAGCAACTCCTAGAGCAGCTAGACCGGCCGCTCAGTCCATCTCAGAGCGCGCGCCTAAAGGTGCTACGAGATCTTGCGCGGGAAGTTGCTAACTCGCTGGGTCTGGCTCCGGAGCTGCTGGCGCGCAAAAAAGATGTAGAAGCGTGTCTCCGTCATTTCAATGCCACTGGTGAATTGAGTGAAATCTACTTTGGCTGGCGCAAAGAAGTTGTTGGCAAAGGTTTCTTGCAGGTGTTGGAGGCTGCAGTATGAATAAATCGACGGATAAACTTCCCGCAGAATGCCCGGTCATAATTTTCCGCAGTAGCCGTAAGGCGGATACCTACCTTTATATGCCTGCGACTGCGGAATTTGAAGAGCTACCGGAGCCTTTGCGCAAACAGTTCGGCGCGCCGATTTACGTCATGGATCTAGTATTAACTCCGGAGCGTCAGTTGGCCCAAGTAGATGTGCTGCAGGTCATGCAGGCGATGATTGAGGATGGCTTTTTCTTGCAGTTTCCACCGCCGACGGTGCCGACGAATGCGGAATTACCTGAGCAGCTGACAAAATGACCCAATTCTGGCAGGCCAAAACATTAGCGGAACTCACGGATACGGAATGGGAAAGCCTATGCGATGGCTGTGCCCGTTGCTGCATGGTGAAGTTGCAAGACGAAGATACGGACGAGGTGGTCTATACCTCGATCGTATGCGATTTACTCGATCAGCAGGCCTGCCGATGCACCCGTTACCCAGAGCGTCACGCCCTAGTGACAGACTGCGTGGAACTCTCTGTAGCAAAGGTAAGCGAGTTTCATTGGCTGCCAAAATCCTGTGCCTATCGAACCATTGCAGAGGGTCGAGACCTTGAGTGGTGGCATCCGTTAGTGAGCGGCGATCGTGAAACCGTATTTACCGCCGGTATTGCGGTCCGCGGTAAGGTGGTGGCAGAGTCGGAGGTTCTAGCAGAACAAGAGCAGGATATGATTGTTCGCTGGGTCGAGATGTGATGGGTGTAGGTTAGTACATGTCATACAGTGGCGTACCGTCGTGAATGCGAGCTTGGCTTGGCAGGTCATTATTGCCGCTAGTGCGCTGGGCGCAGTCTCCCTATGGCTGACGCTGTGGTGGATGGTGCCGGCGCGGGGTCGATTCGGTGGCATTTGGCGCTGGCTACTTGTTGTTGCCGCATTACTATTTTTCCTTCTGCCTGCGCCTGTTCCGAATTTTTCGGAGACTCAGGCGCCGGCTTTTGTGGTCATGATCTTTGAAGCCTTTTTTCAACGCGCCGGCGCGCCAGAGGAGAGTATGCGCAGACTACTCACCGGTGGTGTGGGGCTGATAATGCTTGCCGCGCTGTGGTTACTGTTGCGGCGATTCGTACGACGTTAGGTAAAGAAATGTGCCGAGTTTGATCAAAAAATGAAAAATCTACTCCAGCGGCCGCAAATGTCGTTGTTGCATGGGGTAGTTGTGCTCGACTAAAGTAGTCGGCTTTATGTGGGCGCTATTGGGATGCGCTCAGTATAGTTTTAGGCCTATTAAGTTTTGCTTTGTAGGGAATAACTCACACTAGATTCATAAGATAAGAGAGCCGCTGAATGATTTTTGATAGCACTGATTCCTACATCTCGACTGACGAACTGAGTATGGCCGTCGACGCCGCAGTGCGTTTGGAACGCCCCCTGTTGATTAAGGGAGAGCCTGGAACGGGTAAAACCATGTTGGCTGTGGAAGTAGCCAAATCACTTGGTATGCCCTTGCTCGAATGGCATATCAAGTCGACTACCAAGGCGGTCAATGGCTTGTATGAATACGATGCCGTATCACGTTTGCGAGATTCCCAGCTTGGCGATGAGCGTGTCAATGACATCCGTAATTATATTAAGAAGGGTAAGCTCTGGGAGGCATTCGAGTCAGAAGAGCGGGTGGTACTGCTTATCGATGAAATCGATAAGGCGGACATCGAATTCCCCAACGACCTGCTGCAGGAAATCGATCGTATGGAGTTCTTCGTTTACGAACTCGGCGAAACCGTAAAGGCCAAGCAGCGACCGATTGTCATTATTACTTCGAATAATGAGAAAGAATTACCTGACGCGTTTCTGCGTCGATGCTTCTTCCACTTCATTAACTTCCCAGACCGCGAAACCATGCAGCAAATTGTTGACGTGCATTTCCCTGGTGTGAAACAAGATATGGTCAAAGAAGCGATGGAAATCTTTTTTGATGTGCGCAAAGTTCCAGGCTTGAAGAAGAAGCCCTCAACATCGGAACTCATCGATTGGCTGAAATTGCTGATGGCAGACGATATTCCAGATGAAATTCTGACCAATAGAGATGCCAGCAAGGCGATTCCACCGCTGTATGGCGCATTGGTAAAGAACGAACAAGATGTGCATTTGCTTGAACGCCTGGCATTTATGAATCGTCGCGACAGCAGAGGTTAAACCGTGCTAATTAATTTTTTTCTGACGCTAAGAAAATACAAGCTCCCTGTCACCATTCGGGAGCTTATGGATTTGATTTCTGCGCTGCAGCATCGGCTGGTATACGCTAACGTCGATGATTTTTATCTGCTCAGTCGCACGGCCTTAGTTAAGGACGAAAAAAATTACGATAAGTTCGACCGCGCTTTCAGCGCCTACTTCAAAGGCTTAGAAGACCTGCATGGCCTGTTGGAAAGCTTGATCCCGGACGAGTGGTTGCGCCATGAGTTTGAAAAATCTCTGACCCCTGAGGACCTGAAGCAAATCGAATCGTTGGGCGGTTTAGAAAAGCTCATCGAAGCCTTCAAAAAAGCCAAGGAAGAAGCCGAAAAAGCCGAGGCCAAGGAAGGCGAGGAAGGCGAAGACGGCGATAAGGGTAATGCGGATAAAGAGGGTCGAGATGGCCCTGGCGGCATGGGTAAGGGCAAGAAAAAGAAGGCGAAAAAAGTCTGGGATGAGCGGCAGTACAAGAATCTTGATGACTCCGTGGAACTGGGTACTCGTAATATCAAGATGGCGCTGCGTCGCCTGCGCAAATTTGCGCGGACCGGTGTGGACGATGAATTGGATATCAACGATACCATTCGTTCCACAGCGCATAATGGCGGCATGCTGGATATCAAGATGCGCCCAGAGCGCCGTAATACCGTCAAGGTTCTATTGTTCTTGGATATCGGCGGATCGATGGATGCCCATGTCAAAATTTGCGAAGAACTGTTTTCCGCGTCGCGCACTGAGTTCAAGCATTTAGAGAGTTTTTACTTTCACAATTTCATTTACGAGTCGGTTTGGAAAGATAACCGACGACGCATGGCAGAGAGGTTGCCTACCCTAGAAATACTCAACAAGTATTCGGGTGACTATAAGGTCGTCTTTGTCGGTGACGCTACCATGGCACCCTATGAGATTACGCACGCGGGTGGCAGTGTCGAGCACTGGAACGAAGAACCCGGTACAGCCTGGATGGGTCGCTTCAGCGAGATTTATGACAAGGTAATTTGGCTGAATCCAACGCCCCAAGAGACCTGGGAGTACTCATCATCGGTGATGATGACTCAGGAATTGGTTGGCGGAAATATGTACCCGCTAACGATCAAGGGCCTCGAGGAAGGGATGAGCCAGTTGTCCAAATAAGGAGCGCTTGGGTTAATTTCACTGCTCGGTTCAACAGCTCGTTATTATGAATGGCCTCGATCAAAACACGCTGATGAGGCAGGACTACTTTGCGCTGCGGCGTGCCAAGCCTGGAGCCGCCACCGATGCTAAGGTCGCAGCCTCGCAAGCGCTGCTGGCCCAACGCCAACAGCTGGCCCAGCAACTTAATCTAACTCCAATGTCTGGGCTGCCGGTGAGCGATGCGGCGGCGCAGATAACTGCAGCGATCGCTGAGCATCCTGTGGTGATCATCGCAGGAGAAACCGGATCCGGTAAAACCACCCAATTGCCGAAGTTTTGTTTGCAAAACGGACTTGGCCTGACCGGCAGCATCGCCCATACCCAGCCCCGTAGAATTGCCGCGCGAACCGTGGCGCAGCGCATTGCCCATGAGGTGGGGACGGAGCTTGGCGAAGCCGTTGGCTACTCGGTACGATTTTCGGATCGGAGTAATCCGCAGTCGTTGTTGCGGGTCATGACCGATGGATTGTTGCTCACTGAAATACGCAGGGATCGTTACCTCAACGCCTACGACGCCATCATCGTTGATGAAGCCCATGAACGCTCACTGAATATTGATTTTTTACTGGGTTATTTGAAGCGCCTTTTAAGCCAGCGGCACGATCTAAAAGTTATCGTTACTAGTGCCACAATCGACGTGCAGCGGTTCGCCGACTATTTCGCGGGTGCACCTGTCATTGAGGTGGGTGGCCGATCCTTTCCGGTGACCACACGCTACATCGATAATGAGACAGATACCCTGACGAAACTGGTTGAAGTGCTGCGTACGATCGATGCCACGCCACCCGGTCGCGCGCCAGACGTGCTGGCTTTTTTTGCGGCAGAGCGAGAGATCTTTGACGCTGCTAAGGCACTGCGGATGGCGTTTGGAGAACGCTTTGAGATCCTCCCGCTGTACGCTCGTTTGTCCCTTGCCGACCAACGGCGCGTATTCAATCCACAAGGTTCCAAACGACGCATTGTATTGGCCACCAATGTTGCGGAAACGTCGCTGACGGTGCCGAACATTGGTTTTGTTATTGATCCGGGATTTGCGCGAATTAGTCGTTATAGCTACCGCTCTAAACTTCAGCGTTTGCCGATAGAACCGATCAGTCAAGCCAGTGCCAACCAACGGCAGGGGCGTTGTGGTCGTATTGCTCCGGGTATCTGCTACCGGCTGTATTCCGAGCAAGATTTCAGCAGCCGCCAAGCCTATACCGATGCAGAAATACGTCGCGTAAATTTGGCCTCGGTAGTCCTGCAAATGCATGCCTATGGCCTTGGAGATATTGCGAAGTTCCCATTTGTCGACCCGCCAGAGCCCCGGGCAATCAAAGATGCTCTGCGATTACTAACGGAACTGCGTGCGCTGCAGGGCAGTAAAATAACCGCCCTAGGAAAGCGTATGGCGCGTTTACCCGTAGATCCGCGTTTGGCAGCGATGCTTATGGCAGCCGGGCCCCTAGGCAGTCTCAACGAATTGTTAATTATCGTCGCTGGGCTTGCAGTGCAGGATGTTCGGGAGCGCCCTGCGGAAAAAGCTGGGGCGGCTGATGCGGCGCATGAAAAATTTATTGATGAGCAATCGGACTTTTTGAGCTATCTGAAACTATGGTCGTGGATCGAAACCCAGCGCGAACAGTTATCAAATAGAGGTTGGCAGACTGAGTTACGTAAGCAGTTCATAAATCCGCTGCGCGTGCGCGAGTGGCGTGAGATACATCGGCAATTGCGCACTGTCTGTCGGCAGTTGAAGTTATCGTTCAACACTAAGACCGCGAACTATCGGCAGATTCACGAAGCTGTGGTTGCCGGATCACTGAGTCAAATCGCATTGCATCAAGAGCGTGGTCGCTATCAAGGGGCGCGTAATTTACAAATGGCGATCTTTCCTGGCTCTGGGTTGAAGAAGGCGACCCCCAAGTGGCTGGTGGCGGCGGAAGTGGTGGAAACCCGGCGCGTCTTTGCGCGTTGCGTCGGCGGTATCGAGGCTAAGTGGGTAGAAAGCCACGCCGAACACTTAGTGAAACGCAGCTTTTCAGATCCAGTTTGGAGCCTCAAGCGCGGCGAAGTTGTAGCGTATGAAAAGGTCACACTGTATGGTCTGACCTTAGTCGAGCGGCGCGCGCGCAGTTATACGTCGGTGGACCCAGTGTTGTGCCGGGACTTGTTCTTGCGCGAAGGGCTGGTTCACGGGGCCATAGAGCCGCCGCCGGAATTCCTTGCGTACAATCTTGAGCGGGTAGCTTGGGTGCAGGATCAAGAAGCAAAGGGGCGTCGTCGCGATCTTATGATCGATGACGATGCGATGTATCAATTTTATGCCGAGCGTTTGCCAAGCAAAATTTGTCGTACTGCGGATCTAAAACACTGGTTGCGTGGTCTGTCGCCAGCTGAACTCGAAGGCTTACGCTTTGACGAAAATTGGTTGCTAAAAAACCAGTCGACGACTTTGCAAGACTTTGACTTTCCCAATCATATCGAAGTGGGCGGTATAACCTTGCCCCTAGCTTATCGATTTGCACCGGGTACTGATGATGATGGTATCAGCGTTGATATTCCGGTGGGGCTGGTAACTAATCTAGGGGCTGAGATGTTCAATTGGTCGGTGCCAGGGATGTTGCCGGCCTTGGTCGAGCAATGGCTGCGCACGTTGCCCAAGAACAAACGTCGGGTACTAGTGCCCTTACCCGATAAGTTGGACGAACTCTGTCAGCGCATGTTGAAGCCAGAGGTCTATCGGCAGGGACAGTTTTTAGCGGTGCTGAGCGGTCTATTAGAGGACCTCTACCGACTGCGCGTGGATGCTGGGGATTGGGATCGCCAGCGCTTGCCCGAGCACTTACGTTTTTATTGCAGGATTCTCGACGCGGAGGGCAAGACCATCATTGCCGGGCGCGACTTTGCAGACTTACAGCAACGTCTGCGTGGCCAGCAGTCTGCTGCGTCGGCGACAGCCCCCACGGATGCGGCCATTGAGGCGCTCAAGCAACATAAAATCGCGGATTTACCGAAGGCGGAAATGCCCGAGCAGGTGATCGCAGGAACTCGCCAAGCGCCGGTAATCGTATATCCCGGATTGTCTGACATGGGTGCTCATGTTGATCTGCAGCTGTTTGCGAGCCCTGCGGCCCGGGACCTGGCGAATCGGCGCGGATACCCACGACTGATGCTGCAAAAAATAGGTAAGGCGGGTACCTATTTTCGGCGCGAATTGGCCAAGGAAAAAGAACTAGGTCTGTATTTTTCGGCCCTCGGCAGCGCCCAGCAGTTGACGGATCAATTGATGTTGAATGTGGTTTGGTACTGCTATTTCGAAGGCCGGGAATTACCTGGCAGTGCCGACCAATTTGCCGATCGAGCACAATCCTGTCGTGGTGATCTGGCCGAGATATTTGCAGCTACAGTAGACGTTGTGCGCTGCAGTTATAAATTGCGGTTTCAGGTTATGACGCGTCTCGATGAGCTTAACTCGCCCGCTTATGCCCAGAGTAAGCAAGACATCATCGCCCATCTACAGCGTCTGATTCCAAGTAATGCATTGGAGCAAACGCCGTTTGCCTGGCTGCCGCTATTGCCACGCTATATTGGTGGTGTTCTTGGGCGGGTGCAAAATTTACCGGGGCATGTACCCAAGGATATGAGCCTGTTAAGTGATCTGCAGCCATTGCAGCAGCGCTTCGATGCTCTTCAAGCCAGTGAGTTAATGGACAGCGAAGCATTGCACGAGGTGCGCTTTCTATTGGAGGAGTTGCGGCTGAAAACCTTTACCGAGGCGCTTGCTCGGCAGCGTATTGAAGGTGCTGTTATAGATCCAAGACAATGGAAAGTGAGCATGAAGCGTATTCAACAGCGGTTGTTGAGCGAAGAGCGTGGGGTAGGCCTAGCATGATCTGTCTACGCACAGGCTGCTTGTGACATTGGCGCAACAGGAGTACGGTCGCGCTGCAAATGCAAAGTCCAGTGTGATAACGCCACGGTAGTGACCCTTTAGGATGACTATGGATCTGCTTGTCGTAGACAATGACGCTAAGTTCGGTGCAACGCTAGATGCTGCTCTAGATGGCATGGCGGTAACCGTGCTCGACGATTGGACGCAATTCCGCCCAACCTGTGATGGGCTTGCGGACAATCAAATGCCCGTTGTCGTTTGTGGTAGCGAAGGTGATGTGCGCAACTGTGTTGAGTGGAATCCGCGTTTAACGGTGATCTTTTGGGCAACCGAAAAGCCCGGCGACTCCCAACTACTGCAGCTTATGCGCATGGGCGCACGAGATATTTGGCTCGCCAGCGAATCTGCCAGTGATTGGCTGCCGCGGCTGCAATGGTTAACCAAGCTAAATCGCGGTATCCATGCAGTGCCCGGTGATTTTCAGCGTGATATCGAAACAGCGCGTCTTATCCAGCAAGGCATGCTGCCCCCAGATGGTGCGGTGGTAAACGACTATCAGTTCTCGCTTCGTGTCTTGCCCTCGGCTATGTTGAGCGGTGACTTTATTGATTATTTTGCTATTGGTACGCGCTACCTAGCCTTTTTTATGGCCGATGTTGCTGGCCATGGAGCGTCGTCGGCATTACTTACGGTGGCGTTAAAAAATATTTCTTGGCGGCTGCAACAGCGCTATGGACGGCCGCGTTTTCGATCGACGGGGCAGATGCTCGAGTGGATCAACGCAACACTTACAGACCAGTCGATTGATAGACATGTTGCCATGTTTCTCGGTGTTATCGATTTGCAAACCCATAAGCTGCACTATGCATCAGCTGCGCATTTTCCACCGAGTTTGCGCGTCTCCGATGGGGGCGAGGTAACGAGTCTGGAGCAGCGAGGTAAACCTTTGGGACTGTTCGCAGATGCGGTATATGAATCGGCACAAGTAGACCTTAGCGTAGGCGACCGTGTTGTTGTTTTTTCCGATGGCGTGCTTGAGCAGTCACACAAAATGAATCTGCAGAGCCGTGAGCAAGTGCTCAAGGATCAAGCAGCCAAAGCCGATACTATTGAAGAACTATGGTCGCAGGTCACAGCCAATGTCAGTGGTGAAGATGATGCGAGCCTCTTGATCGTGAAGAGATTGAGTTAATGAGTGGACATATTTTGGTGGGTGCTTGCGAAGGCAATTATGTACTGAAATTTAGCGGCGACATCCGTGTTGGTTTATGTGGCTCCTTAGATGCATTTTGCGAGCGGATGTTGGATGCTGCCGACTTTCGCAGCGTAATTGTTGATCTTGCGGAAACCCTCGCCATAGACAGTACCGCACTTGGCTGTCTTGCCCGTTTGTCGCTGGCAGTACAGCGTATACAAGCAAAAATCCCAACACTGATTTGTCGCTCAAGCGATATTGAGCGCGTGTTATTGAATATGGGTTTTGACGACGTATTTGCCATCGTTGCAGAGGCAAATGTTCAGGACGTCGAGTTAGTCGATATTCCCGCAGTGGTCGAGCAAGAAGCCCGTCAACGCGTAATCGAGGCGCATAAAGTATTAATGTCCCTTAACGACAGCAATCGCGCGGCATTCAAAAGTTTGGTTGACGCACTCGAGCAGGACAAGGAGCAGTAGGATCAGCTTTGTCTGGCCAGTAATTTGGCTTGGATGAAGCGGTCGTGTGAGAGATACAGTAGGTCGGCGATGCGACGAATGGTGTGTTCCTCAAATCGATCCACGCCGTTGCTGGCATGCGCAATGCGCCACAGCGCGGTAACGACCTCGAATTTTTCCTGTTCGCCCAGCGCCTCGTTCAAGTAGCGGGTATAAGATTGCACGCCAACGTGTTCCTGTAGTCGCTCCCGTGCGTCTTCAACGAGTTGGCTCGCGGAAGGGGTGTCCAGATTAAATAACGTCTCTAGCAGCGCAACGCTGCGCTCAATCTCCGCATCGTCGGTTTCATGATCGGCCCAGGTAACCTCGAGCATGAGCGCTGCAGCAGCCATTGGCGCATCAATAGTCCGATGGTCATCGGACAGTTCAGAATCTTTACGGAAAAGTTCGGTAAGTTTTTTCAGCATTAGGCTGCGGCTCCGAAAATATGCGAGAGGGCATCATCAAGAATCGAGGCATCACCCCGTTTTAGGCGTTCATGGTCGCTCAAGGTGCGGCGGAAACGACGCGCGCCTGGGCGGCCGTTAAAGCTGTGCAGCAAATGCCGCATTAACGGCTGCAAGCGCTCGCCGTCGGCTAATTGACGCTGCATATAAGTCTTGTAGCGCGTGAGGAAGTCAGCCTCGTCGACGCTAAAAGATGGGTCATGCAAGTTTTTGTGTAATTCGCTGAGCAATAGGGGGTTGTGGTAGGCACTGCGCCCGATCATGACACCGTCGGCCCAGTGCATTAGTTCGTGCGCGTTATCACAAGAGTTAATGCCGCCGTTCATGATCAATTCGAGCTGCGGGAACTCGGATTTTATCAGTTGCCCGCGCTCGGGCTGCAGTGGCGGTATTTCTCGGTTCTGTGCAGGGGTTAGGCCTCCAAGGATGGCGTTGCGGGCATGCAAGTAGAGTCGTTGGCAGCCTGCGGTATGCACGGCTTCGACAAATTCCAGCAGGAATTCTGAATTCTGGTAGCGGCCGCCATCGCCTTTAAACTGAATACCCGTGCGACACTTCACCGTAACGGGAATAGCCACGGCATCAGCCATGGCACTGACACAGTCAGCAACAAGCTGGGGGTTTTGCATAAGTGCAGCGCCAAAGGTACCCCGCTGCACTCGATCCGAGGGGCAGCCAACATTGAGATTAATCTCATCATAGCCCCATTGCTCCGCGAGTCGTGCGCAGGTCGCGAGGTCTTGAGGATCGTTACCCCCCAACTGCACGGCAACAGGATGCTGGCTGGCGTCAAAATCCAGCTGATGCGTTTGTTTGCCGTGAATAAGTGCGCCGGTGGTGATCATCTCACTGAACAGCACGGCGCTCGGGCTATATAGGCGATGCAGATGGCGGCAATGGCGATCGGTCCACGCCATCATCGGGGCAACGGCAATCAATTTTTGCTGTGGTGGCTTGTTTGGCATGAGGCTAATTTAGCAAAAAAGTCGGTGGCGGTAGGCTTTCTCGTTACAGTGATCGGGTGTTTTGGGGGTTAATGATCGGGTGTCGAGGTCTGTGTAGGGATATTCTGCCTGCGCGTTAGTGGGCTTGAGTATCATTAGTTGAAAATTGGTTGAAACAATTTGTAGCACTTAGTTTCACTTTTATCCATTTTTGCCTCCACTTTTCCTTCATTTTTGCTTCAGCCCGCTATACACTTCGCGTCGTTTGGCCAATTCTCTGCAGATTTTATCCAGAATTGGGTCGTTCATCGGAGCAAGGCACCAGATTCATGCTGAAACAGCGTACGATTAAACAGCCGGTTCACGCCATTGGTATAGGCGTTCATTCGGGCGAAAAAGTCCGCATGACCCTGCGGCCGGCTGACGCGAATACCGGAATCG
>Ga0160423_10002749_pt1 | contig 14675 bp, 17 predicted proteins | sample CRUFie14St8metaG_FD_108191 | JGI IMG/M metagenome (GOLD analysis project Ga0160423, IMG submission 108191) | Marine microbial communities from the Costa Rica Dome - CRUD Field 142mm St8 metaG | ecosystem: Environmental > Aquatic > Marine > Oceanic > Photic zone | place: Costa Rica: the Eastern...
GATTTTAATATTAAAGTACCTACAATAAAGTAATATGGCTTTTGAAGAATTATTAGATAAAGATACTATTCGTTTTGATACAGCTAGGCTTGAAGAATTAAAAAGCGAACTTAGCTATCAAGACCCTTTTTATGTTAAAGGTATAAGAAGTTTCGGTAGAATGCCTTTGCGTGTCTTTGATGACACTATGAACTCCATGTCCGATTTAACTGGAGGTGCTTGGGGAAGAACAAAAATAGAACAAGAAACTTTCGGTAAAGCTGAAGGTGGGGAAAATGTAACATCAGAAATCGGATCGGCTCTTTTAGGTTTCTTTACTGTAGGTACAAAAGCCGCTCAAGGTCTTGCAGTAGGAGCTAAAGGTATATCCAAAGGTTCTCAGAAGTTAGGGTTAAACTTTAATAAAGGCGTATCTAAAAAGATAAAAGAAATCGAATACACACAATTAGGAGAAAAAAGTAAGTGGGCAATAAATCTAGCTAAAGACGGAGCATTAAGAGGTGCTGTTGTTGACTTTATGATTGCCGATACCACCGAAGAACAGAGCATACTAGAACGGATGAAGAAAAGGTCGGAAGACGTTTTACTAGGTGCTTTAGTAGGTTCGGGACTAAACGTTACTTTTGGTTTGTTAGGTTCTAAAGCTTGGAATCAAATGAGAAACTTCATGGGTAAACAAGCTGTAGAGTTAAAGAAATCCCATACTAAAATTGCAAAGTTAGCTGAAAAAGGTGATGAAGCTTTGTCTGAGTTTACAGCTACCGAAGAAGGACAAGTAGAATTAATTAACTTTGTAGCTAATGCCGCAAAGGTTTCTGAAACGTTAAACCCAAGCGGAAGTGTAACTTTTAAAGAAATCATAGATGAAGCTCCAAATGTAGATTATATCTACGAAAAGGATGAAATACTTAAAGAAGTAATCGATCCTAAAATTAAAGACGCAGATAAATTAGAGGAAAGTATAATCGATCAGTTTAACAAAATGAAAGATTTACCTTCCGCTTTACAGAAGTCTAATCTTTTTGTGCTACATTCTGAGCAACAGCTTACACCTAGAATCAATGAACTTTATTATAAATTAAAGAAGCTGTTCGATAAACCCTCTCTTGATATGTATACAGCATTAAGAGGTGATGTAGAAAATTTTAAATCAGTTCTTAAAACTTATAGATTAGCTGTACAAGTAAGAGCAAAAGCAGGAACATTAGCAGGTAAGGCTTTAGCAGCATTAAGAAAAACATCAAGGTTTAAAGGAGTAGACGCATCCATACATCTTGATCCTGCATCTAGTAGAGGTAATTTTGACAAAACGGTAGACTATAGTGATGAAGTTTTAGATAAGTTTAATAAAATAGACGCTCTCCTATCTACAGTAGAAAGCATAAAAAGAACTGATCCAGATGATTTACACAGTTTTATATTAAACCGAAATCCAAAACAAAAAGAAATACTAGAAGCAATAGGAGAGGGAACAGAAAGCCCATCAGAAATCCTTACTAAAATGGTAATGGGTTCTGGTTACAGGAATAAAAATAGAATATGGGATAAATACAAAACCTCCCTAATTAACTCCGTTAAGAACTTATTAAAAAACAAAGACCCAAAACAGAAAGCTCCTTTAGCTGTACTCCAAACTAGTCTACTAGGTAGGATTTCAAAAGAAATCAAAAAGGGTCATAAGAAAGGAAAGACTACTAAAAAATTACAAACGTTAAAATCAAAATTAACAAACTTAGATAATTGGGAGCAGAATAAAGACGAAGTAAAAGAAATTTTAAGTGAATTAAAAAGTAAAAATATAATAGAAATTTCTTATGACGATATTGTTTCTGAGGATTCGGATACTATTGTAAAGGCTTTAATTAAATTAGATAACGCTAAAGGAGCAGACGATTCTACAAGCTTTTTAAATTCTTTAGATATTAGTGATGAACTTAGAGAAAGAATACGACTCGATCTAGAAGATGCAAAACTGGCACATATCGAGGAAATGAAAGAGGAGGAGCTACTTCAAGAAGCTTTACGCCAGCGACAAAAAGAAACTACCTTAAAAGAATTAAACGAGTTATTTGTAAGTGGTGATCCCGATAAAATTAAAGCATTTTTTGAAAATGCGCTTAATCAAACTAAGAATGCCGATGAGCTTACAAAACTGATTAATAAAAGAAAAGCTCAGTTAAAGAAAAAGTATCAAGATCAAAAAGTAACTCCAGATCAGATTGCAGCTATAGCTTTAAACGACTTACAAGGTTTAGTCTCAAAGGTTAATAAAGAGTTATCAAGCAAGTCACAAAAGTTTTGGCAGGGTTTTGACAGGTTTAGAATGGGCATGATGATGTTTCATCCTAAAACTTGGTTAATTGGTCCTGTTTCTGGTCTTTTTCATTTAGTAGAGCAACCTATTAAGCAAGCGGTTAGGTCTTTCTCTCATATAAAACAATTAAAAAAACTTACTCCCGAAGACCAAAACTTACAAAACGTAGACGAATTTCAGTACGCTTGGTCACAGATTTCTACTGCAATTAATTTAGGAACCATGTGGGATTCTATTAAAAATGGTGTATCTACTTTTATGAAAGATAAATCCGCTTTTAATCCTAGAATTCAAAATAGGTTTGAGCAAGAGTTTATGAAAGTTGGGGAAAATATTAGTGTAGAAAAACTGGCAGGATTAAACACATATCAACAAAAACAACTTTCTGATTTAATATCTCAATACGGAACAGATACAGCAGTTAATCGACAAAAGTTAAAAAACTTTTACGCAACCTTAGAAAGTGGTAAATCAGGAAACGCAGTAGGTAAAGCCTTAGAATTATTTTCTTCTATTTCGTTTAGAGCTATGGGAGGTGTAGATGATGTTTTTAGGACGTATGGAACGATGAGAGCATTAAGAGCTGAAGCTATGCAAAAAGCTCTTATAGCAGGAAAAACGACCAAAGAAGAAATAAAGACATTTTCCGAAGACTACATGAAGAAAGCAGTATTAAAGGATTCTACCTCTACTGCTAAAGAAGTATATGGATTCGGAGGGGATAAACCTGTATCTACGTTAAGATGGAAGATGGATGAAGAGTTTTCTGATGTAGAACAATTAGGTTTAGCTATTACATATCAAGCCGATTTTGCAGATAGAGTATTTAGCAGGACAATGAAAAGTATAGCTAACTGGTCTAGGGATTATAGTAACGATGACTACGCTAAACGATTTACAAGGATTGTTTTACTTCCTTTTGTTAAAACTCCTACAGCTATTGGTCAATGGATGTTAGATCATGGATTTGGAGCAACTGGTTTATATCGCAGGTTAACAGCAGATAGTAAATTATCTAAACAAAGAAAAGCACTTACAGATCGTATAGACTCACAGAATAAATTGAAAGAAGCAGGAACAGTAAACGAAATTGACGCTAATCAGATAATAGAAGAAGCTCAAAAATCCCTTAGAAATTTAGACCTTCAAGCGGCACAAATGAAAGCTGATGCTACAGCAGATATAATAAGCGGTTTATTTTGGACAGGGATACTAGGCTCTTTAGCTGCTAGTAGTAAAATAACAGGTAGTGGAAGTCACATGAGTCCTCAAGATAGGAAAGCAGCAGAAGAAGGAGGGTGGAAACCCAATCGATTAAACATAGGAAATATTTCAGTTAGTTATGAAAGAATCGAACCCATATCTTCATTTCTTTCTTTAGCTTCTGATGCTGTTGCCCATATGTACGCAAAGGATCAATTTAAAAGTGCAGCGTATAAAGACGAGGATGCTGTAAATCTTTTAACTACTGTAGCTGTAGGTATGAGTGAAATGATGAGGAATAAGTTTTTCCTTAGAAGTCTTTCTGATGTAATTTCTGTATTTGATACTTCTGGTGATAAGATTTCTTTTAACGCTGGTAATTGGGCTACAGGTTTTACTGCTTCTTTAACTCCTAGAATTATTAAAGATTTAAACGAAATTGCAGAACCATACGAAAAAAGGTCTAAAGATTTTTTAGATAAACTAAAACAGCGAGTATACGGAGGAAGTACAGCAGGTTACAATAGAAATATATTTGGAGAAAAAATAACCCGAACCAGAAGCAAAGAGGGCTTTATAGGTTTAATATCTCCTATTTACGTTAGCCAAAAACAAAACGATCCGTTGCTTCAGCAGCTATCCTATATGCAACATAACTTTGGGCAGCAGACACGTTTTATACGAAGCTTTGAAGGTGTTAAGTACGATACAAGGGATTTTAAAAATAACGAAGGTCAAGATCTTTATGATGCTTGGTTACAACATTTAGAAAGATATAAAATCAAAGGTAACACTTTACGAAAGCGATTGTCTTTAGACCTTCGATCTAATAAATACAAAAGATTACCTATTAAATCAGAACAAGGAGAGTCAGTAAGTAATTTAATTAACGATACAATCAATACCTACGAAAAGGAATCCTTTAAAGAGTTTATTAAAAAACAAGGAAAAAGATTTGTAGATTCAAACGGAATTAGATTTACAGACCAAAAACAAGATAACGTTCTAAAAACACTTTTAAAACTCAACCGATAAAACATCATGGCAAGCAGCTCAGTAACCTATACATCAGGAACCAATAACTTTAACATTACATTTGGCTATCTACGAGATACACACGTTATCGTTCAAGTAGGTTCTACTCAGTACGATATTAACGATAATTACTTTACTATAGATACTACATCTACACCAAAAGTAGTTTTAAATACTGCTGTTAGTGAGGGTACAACTGTTAAGATACTTCGTAAAAGTCTAGGTAAAAACAACGATCAAGGCTTTCTAGTAGACTTTGTTGATGGATCAGTCCTTACCGAAAAACAACAGGATGAAGCCTACCAGCATAACTATTATATTAATCAGGAATCTAAGGAAGGTAATCTTTCGGTGGGTACTCCCCTTATTGATTCCGATGCCGCTAATAAAGGCTACGTCGATCAAGCTATAGCTGATGCTGCATTAAACAATTTAGGAGGTAACGTAAGTTTAGATGCCGTAAGTATAGCAAACACTCCAGCAACAGGTTACGAACTAACGGTTGACGGTCAGGTACTTATAGGCACAAATACACTTACTGGTACAGGTGCTACGGATAATTCTACAGGCGGTACACCATTTGATAGTACATATGGACCAAGCGGAACGCATCCTGCCGAAGTTATTATTACACAAGGCGCAGACTCCGAAGGTACTAGTCTTTTGGTACAAAGTAGTGGAACTAACGATGACGCAACCTCTGTAGATAATGCTACTGTATCTATACAAGCAAATGGAACTCCACTACTACAGCTTTTTGATACAAACGGAACTGGCAATATAAGCCACATATATCACAAGGAAGATTCTTTTAACGTGGATTGGTCGATGACTAATGGAAGTACTGGAGCAGGAAACACCCATAAAATACTTAGAGCAACAGCAAGTCATGATCTAGCTATGACTGTTAACACTTCAGCGATGGGAGTTGGTACTGGCACAGCTCAAATGGGAGGACAAATGATAAATTTTTATATAGACGGTAGTGCCTTAAAAGTGCAATACGTTGCTCCTGACGGTGCTACTACTACAACAGGAACTGTCGCAACATTAAGTTAATAAATCATGGAACCAATGGCTGAACAAATCTCACACTTCCTTGACAGTATATTAGCTGTTGTTCTTGGTGTATTCGGTTGGATCGGTAAAAAGTTTAGTGATAGACTTGATAGCGATGAAAAGCGTTTAACAAAGATAGAAGTAGAACTAGCTGCTCAACATGAACGTGATCTATCTGTTGAAAAACGTATACACGGTCTTGAGCAGAAACTAGAGTCAATGAACGATAAACTTGATAGACTTCTAGAACTAATGATGAGGAACAATAACAAACAATGAAAAGAGAACGCTTAGAAAAGCTACAGGTACAAGTAGCAGAAACTTATTCTACAGCTATATCAGAGATGCACGAGACAGGGGAATTTAATGCTGCTATCTTAAATGGTGCTAGGCAACTTCTTAAAGATAACGATATTATCAGTATTACTGAACAGCATACTCCACTAGGAAGACTTGCTGATTTGTTACCTTTTGAAGACCCTGACCCAGAAGCAGTCAGACAACAGAATGGATGACCAGTTAAAAGACTTTAGGAACTTTCTGTTTGTTGTATGGAAACATCTTAACCTACCTGATCCTACTCCCATACAATACGATATAGCTGACTATATGCAACACGGACCTAAGAGGTCTGTAGTAGAAGCTTTTAGAGGAGTCGGTAAAAGTTGGATATGTTCAGCTTATGTTGTTCATCAACTACTACTTGATCCATCCAAGAACTTTCTAGTTGTATCAGCATCTAAGACTCGTTCTGATGACTTTAGTACGTTTACATTACGGATCATCAGAGAGATTCCTTTGCTTAACTCCCTACTACCAAAGGATGGACAGAGGTTTAGTAAGGTATCTTTTGATGTAGGTCTAGCTCCTCCAGCCCATGCACCATCTGTAAAGAGTCTAGGTATAACATCTCAGTTAACAGGTAGTCGTGCTGATGTTATTGTAGCTGACGATATTGAAGTACCTAACAACTCTCAGACTCAGGGAATGAGGGATAAACTTGATGAACAAGTAAAAGAGTTTGAAGCTATTTTAAAACCTTTAGATGAATCTAAGATATTATTTCTTGGTACTCCTCAATGTGAAGATTCTATCTATAACAAACTACGAAATAGAGGTTACTCATTAAAGATTTGGCCATCTGAATACGTATCAGAGAAACAAGCTAACGATCTATATGGTAATGAATTAGCTGATATAATTAGTAAGGAATCATCTAATGAAGCTCTTATAGGTACATCTACCGAACCAACTAGGTTTAACATGAATGACCTTGAGGAACGAAAACTTTCTTATGGACGTTCTGGTTACTCGTTACAGTTCATGCTTAATCCCCGTCTTAGTGATGAGGATAGATATCCGTTAAAGATTAACGATCTAATAGTAATGGATATTGATAAAGATGTAGCTCCAGAAAAAATAGTATGGGCATCATCTCCTGATTTAGCGTTCGATAACAGTCTTCCTAATGTAGGGTTTAACGGTGATCGTTTCTATAGACCTTTTCAAACAGTTGGAGATATGGTTCCCTTTACTGGTTCTGTAATGTCTATTGACCCATCTGGTAGAGGTAGGGATGAAACAGCTTATTCAGTTGTTAAGATGTTAAATGGTCAACTATTTGTACCAGAGTCAGGAGGTCTTAAAGGTGGATACTCTGAGGAAACATTAAAGGAACTAGCTAGGATTGCTAAAGCTCAATCAGTTAACCAGATCGTTATAGAGTCAAATATGGGTGATGGTATGTTTACCGAACTTTTTAAACCTATACTTAGTACCATCTATCCATGCAGTACAGAAGAAGTTCGTCAAAGTATCCAAAAGGAAAAACGTATAGTTGATACATTAGAACCTGTACTTAACCAACATAAACTAATTATTGATCCTAAAGTAATCCGTAACGATTATCAGTCAGCATTAGTTTATCCAACTGAAAGACAATCCAGATATATGTTAATGTATCAATTATCTAGGATTACTAAATACAGAGGAGCTTTACTACAGGATGACCGATTAGATGCCCTTGCTATTGCTGTTAACTACTGGGTAGAACAAATGAATCAGGATGCTAACGAAAAGATTAAAGATCGTAAGGCAGAGCTGTTTGATGAAGAACTAGAAAAGTTTAGAGCATCAACATTTGGTGGAGCTACTGGTAACTCACTTTGGAAATGGATGTAACGTGGTTAATTTTAATACAGGTTATGAACCTCCAACAGAAGTAACGGAAGTTGTTAAAGACCTGTTTGTACAGGCTGTTAAAGTTCAAATAAAGGCACTTATGAGTAAAGACTATGATGATAATATTAATTCAGTAAATACTCAAACAGATCAAATATTAGAGGACTTACTCGGTAAGGTAGCTTACTATATGAATGAATTTGATATTAACGAGTATACACTTATGGGAATCCTAGAAGCTGTTAAACTTGAAGTTAAAGAATCTATGACTTGGGAAATTGATATAAGAGACGATGAAGAAACCTGATCCACGACTTAAAAGAGCTGGTGTTAGTGGTTATAATAAACCTAAACGTACACCATCTCATCCAACTAAAAGCCATATAGTAGTAGCTAAATCTGGTGGTAAAATTAAAACCATAAGGTTTGGACAACAAGGTGTTAAAACAAACCAAACAGCAGGACAACGAAAAGCTTTTAAAAGTAGACACGCAAAGAACATTGCTAAAGGCAAAATGAGTGCCGCCTATTGGGCAAATAAAGCTAAGTGGTCACCTAGTAAAACTAAATCTCCAAGTATGAAATGGAAGAAAGGTAGTTAATAACATGGCATACACAAAACCTACAGTAAGAGAACGTATAAAGAACCGTATAATGGCTGGCACTAAAGGTGGTAAAGCTGGTCAATGGTCTGCACGTAAAGCTCAATTATTAGCCCTTGAATACAAAAAGAAAGGTGGAGGATACTCTGGATCGAAGACTAAGAAACAAAAGAGTCTTACTAAATGGACTAAAGAGAAGTGGGGAACTAAGTCTGGTAAACCTTCTACTCAAGGGCCAAAAGCTACTGGTGAAAGATACCTACCAGAGAAAGCCAGAAAAGCCTTATCTAGCAAACAATACAAAGCTACTTCAGCAAAGAAACGTATGGATGCTAAGAAGGGTAAACAGTTTTCTAAACAACCAAAGAACATAGCAAAGATAACCAAAAGATATCGATGAAAGCTAAACCTTATAAGAGACCTACAAAGAAAAAGAAGAAAAGTTCTTACTAAAAAGTTTTGGTAAAAATTTCTGAAGAGGCTTCTCTAGCGCACTACAACCGTCTTCCCCCCATGCCGCCAAGCTTTTCCCGTGCGCGTTTAATAAAGTTACGTGGGCGTGCCTGTCATATATGGGAATAGGGAGCCTGTAAAGGAGTTTGTGCATACTTTTGATTATCTTTGCTAGGACTTGTATGCAGGGATGTGAAAAGCCTACCCTGAGCAACCTTTACCGCGTGCATACAAAAGCACATCAATACATACTTTTACAGGTACATTAGGAGGACTTATCAAAAGCATGAGCAAAAATGGATTTCGTCGAGAATCGATTACAAGGGGGTGGGGAATGGTAAAGGTAGGCTTGAAGATTTAAGAGCCATTTTGAAGGTTTTTTGTTCGCGTTTGTTAACTGTCGTTTTTTGAGAATTGGCATGCTGTTTTTCTTATTGCGAAAGTCTTGCGTTAAAATGTATTAAAAGTCAATCAAGGCCAAAAAGGGGGCGATATGTAAAAGTATTAAAAAGTATGCACCCCAAAAATCGGTCAAAAATCGGCAAAAATCTGGGGAGTGCCGAAAATGGGCGATATGTAAAAATATTAAAAGTGATTAATGGGGTATTTGGGGGTAAACTTTTCGAATTTTGTGGTAGGTTAGAACTTACTTACTAAGTTTTTTGTGAGTCTATGAGCGGGCTGCGAGGTTTTTTTCAAAAAAGTTTTCATAAAGCTTGACCCCTACCCCGATTTTTCAGAGAATAGGTACATAATTAATTTGACTAGGAGAGCTTTACGATAAACGACACTAAAAAACTTACTTCCTGTCTGCGATATGTGCGGGGAAGTCAAAAGAGATGATCACTCGATAACAATCCGTTGCCATAACCCCGAAATTTTGAAGGCGAGCGACGAAAATGGTGCGGTTCATCATATATATTAAAAGATATTAAACCAATTTTGTTAAATTTTGTAACCAGAAAGAAAGCAAATGACCATCCGAAAACTCTACTATATGAACGCGCGTAGAAAGAAAGCTGGCTTGCCTCCGATTAGTGGGGAGAAATGGGGACTAACCCTTGCACCTCAGGTTGGAAAAGTACAAACAGCCATCGAAAAAACGTGCGCCTACACCGTAAAAAGACCAGTCAAGAAACGTGATGAAAAAATCGCAAGACTGACTGACTCTACAACCTACACAAACCATTCAAACACAAGCCTCTGGGTACACAATAACAGGTCACCTCTGGACAGGAAGTGGCAGGGATTCACTCTCAGAGAGCTACAAACCGTCGGAAAATCAGCAACTGCAGCCCATTTACAGGCAATGACTGACTTCCTCAATCGATAAAAAACTAACCGAACCAACCGAACCAACCAATTTTTTAAAACCGATTCTTATTGAATCATTAACTAACCGAACCAACCGTAATACCATGACTAAAAAAGAAGAAATCGTAAACGCAATTAAGCAACGTAAAGAAGCGGCTGCGAAAGCTAATTTCAAAGCTGCTAAACAATTGCATCAGATATTGCTAGCCGATAAACCCATGCCCCAAAGCATCTGGGATAAAAGCTGCGACAATCTAAAATCAACAGGATTCTTTGGAGTCGATGGCGAGGCTACACAAACGCCAAAGCTAGACAAAGAGACTGGTGAATTGATTATGGAATTAGATGGATATGGAATATCTAAAAAGCAGCTTGAGCAATACGAAAAAGCTAAAAAGGATCGACCAAACAAAATAACCGAAAACAATGAACAACTAACCAAAGGAGTAGCAGCATTTTCCCAAACCAAAGACTGTGAAATTAAGAGCCTGACATTTAGTGCAGGGGTTACAGGGAAAAAGAAAGCAAAGCTCAACGTGAGTATGACAGCAACTCCTACCAAAGCAACCGTAAACAAATTAACCTTATAACAAACCTTTTACCCTCGCTACTAACAGCTTTCTTCGGGGAGCGAGAGGGTAGACTTTTTACCGAACCAAACACTAAAATAGAATAATAATAAAATGGAAGTACTAACTTATTTGTTAATCGTAAGACATGGAGGAACTATTGAGTGGGATGAGCAGGTTTTAACTGTTTACCCAATAGGAACCTCAGTAAGCAACTTAAAAGATAATCAAGAAGGTACAGTTGAGGTTGACGTGTTAAAATGTAAAGTCGATGTACCTACTGAAGGAATCCGATTTAAAGATGAGTGGGATTATGTTGATTGGGCTTTAGAGGCTGAAGAAAAATTCTGGAACTAACTAACTAAAAAGAAAAATTAACTATGAACACAAAAGAAATACATAACTGGTACAAGAGAGTTAAGCGAGTTACGAAAAGAAGTAAAGAAACGGGGGATCAAGTTTATGAAGCATTGAACAAAGCTAAATTTTATGACCCTAGGGGGAATGGAAACAAAGCTTACAAAAGAAAGAAACAAATAGAGAAAGCATACAAATGAACATACTAACTAATAACGCAAAGACTGATAAAAGTGTAGACTATGGATACATCACAAGAGGTGTCCATTTAGCACCTGCCAACATCAGCGGTTATGAAACCTGTAGGTGGAGAAGTAAAGGTTGTACCGAATCCTGTTTAAATACAGCAGGTAGAGGTGCTATGAATAGTGTACAGGAGGCACGTATAAAGAAGACAAAGTTCTTCTATGAAGATAGGAATAGATTCCTTGATCAAATGGATAAAGAGATAGTATCAGCGGAAAAGTCAGCAAAGAAAAAACATATGCAACTCTGTATACGTCCTAACCTTACAAGTGATATTAAGTGGGAAGATACAGGTATCATGCAACTCCATCACAATACACAATTCTATGATTATACCAAGTCATTTCAACGTATGAAAGCTTTCCTTAATGGAGAGATGCCGTTTAATTATCATCTTACATTTAGCAGGAGTGAACATAATCACAAGCTATGTAAGATCATCCTAGAGATGGGGGGGAATGTAGCTGCTGTATTTAGGAATCAGTTACCAAATACTTACGAAGGATACAGGGTAATAGATGGAGATAAGAATGACCTAAGATTCCTCGATGATAGGGGAGTATGGGTAGGGCTTATCGAAAAAGGATTAGCAAAGAAAGACGAAACAGGATTTGTACTATGATTGAAACAATTTTACTAGCTATTTACTGGGGAGTGCCTGTTGGTATATCCCTGTATCTACACATAACCAACCAATAACCAACTATGAAAGTAAGAATACCATATACAACTACATCAAGTGTTACCGACCTGTTAGACCTACAACTACCAAGGCAAATGGGGCCAAGACATCAACCTCTTCGACACTTCGATGCATGGAGAGAAGTAAGTGAAGCAATCGAAGATGAAGGTATGCAAATATCTAGTCAAAGATTCTGGTTACAACACGCTCCAAACTTAGAGAAGCCAGTTGATAAGTGTCTTATGATGCTACATATCAAACCGAATCAAGATGATTACGACTCTGGCACTACACGTATGATCGGCATTCGCAACAGTAACGACCAGACGTTTGCGCTACAGGCTGTTGCTGGTCATCAGATAATTGTCTGCTCTAATGGAATGTTTGAGGGAGAGTTCAAAGCGCTTCAACGTAAGCATACTACAAACATTCACGAACATCTTAGTGATGCAGTCAGGGAGGGTTTCAAATCTATCCTTGAAGGGTGGACTAGTCAGGCAAAGTTTATCAAAAAGATGAAAGCCTGTACTCCAATGGAACCATACGATGTACCAAGTATGTTGTATGATGTGCAGCAAAGGATGGAACAAAAGGTTCTACCTGATTCAAAGTTCAATGAACTTGTTGATCTCACCATCAATCCTCCACATGAGGAGTTTGGGTCTTGCTCAGTTTGGTCAGCGCACAACGCTTTTACTGAACTATTGAAGGATGAGTCTAGTCCTAACAAACCATTAAGAAGTAGACATCTTAACCAAGCCTTTGATTCTCACATCGAATGCTTTCCATCTTACTTGGACTATCAGTATGAAGCTGCTGTACCATCATTCGTTAAGACTCTCAGGGATTATTCATGAGATGTCCTGACTGTAACAGTAAAACAAAAGTCATTGATAGTAGGGAGGCTTCGTTCATAGAGCGGAGTCATCCCTGCATCAAAGGCTTGAAGGAAGGTGAGGTAGGCAGGATGCGTAAGTGTCCTGCTTGCTTCACTAGATTTATAACCAAAGAAACAATAGTTACTAAACACACAAGAAGAACGAAAGGATATGATGCTTTCTGAAATCATACCAAGTCATGGTGACATCGTTACCATATATCTAACAGCAATAATCATGGGTACTTTAGTATTTGCTATCGCTTACTTAACACGATAAACAATGGAAGAAATTAAAAACCTAATAAAAGTTCTTGAAGAAGAACTAAAGAAACTACCAACCAAACAAGCACAAAAAGAAATTAAGAGAGGAATTAAAAATGCCAAAGAATACATTCACAAACAACGTACAAAAAGCTGACGACATAGGCTATAGCCTGACTTGGTGTATCGAAACTAAGAAGTTGGTGGATCAGGGTTATGATTACTTCTGGTCAGGGGAACATCATAAAGGTATTGATCCTCAACGCTATTCCCAAAGGAAAGCAGCAAGAAAACGTAGAGCATACGCTAACCCTCATATACTGGGGTCATGTTAAATAACAAGAAGTCAGGGACAATAGGAGAGTATGCTTTTGTTGTTGAAGCATTGAAGCAAGGGCTTGATGTCTACACTCCTATTGGGGATTACAGTACAACAGATATTCTCGTTGGTAATCCTGCTGCTCAACACTTCAGAGTCCAAGTTAAAACAACAACAGTCAGGAGAGGAGAGCATAGGTTCAAGGTTGTTGTTGGAACAGGACCAAAGAAGGAAAGACTATCTGCAAAGGACGTTGATATCCTAGCTGTTTATCTTCAGCCTATCGACTGTTGGTATCTGTTACCTATGGTAAAATGCAGTAACCAAAAGTCCTTTGCTTTCTACCCTCAAGAGGGAAGTCGATCTCAATGGACAAGATACAAGGACAACTGGGATGTCTTCTTTTAAAAGACCTTTATTAAAGACCTTTATAAAGGAATATATTATATAATTAATATTAATGTTAACCTGCTAAAAGACTTTTTATAAAGGTCTTTAAAAAGGTGTCAACCCTAAAATCAAAAATAAATTCTGGAGGTAACAGATGAATCAGGATGATCTCAATAGGGAGATGATGGAAGGAGGTATCGCTAGATACCGAGGTAAAGTACAGTCAGCTAGGGAACGAGGTGCTGAGACCGACGCATCCTACGGAGCCAGACTCCTCAGAGGAACTGTTCCAAGGCTTATAGAAGACATTGAAAGAGCTATCACGTACCATCGTACCAACCAACAGTCTGTCCCTCCTTGGATGCCTAATATCTGGGACTATCCAATTGATACGTTAACATTCATAGCATTGAAGAGTGTGTTAGATAGCATCAGCGTTAGAAAGTCCTTGATGAAGTCAGCTATGTCCATTGCTAATCTGATACAAGATGAATGTAGGTATAGATGGATGCAGGATAACTACCCTGATGTATTCAAACACGCTGATAAGGACGTTAAACGTAACCGTAAGGCAGGACATGGGTACAGGAGGAACTGGCAAACCTACCTTAGACATGAACATGGTGAGGTATCCAAGGGTAACATCAAAGGATGGACTAACTGGGATCGTAAGAGCAAGGTGCTTATGGGTACATGGTTCCTTGAAATGATTCGTAAGTCTACCCACTTGGTCAGGTTCGTTAAGGCAGTAGAGGTACACAAGACTAAGTTCTACATCCAACCAACGGAGGAACTGTTCACTTGGATAGA
>Ga0160423_10002750_pt1 | contig 14671 bp, 12 predicted proteins | sample CRUFie14St8metaG_FD_108191 | JGI IMG/M metagenome (GOLD analysis project Ga0160423, IMG submission 108191) | Marine microbial communities from the Costa Rica Dome - CRUD Field 142mm St8 metaG | ecosystem: Environmental > Aquatic > Marine > Oceanic > Photic zone | place: Costa Rica: the Eastern...
TAATTACGGCTCCTGTCCCGTTCGTCTAGAGGCCTAGGACACCGGGTTTTCATCCCGGCAACAGGGGTTCGACTCCCCTACGGGATGCCAATTTCTTAAAAAGCCCTTTAATTAGGGCTTTTTGAATACCATATTAAAAAAAACAATATATTATTAAAATATATCTTTTTTATATAAATGAATAAATTCTTATTTTTGCTAAGTTGTTTAACTTTAAATGCTTATACAAAAGATCTTGATACCAATAATTCTCTCATTGATTTTTATGGGAAATCAGAAACCAAAATCAATATTGTCATTAAAGATAATATCGATATTCAGGGCAAAGTTACCTCCGCTGGCTCGCTTGCTCTTGAAAATAATGTTGCATCTAAAAATGCTTTCATAATTCAAAAACTAATTGATTCAGATTTTCATATTTCTGGAAAAGCTAATCTTTCAGAATGGGCGAATTTTAGAAGCGAAAAATCTGCTAGCGGTTGGTCAAGTATAGGTGGTCAAACTACCCATGTTTTAGATAGTAAATATAATCCATGCGGATCCAGTTCAGGATCTGCCGTAGCTGTTGCCTCTGGATTGGTTGATATTGCGATTGGTACTGAAACAAATGGATCAATTTCTTGCCCATCATCTATTAATGGCATTATTGGATTTAAGCCAACAGTTGGTTTAGTAAGTAGATCGGGAATAGTTCCAATTTCTTCATCACAAGATACTGCAGGCCCAATGGGTAAAACTTTGAAGGTTGTAGCAAAGACACTAGAAGTAATTTCTGGTTTCGATCCAGATGACAAGGCGACCTATCTTATTCCTGATGATTTTGATTTTAATTTTTTGGAAGTAACGAACAATAAGAGGCTTGACGGTATTCGGTTTGGATTGCTAAATGCAGACAATCAAATTCCTCAATTAATTGAGTTGCATAAAGAAATCAAATCGATAGTAAAAAAACTTGGTGGCGAGGTTATCGATATTAATGATAATCGAATTTATCCAAATGAAGCTGAGTATTTCATTCTTCTGTATGAGTTCAGAGTTGGCTTACAAAAATATTTAGAAACTTCTAGTTCTTCAATGACAAATCTTGAGGATGTTATTAAATTTAATGAAGAAAATAAGAATACTGTCATGCCATATTTTGGCCAAGATATTTTTTTTCAATCCCTAGAAAGTGATAGTTATATACGATATATATGGTCAAAATACAAAGTAAATAATTCTTATAAAGCAACCTTAAGACTTCTTGAGGAATATAATTTGGATGCCTTTATTGGCCTTACACGAGGACCAGCATGGAAAATAAATTATGATGGCGGTGATTGGCCGGCTATGCAAGAAACTCTTAGATTTAGTAGTGGTGGATATGCAGCACACAATGGAATGCCTCATATTACTATTCCATTCTTTAATGTAGATAATTTCCCAGTAGGGATTTCAATTATTGGTAAAAGATGGGATGACAAGCAAATATTAAAATTTGCTTCGGCAGTTTATTCAAGGTTTTCCGATCAACCCATAATAATTGATGTTAGATCATTAGAGGAAGTTAAAACTGGCATGATTCAAGATGCAATTCATATTGAATGGACTGAAATAGATAAAGAAATTACCAATATAGATATTTCAAAAGATCAACCAATATATCTTTACTGTAGAAGTGGAAATAGGTCAGGCAAAGCTGCAGAAATTCTTAAAAAAATTGGATATACAAATGTAATAAATGCTGGCGGGATAAAGGAAGCTGAAAAGAAATTAGATAAGAAAATACTCAAATATTAAGAATAAATAGGATCAATAAGTGCTAAAATCAACCTATGAAATCTGGTAAAGATTTTGATCCTATCGAAACAAGGGAGTGGATCGAATCACTTGATGATGTAATTGACGATCAGGGCACTGATAGAGCATCATTTCTTTTAAATGAGTTAGCTAAACACCTCATGGATAAGGGGGCGGTACCTTCCTATAACTTAACAACTCCATTTAAAAATACTATTTCTCCTGAAAATGAGGCAATGATGCCCGGTGATCTCTTTATGGAGAGAAGAATTAGATCACTTATAAGATGGAATGCTCTTGCTACAGTCCTGAGAGCAAACAAAAATGATGATGAGCTCGGCGGACATATTGCAACTTTTTCATCAGCAGCAATGCTTTATGACATTGGCTTTAATTATTTCTTTAGGGGGCAAGAAACCGAAAATGATGATTTAGTATATTTCCAAGGACACTCTTCACCAGGTATTTATGCAAGAAGTTACCTTGAAGGGCGTTTAAATGAGGAGGATTTAGACAATTTCAGAAGAGAGGTTGATAAGCCAGGCCTTTCTTCATATCCTCACCCATGGTTGATGCCAGACTATTGGCAATTCCCAGTCGTCTCAATGGGGCTTGGACCTATTTCCGCGATCTATCAAGCTCATGTGATGAAATATCTGCATGCGAGGGGATTAAAAGACATTGGCGATAGAAAAATTTGGGGATTTTGGGGTGATGGCGAAATGGATGAGCCTGAATCATTGGGTGCGATTGGTTTAGCTGCAAGAGAAAAATTAGACAATTTGATCTTTGTAATAAATTGTAACCTCCAAAGGCTCGATGGTCCGGTAAGAGGAAACGGAAAAGTAATACAGGAATTAGAAAGACAATTCAGAGGTTCTGGCTGGAATGTTATTAAAGTTGTTTGGGGCCGACTTTGGGATCCTATTATTGCAAAAGACAAAGGAGGACATCTTCAAAAAATAATGGATGAAGTCGTAGATGGTGAAATGCAAAATTATAAAGCCAAAGGAGGAGCATACACTCGTGAAAATTTCTTTGGTAAACATCCCGAAGCACTTAAATTAGTTAAAGGCTTATCTGATGATGAGATCTATAAATTAAATAGAGGTGGCCATGATCCTTATAAGATTTATGCTGCCTATCATGAAGCAGTTAACCATAAAGGAGCTCCTACAGTTATTCTTGCACTTACAACAAAAGGTTATGGTGTTGGGTCAAGAGAAGCAGATAATACCACTCATCAAGTGAAGAAACTTTCACTTGATAATATAAAGAGCTTTAGAGATCGATTTGATATACCAGTATCTGATGATGAAATAGAAGATCTTCCATATGTTAGGCCTAAAGAAGATTCTCCTGAAATAAAATATCTCAAGGAGACTAGACAAAAACTTGGTGGACCAGTTCCGAAAAGAAGAGGTCATTCTGAAACCCTTAAATTAAAAAATAAAGATGCTTTCAAAGTTCTTCATGAAGGTAGTGGTCAAAGAAAGGTATCAACTACAACAAACTGTGTTCGAATCATGAATAATCTTATCAAGGACGAAAATCTTGGAGAACGAGTAGTACCAATAGTGCCAGATGAGGCAAGAACATTTGGTATGGAAGGCATGTTTAAGCAAATAGGAATTTACTCCTCAGAAGGCCAGCTATACGAGCCAGAAGATGCTGATCAAGTTATGTGGTACAAAGAATCTGAGACTGGGGTAATGCTCGAAGAAGGAATAACCGAAGCAGGATCATTTGCAGCTTGGACAGCGCTGGCTACCTCTTACTCTAATCACAATTTGACCATGATTCCCTTTTATGTCTTTTATTCAATGTTTGGTTTTCAAAGAATACATGACTTGGCATGGGCTGCAGGTGATGCCCAGGCTAAAGGTTTTTTAATAGGAGCAACATCAGGTAGAACAACATTAAATGGAGAAGGCCTTCAGCATCAAGATGGTCATAGCCATATTCTTTCATCAACTATTCCAAACTGTAAATCTTATGATCCCGCTTATGGTTTTGAGCTAGCTGTAATTATCGAACATGGCCTGAAAGAGATGTACAAAGATAAAAAAAATTATTTTTATTATTTGACAGTCACTAATGAAAGATATCTTCAACCACCAAAACCAAAAGGTAAAGATGTTGAGAACAATATTATCAAAGGAATGCATAGAATTTCTAATACTAAAAAACCTCAAATAAGGCTTCTTGGGTCTGGAGCTATTTTAAATGAGAGCTTGCAAGCGGCAGAGACACTGAGTGATTTTGGTATCGAAAGTGAGGTTTGGAGTGTAACCAGCTTTAATATGCTTAGAAAAGATGGAATGGAAGTTGAGAATGAAAATATTAAAAATCCATCGAACAAAGCAAAAGAATCCTTTGTTACAGAATCCTTTAAAAAGCATGATATACCAACGGTGGCATCTACAGATTATATGAGAGCTTATTCTGAGCAAATAAGGCCTTTTATTGAATCTCCTTATTACACACTTGGAACCGATGGTTTTGGAAGAAGTGATAGCAGGGCAAAGTTACGAGAGTTTTTTGAGGTAGATGCAAAGAGTATTGTTATGACCGCAGCTTATGCACTTCACAAAGAAGGCAAACTTAATAAAAAAGAACTTCAAAAGATTTATAAAGAAATCAAAGTAAATAAAAATAAGATTTCACCTTGGAATACTTAAATGAAGCAAGTAATTAAAATTCCAAGCTTAGGCGATGCAGAAAATACTGAAGTTATAGAAATCTGTGTTAATCCAGGTGACAGCGTTGGTTCAGAGGATTCGATAGTTGTTCTTGAGTCCGAAAAAGCTGCAATGGATGTCCCCGCTTCTAAAAATGGAGTTGTTAAAAAGGTCCTTGTAAAAATTGGAGATGAGGTAAAGGAGGGAGATGACTTCTTAGAAATTGAAATTACTAAAGAAGAAATTAAAGAGGATGACTCCAGCAAAGAAGTTAAAAATGATACTCAAAAAGATAACCATAATGAAGTAGAAGAAATCTTAAAAGAGAAAAAAGTTGAAGAAATTATTGAAGAACCTAGATACGAGTCTATCGCATCTGGTATTTATGCTGGTCCTGCAGTTAGAAAACTAGCACGGGAATTTGGTATTGATCTTAATCAAGTAATTGCTTCAGGTCCAAGAAATAGAATTCTCAAAGAAGACCTTCATAAATTTGTTAAATTAAAACTTGAAGGTTCCTCAGCTGGAATTACTATGATGCCTAGTATCGATTTCTCTGAGTTTGGGAATGTCGAAGAAATTGATTTAACTAAATTCCAAAAAACTTCAGCCCTCAATCTTCAACAATCATGGATTACAATCCCTCATGTCACTCAGCATGATGAGACTTCAATCGACGAACTCTTAACTGTCAGAAAATATCTTATGAAGAAACATAAAGTTAAGGTTTCACCTTTAGCTTTTTTTGCTAAAGGCATTTGTATGCTCCTTGAAGAATTCCCATTATTCAATGCATCGATAGATATGAATACCATGAAAATTATAAAAAAAGATTTTATTAATCTCGGTATTGCTGTTGATACTCCTCAGGGCTTAATTGTTCCAAATATAAAATCGGCTGATAAGAAGTCCATAAGAGAAATATCTGAGGAAATAGTTCGGCTTGCAGATCTATCTAAGTCAAGAAGGATTAAAGTAAACGATTTGAAAGGGTCAACTTTTACAATTAGCTCACTTGGGAGTTTTGGTGGAAAATTCTTTACGCCTATTATTAATCCTCCGGAAGTAGCAATATTGGGTATTTCAAAGACATATAATTCAGTTTTGTTGAAAGATACTGATCCAGTTAGCACAACCAACCTTCCAATATCTCTTTCGTACGATCATAGGATTATAAATGGAGTAGAAGGTGTTAAATTTACCTCGCGATTTTGTGAAATCCTTTCAAATATTAATTACTTTGAGGAGAATTTTTAAGAAGAGCTTCTCTTGTACCGTCTTCATTAATTTTAATAATTAAAGGCTGCCATTCTTCACCATCACATATAAATGCTAGGCAGCCTTCAACTTTGAGGATGCCATCCTGACCTAAATACAAATTGGATTTATAGGTATTCCCACTTCTGGGATCATATATTTTTCCACCTTTGAATATTTTTTGATTTTTATTCTTGATTTCAAACTCACCTAATAAATTAATTCCAACAAGCGTCCTGCTCCTAAGTGATTCATTTTTATTATTTTCATCCAGGATAGATTTAGGATCTGTTCCATCATCAACAAATATAGTCTCAATTTTTCCACATACAAGATTGTTACAATTTTCAATCTTGACTATAGATCCTGACGTAAGCCAGTATCCAAAGATATCCTCATCTGAATTTATATAAAGGGAACAAAGAACTAAAAAAGATATAAAATATGATCTAAACATTATTTTTAAAAATTTGAAATATTTTAACCCTTTCTCTAAAAAATATAAAAAAGTATTAGCCTTTGATGGAGGTGGAGTTAGAGCAATTATGGGCGTATATTTTTTAAAGAAATTAGAACAAGAATCATCAAAAAGTATTTTTGAATCTTTTGATTTATTTATAGGTACTAGCGCTGGTGCAACTAATGCATTATTGCTTGGAATGAATGGCTCAAAAATTACTGACCTTGAGAAGTTTTGGGCTGTTGATAATTTAAAGAAGATTATGAATCAGTCCTTTATAGACAAAACCTCAATATTTCAGACAAGGCCTAAATATTCAAATGACGGAAAAAAAGAGATTCTTCAGACTTTCTTTGAAAATAGGAAGATTGGCCAGTCACTAAAACCAGTAGCTGTAACAGCCTATGATTTGGAGGCACGAAAACCAATTCTGCTATCAAGTTATGGAGATCCAGAGGTGACAGCAGTCAATGCAGCAAATGCCTCAAGTGCTGCTCCGATTTATTTTCCAACTGCAAGTATGGAGGATGACAGATGGTTAATTGATGGAGGTATTGCCACAAATAATCCCTCTTTGCTTGGTTATGTGGAAGCTAGAAAAATATTTTCAAGTAAGAATATAAAAGTACTAGGGATAGGAGCAGGGCTAAATAAGAGAAAAATTAGTGGTAAAAATTCAAGAAATTGGGGAGCTCTTGGATGGCTTAGGCACGATATTTTGGGAATAATGCTTGAATCAAGTTTACAAAATGAAATATTAAAAGATTTAATTGGAGATAACTATCTGCGGGTAAATTCATCCATTGGTAATGTGAATCGAAGAATGGATGATATATCGGAAAAGAATTTAGAGAGAATTAAAGTGCTTGCAGATGATTGGTGGCATAAATATGGAAAAAAATCTATTAATTTTATAAATTCTTAAACTATGTGTATTACATTGGATAAAACTGTTGTACACTCACGTTTCATTTATTTTTTATAAGGGATATTTATGAATATTTACGTCGGAAACTTACCTTGGTCTATTGATGATCAGCAGTTAGAAGATCTTTTCAAAGAACATGGTGAGGTGACCTCAGCAAGAGTCATAACTGACCGTTTTACAAAAAGATCAAGAGGCTTTGGCTTTGTTGAAATGGAAAGTGGAGCTGAGGATGCGATTCAAGCTTTAAATGATGCAGAAGTTGATGGTAGAAAACTCGTTGTTAATGAATCTAGACCTAAGGAAGGGTAGATAGCTAATACTTCTAAAGGCGCATGAAACTTGACATCTCAGGCGTATTTTTATTCAATTAGGGAAGATTTTACTCATAACTTAGGGGAAATATGGATATTAAAAACTTTTTAATAATTGTTTTGGCGTTATTTATTGCACCAAATACTATTGCTCAGGACAATGAAACTGTTGAAGTTGAAGAAATCATTGTCACAGCAACAAAGAGAGAAACAAATTTAATGGAAACACCACTTGCTGTTTCTGTTGTAACGCAAGAACAAATGGCTCTTCAGGGATTATCAAGAATTTCTGATTTGTCATCGCTCGTTCCAAACTTACAAGTAGGAACTTCTGGAGAGGATTCAGGGGTTTCAATAGCAATAAGAGGAATAAGTTCAAATAACTATACTGAGCTTGGAGATCCCTCTGTTGCAATTCATGTTGATGGAATGTATACACCTAGAGCTCAAGCTGCATTGGCTTTAGCTCATGATATTGAGAGAATTGAGGTCCTAAGAGGACCGCAGGGAACACTATTTGGAAGAAATTCAACTTCTGGTGCAGTTAATGTAATTTCAGCAAGGCCAAAGTTTGGTGATGAGATTACTGGTCGTATGGCAGTCAGACTATCAGTTGATGGAAGAAATATGACTGAATTAGATGGATTCCTGAATATGCCAGTGAGTGATGAGCTTTCATTTAGAGCTTCATTTAAGACATCTATGGCTGATTCTTTTATCAATCAGACTGTTGATAGATATGATTGGTCCCTTGATTATAATCGTAATGGAACTATCGGGGAGTATGTTTCTGCTGCTCCAACTGGTACTCCTCAAAGCGGTCAGTTTGATTGGGCAGACGGAAGGGATATAGTTGCTGACGGGATTCCTAATGTTGATCAAAGAAGAGCTAGAGACGTTGATGCAAGCGATGCCTATTATAATGTTGATAATTCAGCTACACGACTTGGTATGTTATATGCACCAGTTGATAAAGATTTTGAGTGGTATGTATCGTTTGATTCCTTCGAAGATAATGGCGCTGGATCAATTTATTTAAAAGATTGTGAGCAGGCAGAGCTTTCTCGAGGGCAATCATATGATTTCTCTTGCGATACGGGCGCAAGCGATCCATTTCATGCAGCAATTAATAATCCAGGTGTCCTTGATTTATCTATAGAAACTTTCAGGTCGGAACTGAAGTTTAAGGTTAATGATGATGTAGTAGGTGAACTAAGAGTTGCTATGGGAGATCATGATAGATATCAGCTTTATGATGGTGATGGAGGCTTTCACACATCTCCAACACATCCAGCATATGGTTTTGTAAGAAACCATCCTGATTCATTAATGTTGAACTGGTTTGCTTTAAGAGGACATTTTAATGGTATTTATGGTGACCAGTATGGCTGGGGTCCAAGAGTTGGGGCTTCAAACGCAGCTGCAATGGGAGGTTTACCTTTCAATAATGATGCTTACGCTCAAAACAATGCTTGGGATATGGGATACGATAATTGTCAAATGGGCTGGGGTGGATCAGTAGAGACATCTTTTGCATATGGCTGTCAGATATCATGGTGGATGACTGATCCAGATACTGTCGCTGCTTTACTAGGAGCAGAAACATCAAATGGTGCTGCAGCACTTCTTGGTAATAATGTTAAGCCAATGTGGTTTGATGAGCTGTATCAAACAATCCAAAATAATGAATCAAATGTTATTGAACTCCAATTCAAATCAGATTCTGATGCCGATGTTCAGTGGGTAGGCGGCTTCTTCTATATGGATGAAGAAACATATACAAGATTTGATGTTGAGATGCCTTTTTTAGGTCCAATTATAAGACCCCTTCATGAAACTTATCTTCAACCTGAGAGAATAACAGAAACAATGGCAGTCTTTGGTCAAATGGACTATGCAACAGCTTTAGATGGTTTAAATTTAACTTTTGGATATAGACATACCTGGGACGAAAAAAGTGATTCCGGTGGAAGAACTTATAAGACTTATGGTTATTTCGATGAGGCGAATGCTTATTGTAACCCTACTGCAATAGCCAGTGGCGAGTGCTTCTGGTTTGAAAGTTATGATTTCGTAGGAGGAACTACTTTGGTGAGTGATGCAGGTGGGATTTTTACTTTTGCGCCTTGGAGTGATTATTATCAGTCTGATGATCTTACAGCTAACATGGGAATTGCTGGCAGTGATGATTTGTCTGGAAGAGTTGCTCAAGCTAGAAATGATTATGATGCAAAATGGGATCAAGGAACTTGGAGACTTGGTGTTGACTACATTGCAAATGATAATCTTTTCTTATATGCATCCTTGGCTACTGGATATAAAGCTGGTGGTTTTGGAGATAACATTGATAGAGGTGATGGTCAATATATCAACTTTGAATATGATCCTGAATTTAATACAACCTATGAACTTGGTTTTAAATCAGTTCATTTAGATGGTGATCTAAAGCTCCTTGGAAATGTTTTCTACAGTGATTATGAAGATATGCAAAGAACACTCTTTGGATTTGTTGGATTTAGAGAGCTTGATGGATTACCAATTTATACATTAATGACTAAGAATGTTCCAAACTCAACTATACAAGGTATAGAGCTAGAGTTTGATTGGAAACCATATGAAACAGGAAGATTATTTGGCTGGGTGTCTATGCTTGATACCGAGAACGGTGGCTCAAATAGCTCAGAGGCAACTCAAGATGGATATTTATGTATGGAGAGAGCTCTTGTTGGCATAGATCCATGCAGCGCTGATGGAACAATAGATCTAAGCAGCAAACATTTAACTTGGTCTCCTGAAATGTCATGGAATCTCCAATTTGAGCACAATACTTATACTGGAAATGGTTTCAGAATTATGAACATCGTTAATGTAAATTACACTGGTGAAATGTTTTATAACGAAACTAATTATGATGTTGAACCATTCCATAGCGGAAGAGATGATCTTTATACAGTTAATACAAGCATGGTTTTCATCAATGAAGCAAACTCATGGGGGCTTGAATTCTATATTCATAATGCTACAGATGAGCTAATCAAAACTGATTCATATCCTGCAAATGCTGGATTTGTAAAAGCAATGTATGCTCCTCCAATGGCATATGGAGTAAGATTCCAAAAAGATTTTTAATTTTTTAAGCAATCTTTAAAAAGAGGGGAGCATAGCTCTCCTTTTTTTTGAATTAAATTTATAATACTTACATGGCAAATGCATCAGACTATATAAAGAAATGGCATGAAGTTATTCTTGAAGGGAAAATGGAGCTTCTTGATAATCTTCTTAATGAGAATGCAACTTTTTATTCACCCATAGTTTTTAAGCCACTTGAAGGCAAAGAAATAACAAAGATGTATCTGAGCGCGGCTGGTCTTTCATTCAATATGGACAGCTTTAAATACACACGAGAATTAAACGACGGTAATCACTCTGTTCTGGAGTTCGAGACGACAATTGATGACATAAGCGTAAATGGGGTGGATATGATTGAGTGGGATGATAGTGGCAAGATACTTAATTTTAAAGTCATGATTAGACCATTTAAAGCAGTTGAAATTGTAAGAGCAAAAATGGTTGAAGCTCTTGAACAATTTTAGTTGAATCCTTTATTTTATAAGGGTATATTTACTACCCACTTGTGATGCGGGAATAGCTCAGCTGGTAGAGCGCAACCTTGCCAAGGTTGAGGTCAAATCTCTATAAACCCCTTTAAACACTCATTAATTGAAATATTCTTTTTTTAATTTGTAGTATTTTTGTAGCATTTGCTGTCTAAATCTCATTAATAACCATATTGTTCTAAATTTGATAAGTTCTCTGGAGAAATGCTCAGATACTGCTGCATCATCTTTGGAGAACTCCAGCCTCCTAAATACTGTACATGAGCAACCGGCATACCTTTTTCAATTTGTCTTGTTGCCCAGGTGTGTCTAAGATCATGAAATCTTATAGTTACTTTTGCTCTTTTCCTTGCTTTATTCCAAGCAGAGGAAGCTGGATTAATTATATTTTTTCCTTGGTAGGTAAATATATATCTTCCTCGAAATGCACCTAAGCCCTGATTAAGTACTAAACCTCTTTTATTAAACATAATCAGATTATGAGCTTTTAGGCTCACAGGTATGTCATGATTTTTTTTAGCCTTCATAAGCTTAGCTGGAATTCTTAACATATGAGTTTTATGGTCATACATATCGTAAGTCAATCTTGCTATTGTGCTTTTTCTTAGCCCCGTCTCTAAAGCAAAGGAAACTAAACGTTGAAGATGATCAGGCAGTTCTCTTAATAATCTTATTTCTTCTTCTTTCGTTAAGATTTGCTTATCAGGTTGATCCTCCTTATGTTTTTTAAATTTAGGTGGATATTCGAGCCATCCTAACTCTATAACTGCTTTATTAAATATTGCTCTTATAGTATTGAATTGTCGATTAACAGTTGATCCTTTTACTCGAAGAGCCCTATAGTTTTGAAGCTCTTTAAGCTCGTGACCGCTTATGGAAGCTAGAGTTCTACCCTTGAGGAATCTTAAGGACCAATCAAGAATCCGCTGATCATTTTTATGATAAGAAGCATAGTAATAATTAACTAACTCATCATAGGTTTTATTAATATAAATAAGCTTTTTATTTGTAATCTTGTTTTTAAGCTCAAGAAAAAAAATAGTTGCATCATCATGATTGCTTAGACCTGTAGAACCTTGAAAGCGTTTCCCTTTGTGACAAAGCGAATAGTAAAAATTCCTATTTTTTCCATTTTTATAGATTCCCATCGAACTACTCCTTATGCGCTTGGAAACTTTGTTCCCCATTCTTTAACGGCTGCTTCGATAGCTGCTTCATAACAAATAGGGCAAAGATGCATCCAGGTGGTTGTTTTATTATTATTTTCAAGCATTGAGTCTTCAGGAACATTAATAATCCCTGGCATCAAGCTAACGTGTTTATGTATCTCGCATTTCATTGCTACCACCTAAAACCAGATCGTTGTTTTCTTTCTTGCCAATCCTCCCAGCAAACTGGACACATCCAAACAACATGGACTCCAGGATTGGGATGAGGTGTGATACATCCTTGAAAATTTCTTTGAATACACGGAATCTTCTTTCGATGGTGAAGTTTGCAAACCTTATTCTTCATTATTGCCTCGCTCTACCTTAATACCTTGTCTTTCAAGGTAGGCAATAAAGTTATTTAATATCTTCTCTCTATCGTCATCAGGTTTAACGACGAACAATTCTAATGGTTTTTTCATTTTGTACTCCTATGTTTGTTGGTTAACCGCATCATTTTTTCCACCTTGCCGGAGTTGGCAGGTTGGAGAGGGATTTAACCCTTCTCTTAATGCTTTATTAAATTAATAGTAGCAATTTTGGAGACTGATGCAAGCAAAATCACATTCAGTCTGTAGTAAATTTTTGAAATAAATGATGCGACTTTTTAAAGTGCTTATTATGAAGAAATCAAAATATGATAAGAAAATAATTGAAAGACGAGAAAAAGTAGATAAGAGGAAACTTTTTACATTAGTTCCGATTGAAATTGCAGAGGATAAGTCGCTTAAACTAAATGAAAAGTTTATTCTTTCTGAGATAACCACTATGCAAGTTTATGCAGGAGAGTTTCATGCAACAAATCAGTACTTGGCAGATTTATTAGGTCTAAGTAGATCCAGTATTTCAAGAATCATTAATGATCTTAGGGATAGAGGCTATATAAAATCATATCAACACTATGATCCAGTTGATAAGTTCACCCACAAGCGAACACTGCATGCAAATGTTTTCTTAGATTGTGAAGTGTTTAAAAGCCACAAAAAATTAAAGATATTTGATCAAGAGGATTAATTTTCCATTTTTTTAACTTTCTTTTACTTTAATTTTGTTAACTAACCATAAACAAAAATGTTTATGTATAGGTATACCCCATAAGCTTTGGATGATAAGCACTCTTAAATGGTTGGATATGGGTTGAATAATACTATTTATATAAAAGATATTTAAAGTTAGTATATGTTTTGTTATGTCAGTTAATTTATCTCAGTCATTTAAGCAAATAGATGACATTCTTCGAAGGGATGATGGGCTTGCTACTGCTTTGGATTATATAGAGCAGACTTCCTGGGTTCTCTTTCTCAAGTATTTTGCTGAAACAGAAGCTATTGATGCTGAACGTGCTGAATTAGCTGGAAAGAAACACTCTTTCATTCTTGATGAAAAGTTTCGTTGGTCAAACTGGGCACTACCAAGAACTGTTTCGGGTGAGGTAGATCATGATAAGAAATTACTTGGCGATGATCTTATTAATTTTGTAAACCAAGAACTCTTCCCATACCTTAAGTCACTTAGAGATAGTTCTGATGATCAGTTATCAATGAGGTATAAAGTTGGAGAAATCTTTGGCGATATAACTAACAGAGTCCGCGACGGCTATAACTTACGAGAGATTATAGAAATTGTTGATGAGCTTAGCTTTAGATCAGCAGATGAGCAGCATGAAATGAGTGAGCTCTATGAAGGACATATTCAACAAATGGGTAACGCTGGCAGGAATGGAGGTGAATATTACACTCCAAGGTCTCTAATTAGAGCAATGATCGCAGTGTTAGATCCGAAAGTTGGTGAAACCATCTATGATCCTGCCTGCGGGAGTGGGGGCTTCTTGGTAGAAGCATACAAATACCTATTAGAGAAAACAGATAATCCTTCCACTGAAGATATGGAGTTTTTACAAACTAAAACTTTGATGGGAAAGGAAAAGAAAGGACTACCTTTTATTATTGCCAATATGCATATGATTTTTAATGGCATCAAATCACCAAACATAGTCAGAACGAATACTCTTTCAAAAAATATTATGGAGATCCAAGAGAAGGATAGGGTAGATATTGTCATAGCAAATCCGCCTTTTGGAGGGAAAGAAAATGAATCGGTCCAAATGAACTTCCCGATCAAAACCAGTGCCTCAGAAAACATGTTCATGCAGTACTTTATTAAGAACCTCAAGCAAGGAGGAAGAGCTGCCATTATTATTAAGAATACTTTTTTAACTAATGATGACAATGCAACTAAAGCACTCAGACAGGAACTCCTAACTGAATGTAATCTGCACACCATCTTAGATATGCCGCAAGGAACATTTCTAGGTGCTGGCGTCAAAACAGTGGTATTGTTCTTTGACAAAGGTGAATCTACTAAAGATATTTGGTATTACCAACTAGATCCAGGCAGAAATTTAGGCAAAAGAAATCCATTAAATATTAA
>Ga0160423_10002751_pt1 | contig 14671 bp, 15 predicted proteins | sample CRUFie14St8metaG_FD_108191 | JGI IMG/M metagenome (GOLD analysis project Ga0160423, IMG submission 108191) | Marine microbial communities from the Costa Rica Dome - CRUD Field 142mm St8 metaG | ecosystem: Environmental > Aquatic > Marine > Oceanic > Photic zone | place: Costa Rica: the Eastern...
GAATCCAAACAAAACAAGATACTTATTATAGTACCTACAACATCATTAGTAGAACAATTGTTTAAAGATTTCAAAGATTATGGTTACAATAGTGAAAGAAATGTACACAAAATCTATCAAGGACACGAAAAAGAAACAAATAAAAGAGTAATAATTACCACTTGGCAATCAGTTTATAATCTACCAAAAACATGGTTTAAAGACTTTGGTATGGTCATAGGTGACGAAGCACACTTATTTAAGGCAGTTTCACTCACAAAAATTATGACTAAACTACTAAAGTGTAAGTATAGAATAGGCCTTACAGGTACTTTAGATGGCACTAAAACACACAAGTTAGTATTAGAAGGACTGTTTGGTACAGTCAACAAGGTGGTATCAACAAGTGAACTACAAGAAAGTGGTAAGTTGGCAGCCTTAAAAATTATTTGTCTAATATTAAAACACGACAAGGATGCCTGTCATATGTTAAAAGATAAAACTTATCAGGAAGAAATGGACTATTTGGTTTCAAATGAGAAACGTAATAAATACATACGAAACCTGACCTTATCTTTACAAGGTAATACTTTGTGTCTATTCCAATATGTTGAAAAACACGGCAAGATATTAAAAGAACTAATTGAAGAAAAGGCCGATAAACACAACATTTTTTACGTTCATGGAGGAGTAGAAGCTGATGAAAGAGAAAAGATTAGAGCCATCACTGAGAAGTCTGATAACGCAATTATTATCGCTAGTTACGGTACGTTCTCTACTGGTATCAATATCCGTAATTTACACAATATTGTTTTTAGTAGCCCTAGTAAATCTCGTATAAGAAATCTACAATCTATTGGTAGAGGGCTGAGATTAAAAGATAATAATTCAGCTGCTACTTTATATGATATATCAGATGATTTAACTTATAACGAGAAAGAAAACTACACTCTGGCACATTTCAGAGAACGGATAAATATTTACAATGATGAACAGTTTGATTATGAAATACATAATGTTGAATTAAAAAATGATAGATAACTTAAAACTTATAGAATACAAAGCTTTAGATAATAAAAAACTGATTAGTGTATTTAAAAGATGGTTGAAAAGTAATTCTTGTTGTAAAAAATATCCTAAGTGTGGCCATCCTAAAATACAATCAAACAACTATGCTTTAGATATTCAACATGAGGAGGTTGATAAAATAAGAGATGTGTTATTTCAAGGATTGAGATATTTTTTAGGTCCTCACAAAGTAGTGAATCAGAGAGCCTGGATTTTATACGTGCCTTCAAATGAAACAATAACATCAAAGTGGCATACTCATATATTAAAAAAATATAAAGATTATGAACAAGTGTCTGCTTTAACTTATCTGACTAAAACTGATATAGGAACACAATTTGAAGATGTAAACTATAAAGTTGAAATTAAACCTAAGTTAAATCACTGGTATTTTTGGCCATCAAAAGTTGCACATAAACCTATGAGAAAAAAAACAAATAAAGATAGAATGATATTAGCAGCTGACTTCGTAATTTTAAGGAATAAATATTAATAGGAGTAATTAATGAAACAAGTAAAAGTTATTAAATTAGACAACGGCGATGATATAGTCTGTGCCTTCCCTAAAGATCAGTTAGCCGAAAAAACAGGTCTAATTAGATTAGTTAAGCCTCTATTAATTAAATATGTACCTCAACTAACACCACAAGGTTTCAAAGACTATGTGGCCTTAATTAAATGGGCGGCTTATACGAATGATGAGATTATAACTATCCCAATAAAAAAGATTATGACGATTACAAACGCCTCTTCCGAGATGATTAAATCATTTGAACATATGAGTAATGAATATCAAAATCTGGAAGCCCCTAAAAGAGAAGATAGATATAAAAAGACAATGTTCTCTAAACAAGAAAACGCTAAGATCAATGAGATATTTGATGAATTTAATGATGACTTTGATGATGGTAATAGTGGACCAGGTACTATCCACTAGCTGGAGTATCCTCAACTTACCTCGCTACACGCTCCATTATAGGTATTTTTTGTAAAAAGTCAATGCTAATATGAAAAGTGAATGGCGAATTGTTGTAACTTATAATAGTGACAAACCTATGAAATATTGTGAACTAAACTATACTTATTTTGGCACACCAAAAACTTTAGAAAATAAAATCTGGAAACACTATAACGAAAACTATGAAGACTATGGCAAAGCTGAGGCCGTAGAAGTCGAACTAATTAGGGATAACATTGACAAATAAATCAATATGTAGTATATTATAATTATGACAAAAACAAAAAAGAAAAGCGAACATTATGTTAACAATGCTGAGTTTTTAGAAGCCATGAAAGGTTATAGAAAGGCAGTTAACAAAGCAAAAAGAGAAAAACGAGAAAAACCACCAGTAACAGATTATATTGGTAGTTGTTTCTTAAAGATAGCGAATCACCTATCTTACAGACCTAATTTTATCAATTATACATTTAGAGATGACATGATCTCAGATGGTATAGAAAACTGTTTACAATACCTTGACAACTTTAATCCTTCAAAATCAAAGAATCCATTTGCCTATTTTACACAAATAATATACTTTGCTTTTGTTAGAAGAATACAAAAAGAAAAGAAACAAGTAACGATAAAACAGAAACTAATAATGGATAATAATTATGATGATATTACTTTACAACCAGGTGAAGACAGAGAGTTTAAAAATCAATTCAAAGAATACTTACAAAAGAATATGAGAATGGACGAACCTGTAAAGAAAGAAAAGAAAACAGTTAAAAAGAAAAAGAAAAGTACATCATCTAAATTTTTTGCTTAATGAATATAAAAAACATTGTAATAGTCGGTGGTGGAACGGCTGGTTGGGCAACTGCTCACCATTTCATAAATAAGACACACCCCGATACAAAGATAACTGTAGTGGCCAGTGAAGAAATACCTATCATTGGTGTTGGCGAAAGCACAACTGGTCGTTTTAATGATTTAATTAACTTAGATCCTAATATTACAGGTGTAAATGAAAAAGAGTTTTTAAAAGAAACATCATCAACATTTAAAATAGGTATAAAACATACCGATTGGCACACAAAAGGTAAATCTTTCTATTCTCCTATTGGCGACAACTATTCAAATGAATATTATTTTCCACACGAAGACTATGATAACTTTAGAGTATATCACATAGCAGATAAAAAAGATTATAGTCAAACTTTTCAATCTCGTTTGATGGCAGAAAATAGATTACATTTTACAAACAATCAAAATATTTACAATGATGATATAAGAAGAATGCCAGTGGCTTATCATTTAGATACCTATAAAGTAGGACAATATCTAAAAAGAAAGGCGATTGCCGTTTCTAAAGTTAATTATATAGATGATCAAGTGGTTGACTTTAAACAAAACAATATGGGTTTTGTAACAAGTTTAAAAACTAAAAAAGGTAAGACTATAAAAGGTGATCTGTTTATAGATTGTTCTGGTTTTGCTAGAGTATTGATAGACAAGGTAGAGAAAAACGATTGGATATCATATGAGAATAACCTATTAGTTAACAGTGCCTTAAACTTTAATTATGTATCAGACGAACCTATAAGAAACTACACTCATGCTTGGGCACAAAAGTATGGTTGGTTGTGGGAGATACCTACACAAGAAAGATTAGGTTGTGGTTATGTGTTTAGTGATCACTTTATAGACTTTGATAAAGCACATGATGAAATATCTAAAGTGTTAAAAAGAAAAATAGATGTACAAAGACAGATAAAATTTAAAACCGGCAGACTACAAAAGGCATGGTGTAAAAATGTATTATCAACTGGATTGTCAACTGCTTTTATAGAACCATTAGAGGCAACTTCAATACATGCTACTATAATGCAAGTTACACATTTTATAGAAAACTATTTTAAAAAAGATATGCCGTTTGAATGTGAATATTTACAAGATCAATACAACTCAGAAATGGGTCAGATGTGGGATAATATAAGAGATTTCATAGTGTTTCATTATATAACTCCTAGAAAAGATACAGAGTTTTGGAGAGAATCAGGCAGACCACATAGATGGTCTACAAGACTAACAAAACAAATGTCAATGTGGAAATATAGAATGCCTAGAGTTGTTGACTATATAAATGATAAACAAAATAATTTTTACAGTATTGGTAATGTATTATGGTATCAAATCGCCATAGGTATGAAACTATTTGATTCTAAATTAGCAAAAAAAGAATTAGTTGAATACGGATTATATGATAGAACAAAAAAACATTATAAAGAATTAAGTAAAGCAGTGAATGACAGCATGAAAGAATTTGTAAAAACAAACGATTACTATAACTCATTATGAAAATAGCATTATTAAACGATACACACTTTGGTTGTAGAAACGACAATCCGGCATTTGTGACTTATCAAAATAAGTTTTATGATGAGGTGTTTTTTCCATATCTAATAGCAAACAATATAACAACACTTGTACACTTAGGTGATGTTGTTGATAGAAGAAAGTTTATAAACCATAATACAGCACACAACTTTAGAGAAAAGTTTTGGTATAGATTGGCTGATTTAAAAATAGATACACATATCATTATTGGTAACCATGACACTTATTACAAGAATACAAACGAAGTAAATGCCATAGAAAATTTAAACGTAGGACCAGATGTTAAAATATATACACAACCAAGAGAAGTAGAGTTTGATGGTTTAAAAATACAATTTTTACCTTGGATTTGTGACGATAACTATGATGACTCAATACATGCCATAGATCACTCAAATGCCGATATATGTTTTGGTCATTTAGAAATAAAAGGTTTTGAAATGCATGGTGGTCACATGAATGAACATGGTCTAAGTAGAGAACAGTTTAGAAGATTTGAAAAAGTATTATCAGGTCACTTTCACAAAAAGTCAGATGATGGCCATATCTTTTATCTAGGCACACAATACGAGATTATGTGGTCAGATTACAAATGCCCTAAAGGTTTTCATGTATTTGATACAGATACCAGAGAAATAGAAAGAATAGAAAATCCACATAGAATATTTAAAAAGTTTATATATGATGATACAAAATATGATTATACACATCAAAGACTTGATAACTATGATAATTGTTTTGTTAAGTTAATTGTATCTCAAAAGACAAAAGAAGAAATGTATAACAAACTTATAGAGAAGTTTTATAATGACATAAATGTACATGAGTTGGTAATAGTAGAAGACCCTACAGATATTAAATCTTCCGTTAGAGATGATGTATTAGAACAAGGCGAAGATACACTAACATTTTTAAGAAACTATATTGATCAGGTAGATACAGATTTAGATAAACATAAACTAAAAGAGTTTGCTAAAGAGTTATATGTGGAGGCTAGTGAGTAATGCCTAGAAAAGAAACACCAAGAAAAATAATACAACAAGAATTTATGTGGCCTACACCATATTGGCGTACATTTTTACCTGATTTTATAAAGCATGAAACTAGAGTTTCATTTAACGAAGATATGGAAAATTGGGTATCTGGCCAAATGGAACAAGAAAATAATGTTTATAAATCAAATAGAGGTGGTTGGCAAAGTGAGTTACAAAAACCTGAAGGTGTGTTTGAACCATTAAAAAATGAGCTATTAGAATTTTGTAAACACTTACCTTTAAATATTAAAAATATTCAGATACCACAAATGTGGGTGAATGTAAATAAAAAAGGCGATTGGAATGTAATACATCAACACGGATATTATAATTTATCAGGAACTTACTATGTAAAGGTGCCAAAGGATAGTGGTAAACTTGTTTTTAGAGATCCAAGGCCAGCAGCTTTGGCTAATTTATTTATGGTAAATAGATTTGACGGAGGAGAAATGAAAACAATAGATATTTCGGATGGTATCCTTATGGTATGGCCTTCATTTTTAGATCATTTTGTTCAACCAAGTCAAACAAAAGAAGAAAGAATATCAATTAGTTTTGATATATGGGCGACATGATAACATTTAAAAAGATAAGTTATAAGAATTTTTTATCTACTGGTAATACACCAATAGTAATAAACTTAGACAAATCAAATACTACTTTAATTGTAGGCACCAACGGCTCTGGCAAATCTACTTTACTTGACGCCTTATGTTTTGTTTTATTTAACAGACCATTTAGAATTATTAAGAAAGAACAAATGGTCAACACTGTAAACAACGGTGATTGTTTGATTGAACTAGAGTTTGACGTTGGTACGAAGAAATACAAGGTAAGAAGGGGTATCAAACCTAATTTATTTGAGATTTATCAGGACGGAGTGCTCGTAAACCAAGACGCCTCTAATATAGATTATCAAAAGTATTTAGAAAACAATATAATGAGATTAAACTACAGATCATTTTTACAAGTTGTATTATTAGGGTCATCATCATACGAGCCGTTTATGAAAATGAAACCACGATACAGACGAGAGGTGGTGGAAGAGATATTGGACATAAGAGTATTTGGCCTTATGGACCTTATACTAAGACCTCAACAATCAGAATTGACAAGAAATGTAACTGAATTACGCCATAAATGTGACTTGATAGAATCTAAGTACGAAACAGAGTTAAAGCACTATAACGCTATCTCCGACCTTAATATGAACGACCTAGATGGTAAGAAACAACTATTAGAGAAAAATGGTCAGGCCAACTATGAATACAATAGAAAGATAGATAAGATAAATGATGAGTTAGAAAGATATAAAGACCAAGTAAAAGACGAGGCAAAAGAAAAGGCCAAGTTAACTAAACTATCTAAACTAGAGGCTAAGATAGAACAAAATATATCTACACATAAAAAGAACTTACAATTTTTTAGTGAGAATGATAACTGTCCGACTTGTACTCAGCCATTAGAACTAGATTTTAAAGGTGATAAAATTAGACAAGAAGAAAACAAACTGACCACCTTAAATGATGGTATGAAGAAACTAATAGAGGAAATTACTAAACAAGAAGAACTAATATCTGTTATGGATAGAGTATCTAAAAAAATGTATGAAATGAATGTTGAAGTATCTAAACTACAAACATCAATAGAGGAGTTAGATAAGTATTCAAATAATATACACGAAGAAATTAAGAAGTTAGAAACCAAACAAATAGATGGTGAAGATATTGAACAACAACTAGAACAACTAAAAGTTGATTTAGAAGAAACTAAAGTTGAAAGAGATAAGATAATAGATCAACAAAAGTATGTAGATGTATTAAGAACAATACTAAATGATAAGGGCGCTAAAGCAAATATTATTCGTAAGTATGTGCCAATTATGAACACACTAATTAATCAGTATCTACAATCTATGGACTTCTTTATATCTTTTCACTTAGATGAGGAGTTTAATGAAACTGTTAAAAGTAGATTTAGAGATACCTTTAACTATAACAACTTTAGTGAGGGTGAGAAGATGAGAATAGACCTTGCTTTACTATTTACTTGGCGACAGATTGCTAAGATGAAAAATAGTGTCAACACAAACTTACTTGTATTAGATGAAATCTTTGACAGTAGTTTAGATGGCCAAGGCACAGACGACTTCTTTAAAATAATAAAGACTATGACAAAAGAAAACATCTTTATCATATCACATAAAGGTGATATATTATTTGACAAGTTTACAGACATAGTTAAATTTGAAAAATACAAAAACTTTACGAGGTTAAATCAAGCATGAAAGAACTAAAATTAATACCACCAAGTGATCCAAGAGTACAAACGGCAATAGCTCCTTTTGATGACGCTATGTTAAAAGATGAGGGCTTTAAAGATAGAAAAGAACTAACTGATAAGATGTATGAGTTAATGAAAAAATATGGTGGCATAGGTCTATCAGCGAATCAGATAGGCTTACCTTTTAATATGTTTGTTATGGGTGACCACCCTAATTTAGAAAATGGCATGAAACTTACATGTTTTAATCCTATGATTATATCTAAAAGTGAGGAAGAAGTGGTTATGGAAGAAGGCTGTTTGACCTTTCCTTTTCTATTTTTAAAGATAACAAGGCCTAGAAAAGTAGTTGTAAAATATACAGATGAAAATAACGAACTAAAAGAAGGCCAACTAGACGGTATGATGAGCCGTATCTTTCAACATGAATATGAGCATATGTTAGGTAGAACATTTACAGAACATGCTAGTAAATTAAAATTAGACAGAGCCTACAAAAAGGCAGAAAAACTAATGGATAAAGTGAGAAAAGAGAAAGCATTGACAAAATCATAATTTTGTGTTACCTTATATCTATGAAAAATATACATGTGAATCAGCACGTTATACGAGCTAATAAAAAACATGGTAAAAATGATCCTGTTATTACTATAAAAGAGGGTAGAAAAAATACTTACTGCCACGAAGTAGAAATATTAGGACCTAGTAAAATAATTTATGGTGGTAATGATAAACCATTATTAAATTGTGGTGCTAGAGTGGTTATACAAACAAACAGTGAAATTAATATTATAAAATGACGCCAGAGGAAAAGTGGGTAGAAGATCAATATAAGATATGGTCAGATGAAAACGACATATCAAAAGTAGAAGACATATCCGAATCAACATTAAAATCAGCAATAGAAAAAGACTTGGCCTTTGTATCAAAGATGACAGTCCAAGAATACACTTTATACGAGAAGTGGATTGAAGTACACGAAAAATATAAGACAGTAGAAACAAATAATTTCTTTGATGATAAACCAGCCCTTGTTGATCCTACACAAGAGGCATTTATAAAGACAGTAAAAAATAATATATGGATTCCAGAATCACCTGAAGATATTGACAAATTAGAACCAGTTTTAGAATTTACAGACGACACCGAACTAAACTTTAATGGTCAAAAAAGAAGAGGCGACCTATCTGAAAAGTGGAATACATTAAGGACTTTCTTATCTACTATGAAAAACAATAGTAATATTGGTAGACAAATGTTCTTTATTGTAAAAGATAATAGATCAGGCAAATACCTTGGTGTGATTTGTATATCAGGCGACTTTATGGACTTAACTCCTAGAGATAAGTTTATTGGTTGGGATAGACAGATCAAAACATTTGAAGGTAAGATTAATCATACAGCAATAGGGTCATCAATTGTACCTACACAACCATTAGGTTATTCATTTACAGGTGGTAAACTATTAGCTTATCTATGTTTATCAGATGAGGTACAAAACAAGTGGAAAGAGAAATATAAAGATACACTTGTTGGTGTTACTACAACTAGTTTGTATGGTAAGGCAAAGGCCAATACACTATCTCAATATGATGGCTTAAAGTATTGGAAGAGAATGGGCTTTACAACTGGTTCAGTATCATTTCAACCTAGTAGAGATGTAAGAAATATGATATGGGTATGGTTGAAGAAAAATCATACAAGAAGATATTGGGAATGGCATGAGGCAAAAAGACCAAATGGCCAACCACTAAAAAGAGATCATAAGAATAGAGCATTAAACTTTACATACTCTAAATTAGATATACCAAAAGAGTATATTAGAACTGAACACCAAAGAGGTATCTACTTTACAAAACTATATGAAAATACAAACGAATTTTTATGTGGTAAGATAGAAGAAAAAGATTTAGTTAAGAGATTTGACAGTAGTACAGAATCACTAGTAAAAGTATGGAAAGATAAACATGCCAGAAAACGAGTTAAATCGTTGGTAGAACAAGGCCGTTATAATTCAGACAGCCATTTTTATGATGATTTAATCTATATGAATTGGGAAGAGTGTAAGAATCACTTTCTAAATCAAGTAGGCCGTTGATGTTCTGGTTCTGTTCTTGTGGACAACTTTTAAAAAGCAAGTAAAATCAACAAAAATTAGAGGGTTGACTTTTAAAGCGTTTGGTGATAGGATAACCCTATGACTACACAAAAAAATACATTAATTAAATTTGATACAAAATCTCAATTAGCAAAACTTATTGCTACAGAGAATATTACAATTCAACACAATCAAGTAAAAACTGCCAGTTTTGATACTGTAAACAGAATACTTACACTCCCTATTTTTAAAGTACAAAGTGGTGATGTTTATGATATGCTTATAGCACATGAATGTTCTCACGCTTTATATACACCAACAAATGGTTGGAAAAAGATTTCAGATGACAATAGTTTAAGACAATACGTTAATGTATTAGAAGATACTAGAATTGATAGAATGATACAAAAGAAATATCCTGGTGTAGTTAAAAACTATTTAAATGGTTTTGATATTTTAGAAAAACAAAATTTCTTTGGTTTGAATGGTAAAGATGTTAATACTGACTTAATGTTAATTGATAAAATTAATATGAGATCAAAGTCAAGTAATAGAATATCTTTTTATTGGTCAGCTGAGGATAAAGAATGGTTGAAAAAAGTTGACGCTTTAAAAACTTTTAATCAAGTTGTTAAGTTAGCCAAAGATATGATAAATTGGCAAAAGAAAAAAATTGAAGAACTAAAAAAATTACCTGATTTTGATGATCACCCTTTTAGTGCTTATGGTAACGGTGATGAAACTGATATTGACTCAGATAATTCTAATGATGAGAATGGCGATAGTGATAATAACGCTGAGAGTAATAGTGAATTTGAGGAAGCTGAAGATGAAGATAACTCAAAACAATCTAACGCTCATGCTCAAGGTGCTGGTGGTAACGGTGGCGTTGATCCAGAAAACTTAAAAGTTATTACTAATGATACGTTTGAAAAAAACAAAAAAGAATTATTAGATGGCGAAACCAAATACAATTACTTTAATTTACCAAAAGTTAATCTAAAAAATGTTATTGTTTCAAATAAAGAGTGGATTAAAACATGGAAACAAACAGTATGGCAAAAAGGTGATTACTCAGATCATATACCAGCTCGTAGATTAGAATATGTTAATTGGTTAAAAGATAGTTTTAAGAAGTTTAAAAATGATAACAAAAAAACTGTTATGTACCTAGTTAAAGAGTTTGAAATGAAAAAATCTGCTACTGCTTATAAGAGAGCTACCACAGATAAAACAGGTACTATTGATCCTCTTAAATTAAAAGATTACAAATTCAGTGATGATATTTTCAAAAGGCTAACAATTACTCCTGACGCTAAAAACCACGGCATGATTATGCTACTAGATTGGTCAGGTTCAATGTGTGATAGTATTAAACAAACAATTGAGCAGTTGATGAATCTAGTGTGGTTTTGTGACAAGGTTAATATACCTTATGAAGTTTACCTATTTACAAGTGAAATGGCTGGTAAAACAAACAAATACAGATACCTTGACACTGGTGATAGAGTTAAAAACGAAAGCAAAATATATAATTTCAAACATGGTGACGGTGTTTTTGAAGACTTTAATCTAGTTAATATTGCTAGTCACAAACTAAAAAGAAAACAATTAGATGAGTCTTTATTATACTTATGGCATATGGCAGAATATTATAATGAGAGATATACTTACAGAAATGGTCATATTGATACTTACAAAGGTGATAGATTTTCTGTGCCAGATTGTTTTTGGTTAGGTACTACACCTCTTAATGAGTCTTTAGTAGCTATGAATCAAATCATACCAATGTTTAAAGCAAAATACAATATTGAGAAGTTAACATTTATTACACTTACAGATGGTGGTTCAAACTCTAATTATGGTTGTTCTAAGATTGTAAACAATGGCGAACACCTAACAGTTGACCATAAAGGTAACTCTGATACACAAGTTGTAACAGTTGGTAAAAAACAATATACACCAGATACAAAACATTATAGAGGTGTTATGACCGATTTACTTTTAAATGTATTAAAAAAAGAACATGGTATTAATACTATAGGTTTTTACATTGTTAAAAATTTACGTAGAATGTGGGACTTAGAATCAATGATAGGTAAATACAAGAATTGGGATGATAAGCAAACTAAAATTCTAAAACTTAGAAAACAATTTAGTAAAGAGAAGTGTGCTGACGCTGTAAAAGATGGCTACAATAGATACTTCTTATTAAATGGTAAAGACTTAGGCGTTGAGAATGCTGACCTTTCTGGTGTAAATGAGAATATGAAAGCTGGTAAGATCAAACAATTATTCAGTAAATCAATGAAAGGCCGAATCGTTTCCAGATCACTATTAAACAAATTCATACAGGAGGTCGCTTAAATGGTAGAGTTTATAACGCTTTTTATAGGCTTGACTTTTATGCCAATTCTGATAGGATATACCAATAATAACTATGAAAAAGGAGAAAAACACTATGTTAAACACTAAACAACAAGAGTTTGTTAAACACGCTTTAGAGAAGTTTGGCAAATCTCAATTAACTGTTGATGAGTTGAAACAAGCAAACAAAAAGTTTGGTTGTAAGTATGCTCCACAATGGTTGATTAAAAATAAAGATTACAAAGTTGGTAAGTCTTTATTTAAATTGCCTGTAAATGGCGAATCTCAATCAGTTGCTGTTAAAAAAACAGCCAATACTGAAAGTGAGAAAATCTTAGCACCAGTTAATGAAACTAAAAAAGAAGCTGCTTATGTGGTGTCTTCTTTAGTTGGCGACATTGTTCCTAAAAAAGATCCAGTGTTCGTATCATTTGGTAACTATCCAGATTTAAAGTCTATTATCAAATCTAATAGATTTTATCCTGTGTTTATTACAGGTCTTTCTGGTAACGGTAAAACTATGGGTGTTACCCAAGCATGTGCTGAAGCTAAAAAAGAATTAATCAGAGTTAACATTACTATTGAAACAGATGAGGACGATCTGTTAGGTGGTTATAGACTTAAAGATGGCCAAACTGTATGGCAGAATGGTCCTGTTATTGAGGCTATGGAGAGAGGCGCTCTTCTTTTACTTGATGAGATTGACTTAGCAAGTAATAAGATTATGTGTTTACAACCTATCTTAGAAGGCTCTGGTGTCTTTGTTAAAAAGATTAACAAGTTTATCAAACCTGCTAATGGTTTCAATGTTATCGCTACTGCCAATACTAAAGGTCAAGGTAGTGAAGACGGTAAATTTATCGGTACAAATGTACTTAATGAGGCTTTCTTAGAAAGATTTCCAATTACATTTGAACAGAAATATCCGTCTGTTAATATTGAGAAAAAAATATTAAACAATACCTTAAAGTCTTATGGTAAATCAGATGTTAAGTTTGTAGATAAGTTAACTACATGGGCTGATGTTATCAGAAAAACATACTTTGATGGTGGTGTTGATGAGATTATCTCAACAAGAAGATTAGTCCACATTACTCAAGCTTATTCAATCTTTGATAATAAGATGAAGGCGATACAAATGTGTACTAATAGATTTGATGATGATACAAAAAATTCATTTGTTGAACTGTACACTAAAGTTGACGCTGGTGCCAATGTTGAAGACATTATGGAAGACCAGAGAAAAGCTGAGGTAGAGGCACAAACGAATGACAATGATAGTGAGTCGGATGACGAAGTTATCTAAATCTATCAAACATAGTGTAGTCCTAGGTGGAGGGGTAGTGCCCTCCACCACTATTACACTTATAGGAGAGGAGGTAAATTAATTGTCAATTACGATACAAGTCAGGAACGGAAATGTAGAGCAGGCTTTGAGAGTTTTGAAGAAGAAACTTCAAAAAGATGGCCTCTTAAAAGAATTAAAGATGAAACAATACTTTGAAAAACCGTCAGAGAAAAAAAGACGTAAGAAAAAAGAGGGTATTGCTAACTTCAAAAAGAAGCAAAAGAAGCTAAAATTAACCAGAGGTTATTAGATTTTTACGCCAATGTTGATGTATATATATTATTGTAGGCAGCTCGTAAGTCCTACGGCGTAAAGAGCCCGATAGTTTATCGGTGTCGCTAAAACCGTGACTTTTGGCAGTTTAACTCGGTGATAAAAAAAACTGCCCTTATAGGTTGTAATTTTCAGATTAGTACCTATATAAATAATAATAGATCGCCATAAAGGGATCTATAAAATGAAACTCGCTTATAACAAAGGAGGTTTTTATGACCAATAAAGCAATTTCAATTTTCAATCAATTAAGACCATTATCAGTAGGATATGATGATGTATTTGACCATTTTGAGTCAATGTTTAATCATCAATATGACAGTATAAGTCAGCCTAATTACCCACCTTATAACATAGTAAAGACAGGTAAATACAACTATGATATACAGGTTGCCTTAGCAGGCTATGGTAAAAAAGATGTTGATGTGTCTTTTGAGAATAGTGTCCTAACAATCAAATCTGTCAAAGATAAAGACGAAAAAGAGGTTGAGGACAATGATGGTGTACTTCATAAAGGTATCGCCAAAAGAATGTTCACTAAGTCTTTTACTATCGCCGAAGATGTAGAAATCAAAGGTGCTGAGTTAAAAGATGGTCTTTTAGTTGTGTCTATGGAAAGAATTATTCCAGACCACAAAAAAGCTAGAACAATCGAAATAAAATAATTAATCCTGAAAGGCGGAGAGCATTGACTTTCCGCCTTTTTTAATATATACTCTCATTATGTTTAGTTATCTAGGTGGTAAAAAGTTTCAGGCAAAGTGGATTGCCTCACAATTTCCAAAACACAATACTTATGTTGAACCATTTGGTGGTGCTTATTGGGTTTACTTTATGGCCAACCATCAAATAGATCAGGCTCATACAAACGTATATAA
>Ga0160423_10002752_pt1 | contig 14670 bp, 9 predicted proteins | sample CRUFie14St8metaG_FD_108191 | JGI IMG/M metagenome (GOLD analysis project Ga0160423, IMG submission 108191) | Marine microbial communities from the Costa Rica Dome - CRUD Field 142mm St8 metaG | ecosystem: Environmental > Aquatic > Marine > Oceanic > Photic zone | place: Costa Rica: the Eastern...
AGGCAGTCGATACTGATCACCATGCCTTGTTCCACGATGAAACCTTCTTTTGCGCCATGTAATCCTGTACCCGGATATCTCACGGGACTTTCAAGCGGGACCAAACCCACAGAATGCGCCACCACCAGCAGTTTATCTGGCGGGTCGAGGCGCTGCGCTGCTGGTATCTCACGAAAAGCGCAGATCTCTGCCGTATTGGCCCCGGGCGCGAGGCGCGCGCTGATCGTTTCAAAGATATCTCTTACAGCGTTGAACTGATCGCGGTAGGCGGGTGTGGCGGGTCCGATATGGGCAGTGCGGTTGATGTCGATCCAAAAGTTTTTGTACCGCCCCTGGGTTTCGAGAATGACGATTTCCCCTCCCTCGAAAGGACGGGTTACCGGTGTGCGAAACAGATCAGGCCTAAAAACGAGGTCATAGGCGCCCCCAAATAGCATGGGACTGCCTGGCAGCGGGTCCACCTCATGATCTATCATGAAATGCGCCACCTGCTTCTCGATGTCACTCCAGCTTTTGCCTATGCCCAATTGCGAGATGGTATAGGCCATGATGGCATCTGCGATCTGCCCGGTTTCGCGCAGCGTGTCGAGCTCGCCAGCGGTTTTCACCGCCCGTGCTGAGAACATGACATCTACTACATCGCCCGATACCTGGTCTGTTAACGCCTCGACCCGCGCCGCCACGCGAAGATCATCAAATAGAACCCGGTCCCCTTTGGATAAATGACGTGACAAACACGCTGCGATGGTCTTAATAATGTCGGGTTCGCACTGACCTTCAACCTGCTCCATAACGTTGCCCAACTCCGCGAGCAGGTCTTCGGGCAGAGCCAGATGGGCATCCTCGGCCCGCGCGGTTTCACAAAAATTCAGCATATCGAAGGTGGCCAGCCTGTCGAAGTGGACCGGGTGCCCACCACGCGCGGAAACAATGGGTGAGATCAGACTGGCTTCGGGCAGGATGAGTACTACGGGCGATGCCGCTTCGGTGGGGACAAAAACCGCGGCGATGGGTTCCACTAAATGCCAGCCGTCCATGACCGAACTAAACCCCGTGGCATAAAAAACATTGTCAGGCGTGCTGAGCAAGGCTCCCGCTGCGTCCTCAGCTGCAAGATGAGTCCGAATGCGGGTAATTTGATCGAAGCGGCTATTCATTTAGACCCCTGCGCACAAAATTCGAGTTGTTGAACGGGCCATACTTTAGAAGTATCCTGACACTTGCTTAGGTTCAGCAAGTACTTTCGCACTCCGCTCATGCGGAGTAGCACAAAACAAAGATAATCAAGGATTCACGCCATGAGAATTAATTTCCGATCGATTTTGGGCCCAGCCTGTATAGGGTTTGTCTCCTTAGTAATTCCCGCATTTGCAGCCATGCACGCGTCTGCACAGGATGCCAGTGAAGATTCTAGGTTGGCTATCGAAGAGGTAGTTGTTAAGGGTATGAAACGGGACGTTGGGCAGCAGGATTTGGGTGCTGCAGTTTCCACTGTTACGGCGAATCAAATGGAGATGAGTTTTTCCACTGATATAACCGCGTTAACGCAATTGTCGCCAAACGTTACTTTTTCTAAACAACATGGTTTTAATGCCGTTGGAGGCGGAATCCGGGGTACAGGGTTCATGTCGATTTTGGTGACTAAAGATCCATCGGTTGGATTTGCTATCGATGACTTTGCTATCAACCATGTCCAGTCACAGTGGGCTGAGATGTTCGATATCGAACAGGTAGAAATTTTCAGAGGCCCGCAGGGCACGCTGTTTGGCAAAAATACCACGGGCGGCGCAGTCAACATAACCACTAAAAAGCCTGTCTTGGGTGAGTTCTTTGGCAAGGTGCAGGCATCTTATGGCCAGTTTGCATCCAATGACTCCGAGGTCACCAAAGCCACCCTGGAGTTGAACATACCGCTCGGCGAGACTTTGGCGATGCGCATTGCTGCCATTCATGACTATTCGGATGGTTTTTACACTAACGATAAACCTCCTGGTGGAACTGTCGCGTGTTTAGCCTGTTCTCCTGATGGAGTCCCTTTCGAGTCTGTCGTATCTGACTATCCTTTTACTGGTGATGGCTCTGACATCGGTGGCAAAGATGTGACCGCTGCGAAGATAAAGCTGCGGTATCAACCAAACGATTTTTACATGGCTGACTTTACTTGGGAGATTTTGCGAGATGATTCCGAGACCCCTGCTGCTGCGAATGTAACTCCTGAAGGAGAAGGATTTCTGTGGCCGCTGCTAGGCTTCCCTGGTATCGGAGACGGTGACCCGTTCTCGACGGGCCAGTCGTACTTGAATGTTCCTGGGGTCAATCTTGGAGACGGACACAACGTCGATACAGACGGATACTATTTGACGCAGACCTTTTCTTTAGACAATTACACAGTGAAGTCGATTACCGGGTATCGGGATCAAGAGGAAATTCTTAACAGCACGTACACGGGCGAAGCCTATACTTCTCTTTATGACGCAGCCCGGAATTCTGTTCGAGAGACATTTCAGCAAGAATTGAGGCTCTCTTCAGACCTTGACGGCCCATTGAACTTCGTTGTGGGTGCAGCTTATTACACTGATGACGTGGATTTTAATGTCTTCGGACGTTTTGGGTTTCTGCCCTTAGCAAGCGCCGCGGCGATTTTCGACGATATCCTGCAAATTCAAGCAACAGACCAGGAGCGAGAGAGTTACGCTTTTTATATTGACGGAACCTATGAGCTCACTGATTCAACGCGACTATCCCTTGGTTACCGCCACACTCGCGATGAGAAAGAGTTCCATCGATTAGATATTGGTGGTGCCGGAGGAAACCCGCTCAGCAACTTCCTTTTTGATCTATCCCAAATCACTGGACCGTTTGATAACCCTCTCCCAGAGTCAGCGTTTGCACTGAATGCGAGAAGAAGTGCTGAGTTCTCTGCAAATACGTACCGAATTGTTTTAGATCATGATATCCGCGAAGACATAATGGTTTATGGGAGCTTCGCGACTGGGTTTGTTGCAGGTGGTTTCGCCGAGACCTGCGGTATGTACGGTGGATGCAAGCCATTCAACAGTGAGGAGAACGACAGCTTTGAGATTGGCCTAAAAGCGGATCTCTTGGATGGGAAAATGAGGCTCAACCTAGCTATTTATGACGTGACCTATGAGTCTTTGCAGAGGGATGCGGTATTGGTCGTAAAGGATGCATCTGGTAATGATTTCCAGGAGACAGTGTCTGTTAATGAGGGAGAAAGTAGTAATAGTGGGATCGAGATCGAGATGATCTATCTTCCTACAGACAACCTCAGAGTTGATTTTAATTTGGGGACTATGGATCACGAGTACGACGTATATGCTCCGTCGCAGGATATGGCAACTCTTGGGCTATCGGGCCCACCGCAACGAGTGGACCTTACCTCAATGGACGTTCCGTTCTCGCCAGAGCTCACGATGGGCATTGGTTTGACATATGACTTGCCTTTGGCGAGCGGTGCCACGATGGTTTTCAATCTGAGCGCTCATTATCAGGATGAATTTGCGACTGCGTCTTTCCCGGCAAATTATCAGGGTGCTGATGCCAGTGGCAATCCGATCATTAGACAAAAGCAAAATACATCAAGTGAAGAAAGAACCCTGGTAGACGGTTACGTTAAATATATAGACCCAAATGAACGCTTTGAAATAACCGCTTACGGTAAAAATATAACGGATGAAACTTGGAGAAATTCTGCGCAGCCTGTCTCTAATTTGTGGACCTGGGCTGGATACGGCCCTCCAAGAGAAATCGGAGTTCGGGTTGGTTTTAATTTCTAGTGCTTGGGGCTTGTATACACTTTAGGTAAGTACTTGTTGCACGCGCAGGGCCCCTCTGGGGCCCTTTCTTTGTCTGGTCTTTGAATCACCTTCGGGGGAGGTCTCATGGACGTATCACCTGAGAAGTTGGCCGATGCTTATCGACTGATGAAAACCATTCGCGAGTTTGAGGAGCGCATGCGCTCCGAATATCAGCAAGGCAAGTTACCCGGGTTCATCCATATCTATCGCAATCAGGAAGCGATCGCGGTGGCGGCCTGTCTCGATATGACCAACGAGGATTACATCGCCAGCACGCATCGTGGCCATGGCCATTGCATCGCCAAAGGGTGTGAGATCGAGGCAATGCTGCTTGAGCTCGCCTGCAAAGAGGACGGGCTCTGTAACGGAAAGGGCGGCTCGATGCATATCGCGGATATGTCTAAAGGTATGTTGGGTGCAAATGCCATTGTAGGCGGCGGCCCGCCCATAGCTGCGGGTGCGGCCTTGACCGCTAAAACGCTGGGTAATGGTGCAGTCTCAATGGCCTTTATTGGCGATGGCGCCTCGGATCAGGGCACAGTAGCTGAGTCACTGAACCTTGCTGTGGTGCTCCAGCTACCCATAATCTTTATGTACGAAAACAACCGTTACGCTGAATTCACCAAGAGTCCCAAGCCAGATGGCCGCATCGCCGAGCGCGCCGGCGCGTTCGGTATGCCAGCCGAGGTGATTGATGGCAGTGACTTCTTTGCGATGTATGACGCCTGCCAGCGAGCCATCATGCGCGGACGAGAGGGCGGGGGCCCCACCGCGATCGAAGCAGTGTGTAATCGTTACTACGGCCACTTCGAAGGCGATGCCCAGGCTTACCGTGATCAGGCGGAGCTCGAGGCCGAGCGCGCAGTCAGCGATCCACTTCCCCGGTTCTTGGCGGACCCCCGTGCCGCCGCGTTGACTGAGGACAAGATCGCTGAGATTGACGCCGCCATTTTGGCGGAAATTGACCGCGGCTTTGAGGTCACTTATGCAGCCGCCGATCCCACGCCAGATAAGCTGTTTACTGATGTATATATTCACTACGAGGGGAGGCTTCAGTGATGAAAATGTCGATTCGTGAAGCGATTAACCAGACCCTCCATCAGGAGATGGAACGCGACGAGCGAGTGATTGTGCTCGGAGAGGACGTGGCCAGTGATCAGGGTGGCGTGTATGGCATTACCGATGGGCTACCCGCCAAGTTTGGCCTGCGCAGGGTGATTGACACACCGATTACCGAGTCTGCGATTGTGGGGGCAGCAGGGGGTGCTGCGCTTACAGGGCTGCGCCCGGTAGCGGAGCTCATGTTTGTCGATTTTCTGGGTGTGTGTCTTGACCAAATCCTCAATCAGATTGCCAAGTTCCGTTACATGTTTGGTGGACAGGCGCGCACACCGGTGGTGATACGCACCATGATTGGTGCGGGCACCGGTACCGGTCCACAGCACTCTCAGATCTTGTACCCGTTGTTGGCCGCCATACCGGGCATCAAGGTGGTGACGCCGGCTAATGCGGCTGACGCCAAGGGTCTGCTGACCACGGCAATCCGCGATGATGACCCCGTGATCTTCTGCGAGCACAAGGCGCTCTACATGGATGAATGCGAGGTGCCCGAGGGTGAGTACCTGCTGCCTTTTGGTCAGGCGCGCACCGCTGTCGAAGGCTCTGACATTACGATCGTAGGCATGTCGCGCACGGCAGTGATTGCTGAAGCTGCTGCTGCCCAACTGGCACAAAAAGGTATCAGCGCTGAAGTGCTTGATCTGCGCACGCTGTCACCGCTCGATGAAGGATCTGTGCTGGAGAGCCTCGCTAAAACCGGACGTTTGGTCGTCGTGGATGAATCAAACCCCTACTGCAGCATGGCCTCGGAGATTGCTGGGCTGGTCGTTGAGCGCGGTTTCGATACCCTTGATGCACCCGTAAAACGAGTGACTTCACCTCATACGCCGGTACCTGCGACGCCCTGCCTCGAGGCCAACTATGTACCCAGCGTTGAGCGGGTTATGGCGGCGGTGGAAGAGACGTTGTCCTATTAAGACGAGAAGAAGAAGCGACAAGAAAATGACGATAGTGAGAGATCTAGTGTGTCGGATAGGCCTGATGATGGCTGCTATGGCGAGTGTGCCGTTCGGGTACGCAGCGACCCCCAGTGCTGGGCTATCCGCGGATGAGGCGATCACAGAGGCAGCCGATGGTATGGCTTTGTATCAGGCACACTGCGCTGCCTGCCACGACGGGCAGGTCCCACGCGCGCCGCACATGATTACCTTCTCTACGATGGGTGCTGACACCCTGTTGAACGCCATGAACAATGGTGTGATGCGCGCGCAGGCCTCGGCGTTGTCGGCGACCGAGCGCGAGGTACTGGCCGGTTTTCTGGCCGGAGAGGCGATGGCGCCACCGAAACCGATTTTGGGTTGCACAGAACCCATGGGCGCGTTGGCAGCGAACGATGCCAGCGCGATGCAAGGCTGGGGAGGCAATGCGCGGAATCATCGTTACACCGCCGGCACTTCGGCAGGTCTACACCGCGGTAACGTTGAGCAACTCTCTCTCAAATGGGTATTTGCTTATCCCGGCGCCCTCAGGGCGCGCTCGCAGCCACTTGTTCACGATGGCGTTGTGTTTGTTGGCTCGCAATCGGGGGACATTTACGCCCTCGATCTCGAGCCAGGTTGCGCTCACTGGACCTATTCGGCGGGTGCTGAAGTCCGCAGCAGTCTGTCTCTTGGCCAGCTGTCGGGACACCACAACCCAGTGCTCTTCATGGGTGACTTTAGTGCGACAGTTCACGCCATCGATGCACGGAATGGCTCGCTGATATGGCGTTCATCGGTGGGGGATCACCCGGATGCGACGATCACAGGGTCCCCAAAGCTCCATGACGGGAGTCTGTACGTGCCCATTTCCTCTTCAGAGTGGGCGACTGCGGCGGATCCGGGTTACGCCTGCTGTACTTTTCGAGGTGGTGTCGTCTCAGTAGATGCCGCATCCGGTGAGCTGAATTGGCGTGCTCATGTCATTGAGGAGCCTGCCTCTGAAACGGGTGAGACGAATCCCTTTGGGGCGGTGCGAAAGGGTCCCGCCGGTGCTCCTGTCTGGAACAGCCCAACCATCGATGCAGCACGTGGCGTGCTGTATGTCGGAACCGGCGAGGCCTACACCTCGCCTGCGGTTGATACCAGTGACGCGGTACTAGCATTTTCCCTCGCGACCGGTGAGCGAAAGTGGTCAAAACAGCTTCTTGGGGGTGATGCCTGGAACATGGCGTGCTTTATTGGCGAAGCGGCAAACTGTCCAGAAGAGGATGGACCGGATCTAGATATCGGAGCCTCGACGGTTTTGTGGCCGGGCGGCGACCGAGACTATTTATTGGTCGGCCAGAAAAGTGGTGATGTCTACGCGCTGGATCCCAATAACAATGGTGCCGTGGTATGGCATAACAAAGTCGGTCGCGGCGGGTTCCTGGGCGGCGTTCACTGGGGCATGTCTGCCAACAACGAGTCGCTCTTCGTGCCGATTGCCGATACCACTATCACGGGCCGTTTTGCCGGACCTGTCTCACCGGGAATCCACTCACTAGATCCTACCTCCGGCGAAGTTCGGTGGTACACGCCCAGCGTCGCTGATTGCGACGGTAAGTTGCCGATTCCTGTGTGTGACCAGGGAATGTCGGCGGCGATCACCAGCACAGAGCAGTTGGTGTTTGCGGGGAGTTTGGATGGCAACCTAAATGTTTACGACAGTTTGTCTGGAGAAATCCTGTGGTCATTCGATACCTTTGGTGAGTTCGAGTCGGTATCCGGAGACATGGCATTGGGCGGCTCCATCGAATCCGACGGACCTGTCCTCTACAAGGGGCACGTGCTGGTGAATTCGGGCTACCAGTTTGGTGCACGCATGCCCGGTAATGCGCTCATGGTTTTCGCGGTCTCGCCAGCAGGAAAGTTGGCAAAAGGGTCTATTAATGAGTAGTCCGCTCGACGCGGTCACGATCCCCAAGTGGGGCATCGAGATGACCCACGGCACTATCGTTGCCTGGCACAAATCGATCGGCGACACCGTGACTGCGGGTGAAGAGATTGTCGATATTGAAACCGACAAGATCGTTAACAGCTTCGAGGCGAGAACGTCTGGTACGTTGATCACGATTCTGGCCGAGGTGGGTGCTGAGCTCCCAGTTGGGCAATTAATCGGTGTCATTGCGGCTGACCCAGTGTCAGATGAAGAGCTTGAGGCTTTTGTTGCTGCTCAGCACGGCGATGATGCGAGTAATGCGGCTACCGCTGAGACGGTAGCCCCAGCTCCAGCGATAGAGGCCGACGTAGCGCCTTCGGTACGGATAGCACCGGCGTTGCGACGCAAATTGCAGCAGGCCGGTATTGATCCGGCCAATGTGACGCCTACGGGTCCCCATGGCCGCATCGTTAAGGCAGATGTCGATCGCGCTCTCGAGCAGTGTGAAAGCGCCGCCGGTGGTGGCCAACCGCTTTCTTCTCAGCAAGCCACTGTGGCGCGCAAGCTGTCTCAGGCACAATCTAGCTTACCCCTCTATCACGTCACGCTCGACGTCGATGCAGGCGCCTCGCTCTCGTTGGTGTCAGGCGACGCGTCGCTGAATGACGCGATTATCGCGGCGGTGCAGCGTGCGCTGTTGGCGCACCCCGAGCTCAACCAGACCTTTGACGGTGAACGCCTGACGGCTGTGGACGGACAAGCTGTGGCGGTCGCGGTGGCGACGGATGAAAATATTGTTTTAGCGCCGGTTATTCGTACGCCGGCTGGAGCGGGCCTCGACGAGCTATTTCGCGAGTCTAAAGACGTGATTCAGCGGGCGCGCTCAGGGCGCCTGGCCCCGGCGGATCACAGCCCCACGGCAATTACCGTTAGCAACCTGGGGATGTACGGTGTCTCGTCGTTCACGGCGATGGTGACACCCCCACAGATTATGGTGCTGTCGGTTGGTGCGGTGCGTCGTGTTCCGGTATTCAATGAAGCCGACGAGGTGGTTGCCCGCTCAGTCATGACCCTGACCTTGGGGAGTGATCACCGCGTGGTGAATGGTGCGCAGGCAGCGAGTTTCCTCGCGACGATTCGATCGGAGCTCGAAGCGGCGTCCTGACAGACCAGCGCTTTACGTGGGGCTGACGTCGAGTTCCGCAGTGCCCTCCGTCACCGCCTGCAGCGTCTGAACATTCATGACGTAGTCGATGCCGCCATCGGGTGTGAAGTACGTAACGGCGCCCTCACCCATAAACAGCATCTCTGTCTCGACTTCACATCCGGCCTCGTGATGCACCGCAAAGATCGGTTCGAAGCCGTAAGTGCCTGCGGGTGCCGAGCCGACGTCATAAATGAGTTCGCCTTTGGTAATGAAAAACTGTCCCCAGCCCTCGTGGCGATGGGGTTGAAATCGTGCACCGGGTTCCATCCGCACGTAGAGCACCCATTGGCCCGTTTTCTCGCACAGTCTCAACACTTTGAAGTAGGAGCCGCCGCCCACGTCCAGCCATTCCATCTCGTTGATGTTGGCGAGAATGTCGCCAGCGGGCGTCAGGGCCATCGGTGCGTTCATAGTGATTTCTCCATGATGTAGCTGGGAATAGTTATTCGGGCAGTGCAAAGGCGATCAGGTAGTCACCCGGTGGCGTTCCCATCGCAGCGTGGCCGCCAGCCGCGATCACGACATATTGCTTACCCCCCTCAGTGAGCTGATAGGTGATGGGTAGGCCGTGACCTGACGTGGGCAGCCGGCCTTTCCAGAGTTCTTTCCCGGTATCGGTATCGAATGCGCGCAGGAAGTGGTCGGTGGTTGCCCCAATAAAAGTGAGTCCGCTGGCTGTACTCACGGGACCGCCCAGATTGGGCGAGCCTTTGATGTACCAAAACGGCCAAGGAGCCATATCGCGCGTGGTTCCCAATGGTACCTGCCAATCGACGTTACCTGTTTGTAGGTCAATGCCGGCAAGTGTGCCCCAGGGTGGCGGTGTGCAGGGCACACCCATGGGCGAGACGAAGCCTAACCAGCGCCGGTTACAGTAAGGCGTGCCCTCGGAAGGCTCCAGCAGGAACGGACCATCAGCAACCGGTTCTGGACCTTCACCTTCGCATTGGTCCCGCGGAATGAGTTGCACGACCGTCCCCATGTGCAGCGTGTTGACGACTAACTTTTGCCGACCGGGGTCGATCGCCGGTCCCCCCCAATTTTGCCCGCCGAATGCACTGGGCATATGCAACGCACCCTCCAGCGCGGGCGGTGTGAAGGGCCCCTCGTACCGTAAGTTGTCGAGAGTGTTTTGGCAGGCCCATTTATCCCAGGGGACCAGGCCCCAGATCGGATTCCGCTCTCCCGGCAGATCCAGCAGCGAGCGGGGTGCTGTGGGCACTGGCTGGGTAGGCGACGTGTAATCCCCTGGCGCCGTGCCCTGAGGCATGGGCACTTCCTCAACCGGGAATAGCGGCTCCCCGGTCTCCCGGTCGAGCAGAAACACATACCCTTGCTTCGTGGTTTGGGCTAAACCTTTGACGTCGCGGCCTTCGATTTGTGTCTCAAACAGTGTGGGTTGAGAGGGCACATCGAAATCCCAGATATCGTGATGGACCGTCTGGAAGTGCCAAGCGACTTCACCGGTGTCAATTTTCAGTGCGACGACGGAGCTTGAGTAGTGGTCCAGATTGCCGCGATGTCCCCCGTAATAGTCCGGCGAGGTGTTGCCTGTCGGCACATAAACTAACCCCAGTTCCAGGTCTACCGACAAATAAGACCAGGAGTTCGTCGTGCCTTGCTGATACAACTGTTTATCGGCGCTGATTGTCGTGTCATCAGGAGCGGGGTTATAGGCGGATACCGAGCTCGCTTTCTCAACCGCTACTATGGGCTCCCACGCCCACAGCAGTGCGCCAGTGTTGAGATCATAGGCGCGCACCACGCCGCTCGGGACAGCGGTGGTCATATTGTCTGCCACTGATCCGCCGGTGATGAGGGCGTTACCCGCGATCGCCGGCGGCGTATTCAGCATGTAAAACCCCGCCTGATAGGGTCCGAGTCCTTCGCTGAGGTCGAGTTCAGTTTTGTTACCAAACGGACAGATCTGCCCTGTGACTGCATCCAAACCCACCACACGCGCATCCATGAGCGGGGCGACCACCACCCGATAACACGGCTCAGTCGGCGGGACGCGTTGATCAGTCCACTGGGTCACCCCCCGGCACCGCGGCATTGGAAAGTTCGCCAGGTCGATGTCAGGTGCGTAGGACCAACTTTCTGCGCCTGTCTCTGCATGGATAGCGAGGATCCGGTTGAAAGGTGTACATAGGTACAAGTGATCGTCGATGAGAATTGGTGTGGCCTGCCAGGACGATTGCAGCGGTGCCTCGCCGCTTAATCCTCCGATGAAATTGTCGCCCTCGCTAAAGTCACCCGAGCGATGCGTCCACACGATCTCCAGATCTTTCACGTTGTCAGGCGTTATCTGAGTCGTCGCACTGAAATGGCCGCCTCTTGCTTCGGCACCGGGTAAGGGCCATCCCTGAAAAGGCTCTGCCAGTGCATGGGTGGATAGCCAGAGGCTGCTTAGAAGGATCAAACTGAGCTGGGCCAGCAAACGTGTTGTCGCGTTCTGCCGCGCTTTGCTTCGAGAGGATGTGCGTGCGGACATCTCCCTGTCTGAAGTTCCGTTACCGAGCGCGTCGCTAGGCTGTAAAAGCATGGTCATGGGCGTTATTCACCTCACCACTACGGGTTCACCGGCTGTCGGTGTCACATGATGGTCTTGGCCGAAGGGCAAGTTGAATCCGTCGGGCAGGTCTTCGGTCATATCCAGCACCGCAGCGAGCCGACCCACCCCGACATAGAGCGCACAGTGCATCAATAGCTCCATGATTTCGGCTTCAGAAAACAGCGCTTTGAGTCGCTCAAAAAATGCGTCGTCGATGGAGAGGTGATCACAGGCAAAACGATCGCCCAGCTCAACCGCCAACTGTTCACGATCATCCAAGGACTCTGCCTCATGTGGTTTTTCCAGGCTGCATACCTCTGCCTCGGTAATATCCGCACTGGCCGCTCGATAGCGGATGGCCATGCAGCTTCTGCACTGGTTATGGAACGCGACGCGCAATCGCAGAAGCTCGATCAGCCGCTCTGGAAGCGTCCTTTTGGTTGCCATCGTCCCGCCGAAGGACAGCACTCCAATAGCAAGTTCGGGCGCGTGAGCGAGCATTCGCGTAATGCCTAGCTCGAGACCAGTAGCGCTGTCGGCAGCGACATAGTCTCGGAGCTCATCACTCCAGTCAGAGGTGGGTACAAAACTAATGCGACTCATATCTTCCTCTTGTTATGTCATGTGAGTGCTGGGAACGTCATTCTAGAGGGGCCATCTGGATGAGACCACTTGTTCCGGAGGCCGTTACCGAACCACCGTGCGCGATAGGTGCAGTGACCAGCATGTGGCGCTTTCATGTTGTGGAGCGTGTATAGGTCAGTACACGCCGGTTACGGTAGTAACGACCATTTGATGGGGAGTGACAGCAGATTACGGCCGAAGAGGCTAGGTTGATATCGCGGCTCGGGCTCTCCTACGCTCAATTCGAACCGATCATAGCGACGGAAGATTGCTCTGAAGGCGCTGACGATTTCTTGTCGAGCGAGCGCGGCACCGACGCAGACGTGACGACCCATGCCGAAGGCCAAATGGCTGCCCGGTTTGGTGCGGTGCAGATCGATAGCATCGGGATTGGGGAATTGTGCCTCGTCCCGGTTGGCAGCGCCGAAGCGAATATTGAGCAGATCGCCTTCCTGTAATGTCTCGCCCGCCAGCGTGGATGCTGCAGCACATCGCCTGAACATCCCTTGCGCCGGAGACTCCAACCGCAGCACTTCCTCTGCAAAGTTGGGTATCAGCCCGGCATCTGCGGTGATGTCTGCGACTACGTCAGGGTTTTCGATCAGCAGCTTCATGCCGGAGCCGATCGCAGCGGTGGTGGTTTCATTCCCGGAAGCCAGCAGATCGATGGTGATGATGGTCATCAGTTCCTGCATGGTGAAGGGCTCGCCTGCGGCATCCCGGTAGGCAATGGCCTCTGATATCAGATCTTCGCTGGGGCTTTTCTGACGATCCGCCACCATGTCGGCAAAGTAGGTCTGCATCTCGACGACCAGGCGTGCGCATTCAATGCGGCGCTCTGGAGACGCCATCATGCTGAAAGGCTCGACAATGGCATCGCTCCAGATTTTAAATTGTGCAATATCAGCCTGCGGTACGCCAAGCAGCGCGGCGATCACCATCATGGGCAGCGGGTGGGCGAAATCCTGAACGAATTCGATCTCAGACTCGCCAGCCAACTCGTCTAGCAATGATTCGGCAATGGCATCGATAGTCGGCGTCACAGCGCGCACGCGCTCCGCGGTAAACAATTTTTCCAGAAACCCGCGCACCCTGGGATGTTGCGGCGCGTCTGACGTCGAGCACGAGGCCAGAGGCAGCCAGCCGTCCGCCTCGTAAATGTCGATGATTTCTTGCGGTATGCCGTCATCTGACAGCGCCATCGGGCTCACGCTGCTCAGGTACTGATCCGGTGCGCGGATGACCTCACGCGCCAGGGCGTAGTTGGTAACAAGGCGAAACCCTGTCGAGGGCATTTTGTAGAGTGGCGCGCTGGCTCTCAGCGCTTTGTAGAGCTCATACGGGCACTGCTGAACCGCCGGGTCCATCAGATCCGGGTGCTCTGAGTCAGTCACCCGGGGTTCCGGCGTTCGCAGAGGTGCGGGAGTGGACGTCAGCCCAACTGATTGATGACGTCACCAAACAGCTCTTCGTCCGACGGGATGGTTTTCTCTTCAGCGAGGGGCATGGACACCCAGGTCTCGTTAATGAGGTCTCGCCAAGAGATATTGTTGTTGGTGCCGTTGCCGCCCCATGATCCACAGCCCAGCGAGAATGTCTGGCGCATGCCGTTCCATACGTTGCCGCTGTTTGAGGCTGCTTGAGGTTGGTTCACCATGACGCGGGAGGTGAAGGTGTTCTCCGCCAACTTCATGATATTGGAGTCGTTGTTGGAGTAGATGCCACAGCTGTGCCCCTGCCCCTGATACGCCTGAATATTCTGGGTGAGCTCAATGGCGTGATCGATATCCCGCGCGCGATACAGTGCCATGATCACGGACAGCTTCTCTCCCGAGAACGGATGCTCCCGGCCCCAGCCATCTTCTGGCACGATAAAAAACCGAGTCTCTTCCGGGATAGACAAGCCCGCCATCTGAGCGATTTTCTCTGGTGGCTGTGCCACGATCGCCGTATTCAGGTGTAACTCGTCGTCCCACAGCGTGTTGCGTAGGGCGGTCTTTTCTTCTTTGTTACACAGGTAACCGCCTTGCGCTTTCAACTTGTCGAGCATGCTCTCGTAAATGCTATCGAGCAGTACCACCGAGTTGTCGGACGAACAGGACGCTGCCAGATCGAGCGTCTTTGAGATGCGGATTTTTTCTGCCGCGGCATCGAGATCGGCACTTTCGTCTACCGTGATCACGGCGTTACCCACGCCCACGCCCAGCGCAGGGGTGCCACTGGAATAGGCCGCGTTCACCATGGCGCCGCCACCGGTCGCCAACACTAAGTCACACTGGCGCATCAATTCATTGGTGGTATCTAGACTCGGGGTCTCGATACCAATCACAAGGTCTTCGGGCGCACCCATTTTTTTCAGTGCGGCACGCATGAGATCGCAGATTTTCTTGTTAGTCAGCTTAGCCCGGGGGTGTGGTGCGACGATGATGGAGTTTCTGCCTTTGACGGCATGAATGCCTTTAATGACCGGAGTCGCCTCGGGGTTCGTTGAGGGCGCTAGGGCGCCGATG
>Ga0160423_10002753_pt1 | contig 14669 bp, 24 predicted proteins | sample CRUFie14St8metaG_FD_108191 | JGI IMG/M metagenome (GOLD analysis project Ga0160423, IMG submission 108191) | Marine microbial communities from the Costa Rica Dome - CRUD Field 142mm St8 metaG | ecosystem: Environmental > Aquatic > Marine > Oceanic > Photic zone | place: Costa Rica: the Eastern...
AAACTAAATCTAACTTTTGTTCTAATAAAGCTAGACGTTTATCTAGATCTTCAAACTGTTTCATATTAACCCCAAATCTTGTCTGTCTTCTGTTATTTCTTGCCTACGAGCTTTAGTTAATTTGTGCATTGATAACAATGCGTTCCTAGCTCTAATACTTGCCTCAAAGTTTGCCTTCTTTACCCATTTCTCGTTCTCTAATATATAGATTTTGAACTGATTTATAATCTCTTGATGGATTTCAGATTCATCCAGTACAAATAGAAACTCACGTTCCATTTCGTCATATTCTGGAATTTTGATAATCATACTACTGGGCCTGGTATTGGTTCAAAAGTGTTGGCTTGATTAAACATTTCTTGTAGTTCAGGATGCAATGCCAACATTTCTTCATCAGTGTAACCTGCTTGAACCATTTCTCTAAGATGTGTAACAAGATCTGGGGCACTGGTAACAGGTGTATGAACAACTGCATCTTTTTGTGGTATTGATTTTAGTTCATTGTATCTATCTTCAGTTACCAATAGTTTAAGCATGTTGTCTTCTATTTCTCTTTTGAGAATAGGATTTTCTACACCTGCATCTTTTGCTGTTTTTAACATAGTCATGTCATTATATTTGTCTTGAATGTTAAAGCTATCTGGATAATCTACTACACCTGTCCAAACAGTACCTTGCCATGCTGAATAGATACTCCAAATCTGTTCTTCTGCATGTTCTAGGTTATCAGCTTTTTCTGCTAAAGATGCGTTTAATAATTGAAATTCGGTAGCTAAAGCGACCCCCGAAAGTCTACGTGATTCAATACTTCTTATACCACCCATGTGACTCATACGGTCAATAGCTTCAATCTTTTGATTGATACTGTTCAACAAGCTATCGATGCTGGCGGCACTTGGTTGCAACAGATATGGTTTTAATCCTTCAGGTGTATCTTCAGGTATATCTATAAGTGCGCCAGCACCAGCATGAGCCCTCACGCCGCTTGTTTTTACTAAACTTGGATGGTTTGAAATACGTTCTAGTTGTTCTAGTTCTGACAACTCGTTATATATTGCCTTCTGTACTCTAGCAACATCTGCACAATCACTTATACCTATGCCACGTACTTGACTTCTTTGGCTATAAACACAAACTGCAGGTATTTTTCCTAACGCATTAGGTGTAACACTATCTATTTTTGCATCTTCATCACCGCCACCAATGCTCATCACAGTTATTTCAGTTGGAGTGTATATTCTAAAGACATCTCTACCTGAATCATTGCCTTCAAAAACTTTTAGATATGATAAAAAATATGCGCCATTGATAGCTCTGCTGTACTGCCAATCTAAAACATTTTCAGGTGTAAAAATACTAACATATGGACGCAATCCTTGTTCTAATTCTTCTGCTCTAGTCATTGCTGTAGTTGCGGGCTTATCTAATATACACCAGCAGTTACCATAGATTGTTGCATATGTTGAAATATCACGCATAACCACATCAAAACTTCTACCATCCATATCAGCATCATCTAAGAATCCAATCAAACCAGGATCATCTGCTAGTGTGCCAAAATCTCTTTTAGGTGCTTGCCTAAACAAAAAACTGTTGTATATGCTAACAACTGCACGGACATGATTATCTAATGCTGTGTTCTGCAACCTTTCTTCATATTCTTCTCTATTTTCATAGATATAACTTGTAAGGTATTCACCTTCAAAATAGGCGTGTCCGCCTTCGTAGCTATCCATCAAAAATTGAAAGTCTTTTATTCTGGCTTTCCATTCAGGATGTGCATCTATTAACTGTATTTTTTTCATTTTTACCACCTTTTGGTTTTAGTTCCGAATGTCCAACGCTGTGGCTCATCTACATCTGCGTATTCTGTTCTTATTGGATATAAGAAGTCAACGCCATAGCTTGCGGCATCAAACATATGGTCCAAACCACTTGATTTGTCTATTTGATTTGTGCCTTCAATGTAACTCAAGCGACCAATACTATCTATTAGTTTCTTGCATTTTGGACTTATATAAATTTTTCTATCACCACGTGCATTTTTTAATCTACTGTTCAAACTGTTTACTCTGTCTTTTACAGGTGTATGACGTGGTCTCGCTTTTACGACAAAACCTGCATTTTGCAGGATACTAATGTCGCTTCGACCTGCTGAAGCTGATTTTCTTGCACGACCAGCTGGATCTGGATATACAATGATTTGACTGTCAGGATATCTTTCACGCAACTCAGCTGCCATCATATCTGTGTTAGAGTTCAACATATAGATTTCATCGTGGAAGTGTATTACGTCTCCACGGATATCAAATATCGCCATTGTGCCCGGGGACAAATTAAAATCAGTTCCCACGTGTATCACTGATGTGTTTGGATTGTTAAGAGGTTTTATTGTGTCTTTATAATCAAAGTTATATGCAACCACACCACCATACTGATGAAAACTTGCTTCATATTCAGCAGTAAATGTGCGTTCGTCTAAGTCACGTCTGGCTGCCTCAATCTCTTCAGGATCAACATTGCCACCTTCTATTGTTGTAAACTGCCATGCGTTCCAGTCATCCTGTTGTAATGCTGTTGTAAACAGTTCATGTGACCATGAGCCGTAGCCTTTTGGTGTACCTGTAAACAATGCTCTACCTTTTTTGTCAGACAGTGTAGGTCTTAAAACTTCTGTAAATGCTTCTCTTGGAATATCTTGAAACTCGTCCATTATTAGATAATCCAAACCAACACCTCTCAAACTATCAAAGTTATCTGCGCCTCGTAATCCTATTGTGCTACCATTCTTCAAATATATTGTTAGCTCAGCTTCGTTTTTCTTTTTTATCCACCGCAATCTGCTGAGTTTATCTAACAGTGGCAACCAAGTTAACTGTTTTGCCATACGATAGCTAGGTGCAACCAACCAGTTTATGCTACCTGGATTTTTGGCGGCATGTTTACACAATTCTCTCATGCACAGGTGAGTCTTGCCGAATCGACGCCCAGTAATGAGCACCTTAAAACGACTTGTATCATCTGCAACTTCTTGTTGAGGAACTGTTAATGGCACTTAGTAGTCCTCCAATATTAATTCAAATCCAGCACTTAAGGCAGAGGTTGATGAGCTTTTTCCACGTATTTCTAAATCTGCTTCAGCAGAGATTATTATTGGTACTTCAAATTTCAAAGCAGTGAAACCACCTCTTTGTGTGTGATATGTTTTGGTATTCCACACACCACTATTATTGTGTTTAACAACAAGTCTTATTTCTTGTTCTTGATCTTTTGATGCTCCTGCGTCTACTTGCATAAGATATGCTCGCTTGCGTTTTGGTACAGTGTATATGGCCATTAATGTTTGTCCAATATCTGGCGATATAATTGCCGCAGACTTTGAGTCAACTGTAACTGTCACAGTGCCTACATTAGCATCACCTGTGTTTGCTGTTACCATTTGTGCCCTAAAAACTCTGTAAAACTGTATAGTTCCTGCACTACCACCTATGGTTAGTGTTTCGTTTACTTCTTCATATGAACTATTCAATCCATACACAATCACAGTACCGCCATTGTCGTCTGAGCTTGAACTAGCCACAGTTGCAGTGCCTGCACTAGCAATATAGGTATACACATTGTTGCCATCCCATATAGTTTCCCAACTGGTGCCTACTTGATCATTGTATCCAAACTTGTTGATCGTTGACATTTTTGGAACATTGCCTCTTGCAACTGCCATTGGCGCTGGCCAACTTATGGTTTGTTGTGCATTTTCTATGTTCCAAGTACTCATTAGTCATCGCTCCATTGCAATGGTGCATCGTCTTCTGTATCTGCTGGAGTTTCCTTCTGCGATAGCAACTGTTTGCCTAACCATATTAGCATACGGTCAGAGCCTTCCATGGCTTTGTCAAACTGTTTTCTACGCAGAGCTCTTTTGCCTGTCGCTTGTCCTATTTCAATCAGCTCGCCAAAATTCTTTTGTATGCTTTGAGCAGACAAGCCGGTTATAAATGCTATTTCACGAAGTGTGCAGCCAATCTTCGCTAACTTCCAGACCTGTTCACGGTCTACATCAGCTACCTTGACTCTCCCCTTTTTCTTTTTGGGTGTATCATCCATTATAGATTCCTTACATTGATCGTGCTAAAACTTTAACACGGAAATAACGTCTATCTGTTAAACCACCATTTGTGGTGATAGTGTTATATACTTTATACATGTTGCCTTCTGTTCCGCCTGAGAGAGTTATTAATGTTGTTACTGTTGTTGAGCCTGTATCTGTTGAAACAAGTGGATCGCTGTCGCCTGAAATAGTTTCAACGCTCCAACTTGATGAAGTTATTGTGTCGCCTGATGGTAACCATTGGCTCCACGAAATCAAATAATCCAAGGCAGCCTCTGTGTCTTTGTTAATAAGTGTGCCTTCGTTGTCTTTATAAAATCCTGTTACTGTCGCCATATTGGTTCCTTAAAAATTGCTTGTGGTTTCACGTGTTTCTTGTTCTATCGTATTTTCACGTGATTCTCGGTTAATGTTATTTATTCGTGATTCAGAATCTAGGGCAAAAATGCGTGATTCTGGCAATATTAGACCGATTCTGTTCTCTTGTTCAACGCTTAAACGTCTACTTGGTGGTACTGTAAACTTAAAACTTGCATTGCTTGTTTGTGTAAATGCACTGTTTAAACTTGCACTAACAACTCTTGTTCTAACTGCATTTACTGTTGCATCAAATACACCATTTAATGAAGCTGATACAGACTTGACCATATTTGCAGTATTGGTCATAGAAAATACAGCTGGTATATTTGCACTTACAGTTCTTGTTCTTACAGCAGATGCACTTGTTGTAAATGCACCAGAACTTGTTGCAGTACCTGATCTAGTTCTTCTGCCTGTTGCACTAACTGTAAATGCAACATCCATATGAACGTCAGCTTTATCAAATGGGAAGCCTTGTGCAGTTAAGGAGAACACACCATTCATTGATGCACTAACGCTTCTTGTTCTTCTAGCTGATGCTGTAGCAGTAAAAGCACTGCTTGGATTTGCAGTTACAGTTCTAGTTCTTGTTGCTGTACTAGTTACACCAAATGCACTGCTGATGTTACTTGTTACACGTCTAGTTCTTATAGCATTTGCTGTTACACCAAATGCACTGCTGATATTACTTGTGCCAACTTTAAATCTTGTCGCATCAGCACTCGTAGTGAATGCACTGCTGATATTTGCTGTACCTGATCTAGTTCTTCTTGCATTTGCACTTACAGTGAATGCACTGCTGAGATTAGCTGTTGCACTAGTGTCAACAGTTGCATTTGCAGTCATTGTAAACTGTGCATCTAAAACTGTTGCATCAGGTTCCCATATTAGTGTTGGCCAATCATCCCAGTTGTATGTGCCTAAATCGTCCCAGGTGTAATCAAAACCCGAAACTTTGATTAAATTATTTGCTGTGGCTGCCAGTGTGAATGCACTGGACATGGTGGCTGATATTTTCGTGACAGTAGCATTTGCAGTCATAGTGAACTGCATAATCTCCCCAGGGAGAATATAATCATCTACTAGGTAAGTATCTTCTACATAAGATCCGCCTAGCTGGCCAGCGTCAATGATTCTTTCAACATAACCCTGTACTGCATAGCCTGATTCATAGTATGTGCTATCAGCCATGCTTAACCTCTACTTAGGCTAAGCTGATACTTATATTGCCTGCGACAAAAGTTAGAATATCGGCTTCATCTACTGCACGGCTGGCACTCAATGCACCATAAAATAAAGCGTTGCCGCTAGTGGATGCATCAAAAATTGCCATATGTGTGACAGTTCCATATCCGCCTGAACCAGCTGCCGGAAACTCAACATCTGCTGAGTTGCTTGCTGTTCCACTTGATGCCGCTCCAAATGTTACGGCTGTTCTGGCATAGTTTGTGCCTGTTACTTCTGTCCAACTGCCAGCTTCTCCATCGCTGACTGCTGTTAATAATCCAACAAATAAATTTGCTGGGCTTGTAAAATCTCTTGTGCCTTTTCCTAGCACATGATCTAATACCTGATTTTCGGTATAATTTGTAGCATTTGACAATTTTGTGTCTCCTTATTTGTAAATGTAAAAATGGATTTGTCCATTTCTATTTGATTCTGATGCTGTAGTTTGTCTAAAGCTGAAGTTTTTTGCTCCAGTGATTGTAAAAGATGCAACTCCTTGGTGTAATTGTTCACCTGTTGTGCCTATTTCGTCTTCGTTAAAACTTATAACGTCAGTGCCATCTGTTTCATTATAAAGTTGGATTGATACTTCACTATCATCAGTTAGTGTATGGTCAGGTCTTATAATATATGTGCCTGCACCTAAAACAAACTGATAGTTACTGCTTATACTAAACAAGCCTGCATTATCAAATGTTTCTTCAAGATATCTTCTGTAGGTGTTACCTGATACGTTTTCCCAACCTGTTGTTACAAGTTTGATTACTGAAACACTTGTACCAGCTGAACTTGCCGCACCTGGTTCCCAAGCACCTGAACTTGAATTATATACAAGTATGTCTCCATTGCTTGGACTAGCAATATCGAACTCGTCAATGATTGCATTGACGTTGTCTATGTTTTGTTTTATGTCAGGTCTAGCTAATGCTGGCTTGTCTGTTCCGGCGTCTACATTAGTGGTTCCTGCTTTTGTTGCACTTGGCCATGTCATTATCTATCATTCCTTGTGTAGGTTATGCTGTTTTCATCTAACGTGGTCTGAACAGCATCTACCTGGTTAATATCAATCTCAAAGGTTATGTTTCCTGAGTCAACCCACCAACACAAAATATGCAAAAATGCACCCTCTGGATAATAATTATTCCAGTTGCTTTCTGTGATATCTGTTTTAAATTCTGCTATCATATTCTTACCTTATATATTTGGTCCATTAACATTCAAGAAAGTTCCTCTGTTATCTTTAACACTGTTACCTGATCCACGCTGTGTGTTAAAATCACCTACTGGTCCTGAATAATAGTTCATTGGTGTTAGGCCTGGATTGCTACCATCATTGCCAAGGTCAACAGGGTCTCCTGAACCATCAATAAATTTTCTTCTGTTGCTTGTTGTAGAAAGATCCATATAACTTGGGTGCATCCACCAATCACAATATGAAGTATCACTAGATAACCCACCTCCGCTTCTACAACCAAAACCAAATGTGTCACCTGAATAACTTGGATCAGTGTTAATGGTCCAGTTAGCACTTGGTGTTGTATGGTTTGTAATTAATGTATCATTGATGTATAATCTTGCTGGATTAGATGAATAGTTTTGACTATCAAAACTGAATAATATGTGGATCCATTGATTTAATCCTAGGTTACCACCTGCTGTAATTTTTGCATCATTTTGGAGGAAACCTGCAAACCATTTTCTTTGTGTTGAGGTATTCCAACTTGAAGCAGTGATGTACCCACTATCAATGTCACATCTTGCAGGTAATCCATATGTTCCGCCACCGTAGTCTTCAAAAAAGAATAAGTTGCCTGATGTGTATGAGTTTACATATACCCAACCACTCACAGTTAATGCTGTGCGTCCTGATTGGTCAAACAAACCAACCATATCAAAGTCTGCTGTTCCTCCATCTGAATCAACACCAAAATCACCTGTTCCATATGTTGTTGAACTTGGTGGTGTAAATCCTTGGTATGCGAATTTTGCGGCTCCTAATGGCATATTGTCCCCTTACTGAAAGTTGTTGATTGCTGTTGCAACATAGATAGGTGTAGTAGCATCAATACAAGTTATGGTAACAATATCAAGTCCACCTGAGGTTAGTGCTAATGTGCCTGCTGGTGTTTTAATGTCAGATCCTAGTGTCAATGTAAATGTTCCACCTGTTCCGTTGAAAAACAATGTTATGGTTTGTCCATCTGCAGGTGAAGTAAATGCATTGATAGTCATCGAACCAGTCATTGGAACATTATGTATAGTACCATTTGCAATATTTGGTGCATATGTGCCTGTTGTAGTGCTGGATGTATGCACTGTTTCTGTAAATGTTTTTAGATTACTTAATGTTGCCGCACCTGTCATACTGATAGTGCTACCAGTTAAGGCCAATGCCGAACCTGAGCCTGCTGTGAGTGTTGCTCCGCCTCCATTTGTCAATACAACCTGAGGATCTGTTGCGGCTTGAGCAAAATCATTTGTTGCAAGTGCTATGCCTTTACCACTTGCACCTGCTATGACACCAAAACCACTAGCGCCAGTATCAGATATAGTCATACCACCTGCACTGCTGACATTTACAACACCTGCGCCGTTGGCTGTTAGTGTTATATCACCATCACTTGTACTGGTTGTGATACTATGAGCTTGTACGTCAAGATTTGATCCAAGCTGAGGACTTGAGTCGTCCACAACATTGGCTAAAGCTCCAATGCCTGCCGCTGTAGGTGGTGTATAAGTAAACTCACCAGTTCCGTTGTTGTATGCTATGGCGCCATCACCACTTGCACTTGCTTCTGCACCAACACTAAAACTTGTTAAGGCAGCCAAACCTGCTTCTGCGGCTGTTTGGTTGATAAATTTACTAGTGCTTGTATCATATGCAACTACTTCATTATCAGCTGGTGTGCCTGTTATAACAACATCACTTAAATTGCCTATTGATTGGCCTGTAATGTTTTCTAGTTTGTCGGTGTTTAAATTATTGAAATTCGCATCCATTTCGGCAAACGATAGAGCACTACCTTTACCTGTTCTTGTTACTATTGTCGACATATATTTCCTCCTGTTGGGCGTCCCCAATCAATGTTATTTATTCGTCTAAAGTTTTTTGGGCATAATATCCCTGGTTTTTAGCTTGTTCTCTGCTTTTTATTAATAAATCAAGTCTTTGCACTATAATCAAAGTGCCGTCTTCAAAGCCTGTGTATAAACCTTTGGTTTTGCCTTTGCGTTGTGGTTCGCTAACAAAGATTTCAATGTTATCATGTGTATTTAAGACTTCATCAGTGATTTCAAAGAGATCTTTTGGAGGCATTGCAGTATATACTATAACTGCTGGTATCTCCAGTGGATAAATCAGTTCAGCTATGTGTAGCAACTGATTCAGCAAATCGCCCTGTGCCATTACTAAATGAACTTCATGTCTATATGGCGCAAGTCCGGGACAAATAGGATGTCCACCATATTGAGGTTGTGGTTTAGTTAGGTATTTAAGATACGCTTCGACTTTGCGTGATAGCTTTCGCGAGTGCTTCATCATAGTTTATAACCTCCAGTTCTTGATCTTTGGTATAACCTACAAATTTTGTTGTAGGCAGGTCAGGCAGTAGATCTATAACTGCTTGCCTATGTTGTAATCTTGTGTGTTCTTTTGTTTTGTACCCTTGTCTAAAATCATATTCATATGCATTGTCATTTGTATAACCTAAAACACCATCAAAACCTATTACAATGATTTCATTGTCAGGATACAATGTTGAAGCTAACTTAAGAGCCATGCTACCTGAGTCTATGCCTGCAGGATCACAATGATTCCATCCAGGAGGTAACTCTAAAGGACTACGTTTGCACCAATACTTGGTGTTTGCATTTGTTGGTAGTTGCCTAACTGCATGTACGGCCATTCTATCGACACATACCAAATGATCTAAATCAAAATCCTTTATGCCATAGTTGCAACCTATACTAGGATGCATTTTTATACCACGCCAGCGTATATTGCTTGGTCCATTACCTATAACAAATGTTATCATATACCTTCCTGTTTTATTTTTTTTATTTGTATTTGCATTAACTGTTTTTCTAGCATTTTTATTCTGTTTAAGGTATTGGTATAATCTTCTACCAGTTGATTGTGTGACAGTGCCAGCTGTTCAAGCAAATCCTGTGTCCTCATCAACACTTCATAAGGATCAAAATCAGTTAAATCATCTGGTTCCATAATATTTTAACATTCGTTTACTTAGATGTTCGCCTCTTTGTATAATTTGCACATTGTTTGCAGACCATCCTTTTGTAGTATCTATCCTAGACATGTGCAAATTATCACTGCCTCTTCCTTTGCGTGAATGATTATCATCACGCATCCATATTTCTACATAATCTTCAAATCCTAGGTCCCATATTTGGCATCTATACTTTGCTTGACATTTGGCTCTTATATAACTGCGCCTTAAATCATGTTTTATAGGATCTTGTATTCTAATATACTGCATATTTTTATTTATATGTATAAATAACTTTGTAAAAATAAATTAGGAGCGAACATGAAACTATCTAATGATTTAGTTAAAGATTTACAAAAAGCACGAGTGTACAGAGGCATTGCTGTGTTACTAGAGATACTTGCTTTGTATGTTGTAGTATGGGGCATGTATACAGCAGTTTCAACAATAATAAGCTGGTTCTAAAATGGACTTGGGTAAACGTGCTCATGGTATGGACTTTGGTTGGCATCAGCGTGTTCATGACCATTGGCGTGTAGGTTTGACATCACATGGTGGTGCATTTGAACGCATACAAGATGCAAGTGATATAAATGGCGAGCTATTGATCAAGTTTGGCAACAACTTTGGACAACACTGGATCAAACACACAGATATTCCACACAACAACTGGCGTTTTTGGGACAATCCTGAAATACCACAACTGTTGAATCCTAATCCTGCTAATCCCGCCGGAGCAAAAGATTTTGTAAGGTTTGTGCCTGGTGGTTTGTTTACTACAACAGCCAACAGTGAAGCTGATAGCAGTAGATTAGAAAGTGTAATGCATCACAGGAGCATTGGACAAATTACTTTAGAAGAACTAATCAAACCTATACCTGTTAGAGTTAAAAACACTCGTAAAGTTTTGTTATGCCCTAGTAGTCCTAACTGTTACACATACTATTACAATACCACACGCTCTGATTGGATTGAGATTTGGAGTAAATGGTGTGAAAAAAACGGTTATGAACCTGAGGTTAGACCCAAGCCAGAAAGAACTCAACGTAAAAAATATCCTAACTGTAGATTATATGATACTTTGGTTTTAAATGATTTTGCTTTTACTATCAGTCAACATTCAGTAGCGGCAGTTGAAAGCATTATGGCGGGTGTACCTGCTGTAACCACTGGTCCTCATCCTATAGGTCCGTTGTATACGCCACCTGAATGGGCAGAAGTTGGTGCTTTTGTAACACCTGAGCAAGAAGCTGTTTGGGATTGGATAAAAAGACTGGCCAGTAACACATATCATAAGAGCGAACTATTCACAGGAGGATGGCACAAATGAATAGACAAAAAGATTATCCTTTGACTGCATCTAGTTGGTACAACATGCGTCAACGTGTAAACAAAAACTATGATGGATATTATGGATCAGTAGAAATGGATCCTAGATGGAAATCATTCGATAACTTTGTAAACGATATGGGCAAGCGTCCAGGCAAAGAATATGATTTAGATAGAATAGACAATGCTGGAAACTATGAACCTGGCAACTGCCGTTGGGTGACACATGAAGATAACATGGCAAATAGAAAATGTTCTATTTTATACAATGGCAAAACACTAGGACAATGGGCTAGAATATTAAATCAACCTTATGATAAGATAAGATACCGTATTCGAGTTCAAAATAGAAAAATCGAAGAGGTTATTAATGAATTTTATATGTCTTAAAGAAGGAAACAAGTATTCAAGCGAGTATGTGAATATACTTGCCTATAGATTGAGATTAACAACACCTGATATTGATTCGATTGTGTGTTATACAGATAACAGTGATGGTATTGTAGATCATTTGGGTATTGAGGTGCGTAAACTACCCAAGTTGAATGATCCTCTTTGGGGATGGTGGTATAAACCCTATATTGTAGCACATCATGAAGCAGGAGATAACATATTCATTGATTTGGATATGTTGATAACAGGTGATATGAGCGTATTTTGCCCCCCAACTGAACCTCATATTACCTTGTTATCCAATAGAAATATAAAAATCAACAGTAGCATAATCAGTTGGAAACAACCTGTACAAGAACCTTGGCAAGAACTAATGAACAATAGAGATTTTCATGTTAGCAAATCTCCTCCTTGGGGTGATCAAGAAGTATTTGAAATCTGTGAACAGCGTGGAGAAATCTCATGGCAAACACACGACAACCGCTACATTGGATGGTTAAACAAAAAGTCTGATGCAAAACCAGTTGCTAGATTAGGCGAAGATTACAGGGCGATAGTTTGCAAAGGTCCTAGGAATCCACATGAAAACTTGGATAATCCATATGTGCAAAGGTATTGGTCTCGATGAGTTTAGTACAAAGACATGTAATACATTATGATGTTATAAAACAGTATGCCCATGGCGACATGCTCATGCTTGGAGATCAAATCAACAACACCAACTTCACAGAACTAGAATTATTTGGTGTTGACAGTTATAGCACCTTGGACACAGCCTCAGGCACATATGTTAGAGACCTAACCAAGGACATCAAAGATTTGCCGCTGTTTGACACAGTGTTTAACTTGGGCACCATAGAACATATTTGGGATGCCGCACGGGCTTGGAAAAATGCACTTGCTCTGGTTAGACCTCAAGGTTATTTTGCAAATGTTTCACCTGCTCTTGGTTATTATGCACATGGCATACACGTTACTGATCCAGCTAGTATTAGAGTATATGTTGAATCACAAGGTTTTGTGTATGAACGTGTGTGGTTTACCGATAGAGCAGGTCAACCCATCAGTGAACCAAAACGCAATCATCACGCAGGGCCATTACTTTATTGGTTTGTTGCACAAAAACAATCACCAGCATTGGGCACAGTACCCAATCAAACTTGGGAGACAGGTGTATGGCAACCCACAAGTTAAATTTTCCCAGTGGAGACCAACATTTTAAATCTACAGATTGGGACAACTATCAAATACTGCAATATCGTGAAAGTGTAAAGTTTACAAGGGTGCGTGGTGTTGGTTTAGACTGCGGCGCACATGCAGGCATAATGACAAGACGCATGAGTGCTGACTTTAAAACTGTGCATGCCTTTGAACCTGTGCATCATCAACTGTTACAACAAAATATTCAAGATCTAAAAAATGTTACCATACACCCGATTGCACTCAGTGATTCTAGTGGTCCAGCTCACATGCTCACAAGACGTGAAAACTCAGGTGACTGTGAGTTAAGCGGTCAAGGTTTGCCAATACAAACACGCACCATTGACGATTTTGAGTTTGAAGACGTAAATTTTATAAAGATGGACATACAAGGTTCAGAGTTGCCAGCACTCAAAGGTGCAAGAAACACCATACTAGAATGCCACCCTACATTGATGATTGAAGTAGAAGCTGGCGACCCTTGGAGAACAGAACTAGAACTGACCTTAAAAGATTGGGATTATACCTTGAGATACAACAAGAACGCAGATTGGATATACACATGGGATGGCTGGCGATACTGTTAATCTGCATTGTGATCTTCTTAGTGGTTATCACATACCTTAGAGAACGTTAATATATAAAGGTTGACCTTTACTGTTTCTTTTGTTATATTAATAACGCACTTTTACGGGCTGCCAAAAATGGGTGGTCCGTAAAATTTTTTATTGACCGGGGAGTCTTCTGACGCAATCAGAGAGTCCTCTTCTTGAACAAATAGGTTGACAAACACCCTCCTGTATAGTATATTTAGTATATAACTAGGAAAGGAAGTTGATATGACAAACCGATATCAAGTTGGAATAAACATTTACAGTAGATTATTAAAGGACCGTGACCCAGATTACAAAGGCAGTTATTCCAGTAACTGGTGTAAAACACTAGAAGAAGCAGAGGCAAAGATATTCCGTCGCACTGCTAAACTTGACCGTGACATTATGGCATATAAGGCCTCGATCAAGAAAGATGGTGAAACAGTTGCTGAATGGGGCAACGATATAAACAACTTGTAGAGGAGTGTGAAAATGTACTCTCACAGTAACCCCAGACCCGGCGCACAACTGAAACTGCCCGACGGCATACCAAGAGAGTTTTATCTCTATTGGCAACGCAAAAAACGTATGCGTATGACCCTTGAACAGTGTTGGGCTAAGTGGCAGAGTTATTGGCCCCAGAGACAGTTTGGACCGCAAAATCAAATACCCTTGGGAGAAACCTATGTATTAGCTAGATATGGTGATGTGGGCGACTACACGGTGGAGAACTGTAGAGTTATAACACACCGTGAAAACACGCTGGAGAGAGACCATAAGAAGGTTGGTAGACCAGGTACTACACACAATAGAGGCAACGGTAATCCTAGGCAAGCGGCACCGTGTTGGGTTGGTGATACACGCTATAATAGCATCGGTGAAGCCGCGAGAGCGTGGGGTATCCATAAGACCACGGCGCAGAACAGAATAGAAAAATCCGGTTATCCAGAGTGGAGATACACCAAAGAAAGGGCGGGCCCAGTTTGATGCAGATATGATACAAACAATGTATAGCAGGGCTCTTCTCTCACGGCAGAGGACACCCTGCCCCGTAAGCATGGTGAATAGTAACACACCTTGACAGGATAGTCAAGAACCTTTTTTTAGGATCGAGAACCTTTTTTTGGTTGACATCCCGACTCAAGGTTATTTCCCTATGATCCCTACCTTCAATCCAGGCTGAATCTGGTTATTTCTACCAAAAAAAGCCCGCAAAATCAATGGGTTAGGTGT
>Ga0160423_10002754_pt1 | contig 14667 bp, 12 predicted proteins | sample CRUFie14St8metaG_FD_108191 | JGI IMG/M metagenome (GOLD analysis project Ga0160423, IMG submission 108191) | Marine microbial communities from the Costa Rica Dome - CRUD Field 142mm St8 metaG | ecosystem: Environmental > Aquatic > Marine > Oceanic > Photic zone | place: Costa Rica: the Eastern...
AAGTCGCGGGCGGCGGAGGCCACGCCCAGGAGGGCGCAGAGCACCGCCAAAGTGATCGGCTTGAGCGCGTTCATATCTTAGCCTAAGCTAACTCGGTTGTTTGCTTCTTCTCTACTGCGCACGGAGGACAAGAAGTCGCCCGGCTCGTCCCGATTTTTGACGGCGCCAAGGCGACCCAAAAAATTCGCCATCATGAATCATGATGTTTTACGTAAAATCGTACACGGGTGTTGTAACCACAAAAATGAGGGAATGCGAAGTGAAGAGTGCTAATCGCGTGTTGGGTCCCCAAGACAGGGTGTCTCCGCAACAGACAGCGAGTCCTATCTCCATCTCCGAGCGCGCCAACGTGGCGACGCAGAATTAGAATTGAAATCCAAACTTTTTTTTGAGCGGGAAGGTCTTGAAGCTCTTGAAGAAAGGCAAGTTCAATCACTTGTGGATGGTGTGGATTACTGGAAGCAGTAGGGTGACCGAGGACTTGTGATAAGGAGCAGGGCGCCCTTTCAGGACTCGTGGAGGGCCACTGGAACGACCCCCGCGACTGCGAGGGCCGCCCCCAGAACCGCCCTCCACGTCACCGGCTCCCCTTTCAGGAGCCACCCCAGCGGGAGGGCGTACATCGGGCCGAGGGCTCCCAGGGTCGCCCACGCCGGCAGTGAGATCAGAAACAGGGCAAAGTTCGACAGAGCGGGGCACAGGAAGGTCGTCAGGGCAACCCCGACCGAGACAACGGCCCAGTCCCTTCCCGGCATCGATTTGGGGAGCCGAGCCCAGGCCCCTGCCTCCTTCGCCGGAGCGGCCTCCTCCGCCTCGACGGCGACCCCAACGTCTGCCGGGCTCCCTCCCTCCTCCTCTCCCTGATCCGCTGCCTCTTTTGCCCCGACCCCGCCGCTCGCGCCGCCCAGCGCCGCCATCTCACCGCCCGTCTCGGGCTCCGCCACCGGTCGCCGCCGCCTTGGGGGGCGCCCGACCCACCACCTCCTCGCCGCAGGCGCAGATACACCCACCGCGGCGATGGCCATCAGTCCCACTGCGGCGCTTCCAAAGCGGATAAGGTTGATCTGCCATGTGGTGAGCCCCTGGCCATGGATCTTGGTCAGGGCGCTGCCGACTGTGTCCAGGGAGACGTTCGCGGCGGCCGCAGCCCAGCCCCACGTCTCCGCGACGCGAGAGTTCCTGTTCGCGCTGTGCGTCTCTCGCCTGGCCTTCTCCAGCGACACCAAGGTGACCCCGCACGCCGTGAGCAGTATTCCAATGAGCAGTTCGGCGGCTCCGACGTCCTCCCCGAGCCACCACTTTCCTAGGGCCGCCGCCAGGAATGGCTTGAGGTTGTCGCAAAATACGACCCTCCTCGGCCCCAGGATCTGTAAGCTGAGCAGCCACGCGTTGTCTCCCACAATTATGCCCAGGACTCCAGAGAAAGCCAGCCAACCAGCCTTCGAGGGCGAGATGGACTCGAGACCTTGTCCGCCGTGAAAGGCCCCGCCTTTGTCCTCCGCGGCGGCCGCGGAGCCGCCGGAAGGGCTTGCCGCGAGGGCGACGACGAGGAAGACGATCGAAGCGAGAGAGCACTTGAAGAGGTTGAGGGCGAATGGGGAGCCGCGCCAGCCCCGGGCCCACAGGAAGATCCCGGTGGCGCAAGCGCACGGAGCAGTTGCCGCGGCGATGACCCCCGCGACCTGCGACCCCGCGCCCATCGCGATTGCGCGTCTGCGTGTCGCCCTCGACTCTCGCGAGCCGCAGCCGCAACGACGGACCACCCCCTCCCCCTCCTGAGGCCCCTGCGACTCGCGGCGTTTGGTGGCTCAGACCGTTTTCGTTCCCCCCGGAACGGGATCGCTCTCCCGCCAAATCGTAAGGATTATTTCGTCAAATGAATATTTCTAGTAAAAGTAACTTCGTATACGAAACATATCAATTTGCCTTGGTCTCCCAGTTTATGCAGTGTGACGGATGCCACAAATTTGGCGGGAAGAGAGCGGTGCTTCGGAAGAAGAGGAAGGAGTTGGCGAGGTCGTCGAAACCTGCAGCACCAAAAATCATGGATGGGGTTGCACGTTTAAAGAAGAATATACCGCAAGAGACGGGTGCTGGATTGACTCAGGGCGCCCCGCACGGCAGCCCGAAGAACTCACAAGTCCTGAGGCACTCCTCCTCGTTGCATTGTTCCTCCTCCCTCCTGGCCGGGCAGGACACCATTCCGGCCGTGGACGTGCTGTCCACCTCCCTCGTCCTGAACCTCGTGCCGCCTCCGCAGGGCTTGTCGCACTCGCTCCAGTCGCTCCACTCGCCCACCTCGCACCCGGCTTGACCCTCCACCGCGCTCGTTGTCACCTTATTCTGTGGCACATACGCAAAGAAGAAGAAAAAGAGGGAAAAGGTCAGATCTTCCCAATCCACTTTCTCCGAGAAAGCGACTTTCGTTCGTTCTCTTCTTGTCCTCACCTTTTGTTCGAAGATGGAGCTGACGAGGAGTCCCCCTGTTTTGCGGTCGTCCATCCGAGCGACGCAGGTTCCGTTCAGCGAGCTTAGCCTCTTTGGCCTGAAATCGTTGTCCCTTCCACCCGGGGAAAGGCCCACCAAAATGGGCGCGCTTGCGGTGCTGATGCTCCTGTAGCTTAGCACGACGTCCCCGCGCCTCGGACCGCTGAGGTACAGCACGGCCTGGGCTGTGTTCGACCCGTAGCACCCGTACCAAGCACAATAGTCGTGGAGGTGGTCGAAGGTGACCACGAGCTTGTTGGGCCTGACCTCCGGCCTGAAGGCGTACTTGACGCTCCCCGGCTTCAGGTTTGGCTTCAGGTCCGCAAAGAGCATGGAGATCCTTGGCCGCGAGAAGTGCTCGTCCCACCCGGCCTTGGACCCCTCGTCCGGGCCGTCAAAGGTGATGTACCCGTTCGAGCCGACCCACACCCCTCTGTAGTCCTTCCCGTAAAACCTTACCTTCTTCCCCGTCCTCCCAACCACGTCCACGTAGGCGGCAGAGTCGTCCGCAAGGTCGAGAGACCGCCACTTTCCCTCCTTTGGGCTCTCCGGCAGCGGCTTTCCCTCTTGCAAGCAAGCAGAGTAGGCGTTGTCTGAGAACACAGAGTACAAAATGGTCTTGTACTCCATATCGAAGGCGGCCTCCGAGGAGAAGGCCTGGGCGGCCATGGCGGACTCTGGGCACCTCGGCCCCTCGCCGCAGTACCTCTCCTCCTCCAGGACGCAGGCCCTCCCGCCGCACCTCTGCCTCTCCTGCACCCCCCTCCTCCTCCTTTGAAATCGCGGGCCGCAAGTGTTCGCCGGGCAGGACTCCCACTCCATCCAGGGGCCCGGCACGCAGTCCCTGACCTCGGCGCACGGCAGGTCAGCCACGTTAAGCATCCTCTTCGTGGTTCCCCTGGGCAAGCCGCCAATCTCGGCCTGCGTTGCGGAGGATAAGATCGCCTGCCTCACCTCGGCGGGAGTAGCGTCCGGGTGGTTCTCCAGGTGGAGAGCAACAGCGCCCAAGACGTGCGGGCACGCCATGCTCGTGCCGGAGGATAGGCTCGTGTCGTGGTCCTTGCCGTTCCACGTGGACATGATGTCCGTCCCGGGGGCAAAGATGTCAACGCACTCTCCGTAATTTGCAAAGGAGGAAATGACATCGTTCCGGTCCGTGGCCGACACGGTAATGGCTGCGGGAACGCTCGCTGGGGAGAACTCGCAGGCGTCCTTGTGACTGTTTCCCGCGGCGACCACGACGGTCACGCCCTGGTCGATGAGCGACTGCACCGCGCGGTTGACGGACCAGCTCTTGTGGCCCCCGAGGGAGAGCACAGCCGCCGCAGGCTTCTGGTGGTTGTTGGCGATCCAGTTAAGCCCCTTGATGATCCCGCTCCAAGCGCCAGACCCGTCGTCCCCGAGCACCCTCACGGGGTGGATGATGGCGTCCTTGGCCACTCCGAATTTGGTTCCAGCCGCGGTTCCCGCGATGTGCGTTCCGTGGCCGTAGTTGTCCCAGGGGTCCCAGTCCCCGTCGATCATGTCGATCCCGTTGGCGATCCTGCCGGCAAAGTCCACGTGAGAGTACCTGATGCCCGTGTCCAGGACGTACAGGTGGACCCCCCTTCCCGTGGCGGTGACGTGGAAGGTCCTGTCGAGCGGCAGGCCGTCCTGATCGATCCTATCGAGACCCCACAGCCGGCTGCTCACCCTCTGAATCCGCAGCCGGCTCTGCATGGTGTGCGCGAGGGTGTCCATGGTGTAGGACTTCATCTCCCTCTCCAGCCACTCCAGCTTGGACCCCAGCTCTCGGCGACAACGGTGCAGGTCGTCCGGCTCCCTGAGCCTGAAGAAGACGGTGCGACCGGCGGGCTCTTCCCAGCACTCGCCGCCGCACCCCTCGCCGTTTGGCCTCCTGGAGGCCGCGCGCTCGCAGAACGCCTCGACCTCCTCCTCGGTCGCGTTCTCCCGAAAGTGCAATATCCATCGCTTGGGGTCGTCGTCGGGAAGCGCGCTTCCCGTCCTGCCCGCGAACGAGTGCAGCGGAGGGTTCAGCCAGTGCACCGGCGCCAGGTCCCCCTCCGCCTCGATCACATCCCGCACGGCCTCGAAGCCCGAGTCGAAGCTCGCCTCTCGGACTCGCGCGACAGCCTCCGTCGTCCCGTTCGCGGGGGCGGCGGCCATGTCGGACGCGAACGCGCGCTCCATCCCCCGAAAGACCCTGCTCGGCAGCTCCAGCATCGTCGTCGTCGTCGTGTGGTGATCCCGGAGCAGGAAAGATTTTGGCGATGCCGCTCGGGTCACGTTGTCGGCGCTCGCGAGGGGAACGAGGAACGCCAAGGCGAGCGCCACGGCGGCCACGGCGGCGGCCATGATGGCGTGGGGCTCCCTCCGGTTCATGCGCCCTCTCTCCTTGTTGCGCGCGCGCTGCCGCGGGAGGGCAAGGCAATCTTTGCATGCTCGGCGGTTCCAAGAACGTAACGCTCAAAAATCGGCTTCAAGTAGAAATCGCGATTTGGAGGGCACGAAATGCACACACAGGGCTGCAGGGTGGCGGGAAATGTGGACCCGCAAGTCGCGATGCGGGGGGAACGAAGCATTACTTATAGAAACCACTATTTTTTTAACCGTGGTCCCGAGAAGACCACTTGATTCCTATGACTCTGCAAGTATTCCTGCATTTCATTACCCACCAATCTTGAGTAAGAGAAGAGTGACTGAAAGCACCCAGCGCTTTCTGGAACACTCCAACCAACCCCTGAACCCACAACTTTTTTTTTTCTTTCGTTCACTCTCCCCCCTCCCCCCACCAGTTGTTCGACTTGGGGCTGGATGAGAGGGGGTCTCGACGAGAAACGCTACACCGTGACGATTACCGCTCACGCGAGGGTGTTGCAGAGAGCAAAAGAAAGGGGGTTGTTGGTTGACTAAATCCTCATCCAACCTATGCTCCAACCCTTTGCGGCACTCACACCAACCGCTAAATAAATGTACTACAAATACCTTTGGATGAACTCGTCCACCGCGTCCGCTGTCTTCTCCGGCTCGTCTTCCTGGATGGCGTGCCCCGCCGGCAGGACCTTGAGCTGGAACTTCCCGGCCATGTGCCCTATGGTGAGCTCCTTGTCCAAGCGGTCGGTGCCCGCCAAAAGCAAAAGCTTCGGGGCGGGCACCGAAAGGAACTTGGCGCTCAGGCCCTCGTACCACTCCCTCCACCACTTCTCCGTTTTCCGCAAATCCGTCCTCCACCTCCACCCTTGTCCGCCCTCCTCGTCCTGCACCACCTGGCTGGCTCCCGAGACGCGCGCGGCCTCAAAGTTCTTGGTGAGGCCGGACGTGTACGCGTACTTGACGAAATCCTGGACGCTCGAGAAGCGGTCCGGGCGCCTCCCGATGACCTGGCCCATGAAGGGGAGCGACGCGAGCGCGGTGCCCTCCACCACGTCGATCACGACGGTCCCCGCCAGCGACGGAATCTTGTCCAGGGACGACACGTGGATCGCGACGGCGCCCCCCAGGGAGTGCCCCAGGACCACGGTCTTTGGCTTTGTCTCGCCGCACAGGTGGTTCCACACCGAGCAGGCGTCCTGGGCCATGGCCTCGATCGAAAAGTCGTCCGACTGTTCGCTCAGCCCGTGGGACCGCAAGTCCATCGCCACGACGGCGTACTTATCCTTGAGCCGCTTGGCCAGCAGAGACCACGTCAGCCCGGTGTATCCTTCCCCCGTGCACCGCGAAAATGACCGGCCTCGGCTCCTGGCCCTCCGCCGGCCAGCCCGCGACGTACACCCCGAAGGAGCCCCTCTCCGTCTCCAACACCCTCAGGTCGTCAAAGTAGTCGGACCAGGGTAGAGGCTCAAAGGACTTCATGCTTGGCACATTGGCGCCGGGGAAGGCGCTGGTTCCGGCCCCGCCCACGTGGAACGCGGAGGCCTCCCTCTCCCTGCAGAGCGTGCGCCATTGAGTCGAGCGTCGGGGGGTCAGTCCGAGCTCTCATCAACCGACTCTCTCTCGTCTCGCAATGCGCGCAATGCGAGTTGAGAGTTTGAATTGAATGTGCTGCTTACTTGAGGGAGGGCATACCTCCTTCCTTTTTTTGGAACATTCCCTTCAGCAGTTCCTTGTGATTCTTGATTTTGGGCACCCCGAAGCTCTGCTTTCGGTCCAACCCGAACTTCGCGGGGTTACGAAGCCTATTCTCGTGCGCCGCGACGGCTGGGTTTCTGGGCATGGTCGGCGGAAGCCTCCTGTGTCCCACATCGCCGCCTTGGTCTTGTGGGAAGGCTTCCTTCGCCTCCGACCCCTCCGCGTTTTCGTCTACTCGATTCATTGCCTTCCTCTCCTCTCCTCCCCCCCGCCCACCTCGCGTCGTGTCGTCCCCGCACTCAGCCTCTGCCTCCACCTGCGCTGACGATGCTCACCTACTTTTGATCTCCCCCCCAGCCGCGGAGACCGCTGATCCAATTTTTTATAATCGGGATCGAACAGGCGCAAAGCTGCTGAGGTGGAGGACAGGGTGGCCCACTCGTTCGCGGGGGTCGGTCGGTCTGTCTATCGTCGTCGTTTCCGTAGTTTACAATTACAACAAGCTTTACTTTACTTTTTACCCCCCCCCCCCCACCTCCCCCGTTGCTTGCTCTCGCCGCCGACGCCGCCACCGCCCCCGAAACGAAAGAAAGAGCTTGAGCAGAGTCCCAGAGTCCCCTCCCCCGCCGAACAAAGACAGCAACAAAGAGTGTTCGGCTCTCACTCGAAGAGAGAGTCCTCGAAGAGCTGGCCCTTCTTGAACGCCGTGACAAAGGGCTTCTGGGAGATGTTTCCCTTGGCGGCGTTGGCCTTCGCCTGGGCCTCCCTCTGTGCCGTGGACTTGTAGGGCGTGCTTGCCCGCAGCGTCGGCTCGCTCGTCACCACGCTCGTGCTCCCCGCGCTGATGAAGGGCTTGTAGGTCACGGGGGTCCTCCCCGCGAACCTCTCCTTTGTTTCCGCAAAGGACTCCTCGAAAGACTTGTCCAACCCCTGAATCGAGTTCTCGTCCAGCGGCGGGGCGTCCCTGAGCTGGCCCCTCTTCGTAAGCTTGAGGTAGTCCTCCACGTGGAGACCCGCGATGGTGGGCGGGCCGCCCGTCAGCGCCGTGTAAGGCGAGTTGAAGATGGAGGGGCACGACTCCGTGGAGATGAGGTGGTGGAGCTTAGAGAAGACGCCGTCGAACTTTCTCTGGATCTCGTTGTTCCGCTCCCGCTCCTCGTACTCGAGCTGCCGCCTCAGGGACTGGCGCATCTCCTTCACGACCTCCTCGCTCCTCTTCGTCACCTCCCTTATGTACTCCTTCCTGGCGTAAAAGTCGTGTTTGTATTTTCGAGACACATAAGCCCTATAGTGCTTCTGAATAGTTGTTGCCATGTGGTTAAAGTACGCAACACGAAGGTTGATGACGTGCTTCTGAAGGGTCTTCTTGTGAAGCTTCTTCGCCAGCCTTGACCTGTAGTGTTTCTGGATCACCTTGGCGTGCCTGTGAAGCCTCGCGAGGCTCTTACGAACGATGTACGCTCTGTAGTGCGCCTGTATCAAAGTCGCTGCGTGGTTCTCAGCGTCGCGGTTCTCCTCCGCCAGCCGAGACTTTTCGAAGAACCCCTTCAGGACCTCGTCCTGGAAGGACGCGAACCTCGGGTCCGCTGCCAAAGACGCCATCTTGACGCTCTTCCCCTCTCACCTCGACCCCTCTCGTCCCTCCCCCCCAGAACACCAGTTTGACCAACGGTGCAAAGTCTCCGAACTTTTCCGAACTTTTCTCGAAATTTTTTTTCTCGAGGCTGCAGCCCGCGAAGAGAGGGGAAACAAGGGAAGGCACGGGGGGTGGCGACGGTGGCGAAGACGATGGCGAAGACGATGGCGGACGCCAGGGAGGCCCTGAAGGACCTGAGGTGCGCTCTGGAGGACAAATTGATCACGGCGGTTGAGTACGACAACGCGAGGGCGGCTTACTTAAAGGCAAAAGAAGACATCATTAGGCTTCAGGGAGAGGCGGCGAGAGAGGCGGCGTGTCTCGCGAAAGAGGAAGCCAAAAAGAAGAGCAAGTTGGCGTTCGAGTACGAGGGCACGATCAGGAAGATGGAGCTCGAGAGCAAGAAGAGAAAGCTTCTGATCGACGAGCATAGCCACGCATTCAAAGCCGCGCTCGAGCACAAGCCCGCACTGATGGGTGAGTGGCGCAAGTTCGTGGGGCTTCTTGGCCTGCCAAGATTCGCGACAGCGGTTTCGGACGATCCCGATTCGGCGATGGCGACGAAGAAGAGGAAGAAGCCGAGGGCCGAGGGCGGGTCCAGCAGCACGGCCGTGGGGGTTGAGCTGGTGGCCGAGGCGGCTGCGCTGATTAGGTCTGACGGCGGGAGGCGGGAGAACTCAGGCGCCGCCGCGGGCGAGACCTCGACCGACGGTACCACCGTGATCAGCGGTTCGTCCTCCCTTTCCAAGGACGCGGCGGCGAACCAAGATCCCGCCTCCAGGGACCTCTCCCCCGGCACCATGTGGCTCCAGAACTGGGAGGGCTTCCCCCTATGGCCGTGCCGGGTTCTGTCGTGGGATAAGGACGACGAGACTGACCCGGTGCAGGCCGTCGTTCCCGACGAGCTTTATGATGCGGACGACCAAACGAAGGAGACATGCGTGCTTTTGGCTTACTTTGGACTGGAGCCTGAATTTGGCACCGAGAAGAGGGACTCGGAGGATCTCGTGCCTTGGGTGGAGGCGAAGGACGATCTCAGGGGCGCCCTGGCGAAGGGCGCTGGAATCGGCAATGGTGACGGCGCGGGGTCGTCGTCGCCGCCTGATCAGGGGTACCGCGGCGTCCGCAAGCGGCCCTGGGGAAAGTGGGCGGCGGAGATCAGGGACCCGGTGGCGGGGGTAAGGAGGTGGCTTGGCAGCTTTGATTCTGCGGCGGAGGCTGCCATGGCGTACGACTCTGCCGCCGTCGCCATCAGGGGCGCCAAGGCGAGAACAAACTTTGGCAGGATCGACTACGGGGCTCTGAGGGCGAGGCACGGAAAGGATTTCTTTCCAGAGAACGTCCGTAAGGAGGAGCTGAGTAAGCACTTTCTGGCGGTCTGGGAGGCCCTTGAGTTCGACAAGAAGCGCTCAGACAGAGAGTGGCTCTTCGGGGTGTATGGCGTGGGCAAGGGCCTCGTGGGCAAGGCAGAGCCAAGCAGGGAGGAGATGGTCAAAGCAGAAGGGGAGGAAGAGCTGGTGGTGGAGGACATGGCCGCTGGCCCCTCCGGGGCAACAGAGGGGGAGGAGGCGGGGACGCCCACAGCGGCGGAGATCGTGAAAAAGGCGATGCTGTACGGCGATGCTGTACGGCGTGGAAAAAAACGGGATGGACAACCTGAAAACAATTGAAGTGTAAAGAGGACGACTGCTATTGGAGCCTCCTGGTCACAGTCCCCGGTAGGAGCACAGGTCGCAGATGCGGTTCACCCTTTCCTTCCGCTCCTCGTACTCCTCCATGCCCTCCTCCGGGTCGCCCGGTTCGTTCCTCAGGGTTTCGCAGATCACCTGACACCATGACTCGTAGTCCGCAAAGCCAGACATTTCGTGCAGGCTTTTGTCCTCGCACCTCCCAGACTCGAACTCAGAAACGACCCCCTGGACGAAGGCCGATTCAGACAGGCAGTTCCGAAGATCCTCCTTCGTGTTGATCAGGTCCAGGTTGCATTCCCCCACCTCGGCAGCGAATTCGAGACAGAGGAGCGCAAAGTTCGACTGGGAGCAGACCTCCACGAACGTTTCGATGGCCGCAGGGTAGAGAGAGTTCACACTGACGGCCCACGACTCCCTCGAGTTGCTCACGCCGTGGAGGGTCGCCGGAGGGAGGTAGATCCAGTCCCCGGCGCCCAAAGTGCCCTCCTGGATCGTAATTTTGGCCAACTCGGGAAAAAGCTCCAGGTCTGGATCCCAGATCTCGAGCTGCACATCCTCGAACTCCCCGGATGTCTCATTCACCAAGGTCTTCGTGTAATAACGATCCTTCTCCATGAAGTATGGGACTTCCTCGCCGGTATCCGAACTCTTCACGGTGAGCTCCCTCACTGCGTCCTCGAAGGATATTGTTCTGAAAGTCTTCTCCCCGATGTACACGGACATCCAGAAGCCCGTTAGCAGGGAATCCATGTGGATCTCGCTCTTCGTTCCGGAGCTCCCGAGAAACATTTCCGGCTGAGCTTGCTGCACGTGGAGGCGCTCACCCTCAGATGTCTCATGCTCCACGTCCACCACAATGAGGGCGCAGCTCGCATACTTGGGGACGAGAGTGTAGTAGTCCAAGGGAGGGCAGACCTCGGGAATTCTGTTCTCCGGAAAGTGGGGAATCACGAGGTCAGTGGTGGGCAGTTTGGCGGTATCGGGGCGAGCTCGCAGACTCACCCGACTCCTCCCCCGGCGTATCGGAGCTCCCCAGTGCCGTTCTTGTTATAGATGTACTCGTCCACAAACGTGCCCAGAGCCATCTGCTTGTTGTCAGACTGTCCAGCCCAGTCATCCGAGTCCTTGTTGTACACGTTTGTGTCGACCTGGGCGTCCGGGCACAGGTCCCGGAGCCCCTCGAAACCTAACCGAAAGGCAGGGTGGTGTGCTGCCTCTCCCTCCACGATCACCGTCTGGTCGCCGTAACGGTCGAAGAACTCATTGACGGTCAGGGAACCCGAAGGGATTCTCGCGATGGGGACGATGTTCAGCCCTGTGGAGTCTTTGGAGGAAGCTGGCCTCTCCGGTTCGGCCTCGGGTGCGAAGGAAGGGGTCCTGGAGAACAGCGAGTGATCCTCGTGCTTGGCTCTCGACGAATGTGGCGATGGGAGCGAGAGCCACACCACTCCCAAGAGCGCCAGGCCGACCACGAGAGTGGTCCTGCTGTATCCCGCGAGGTGCGCCCGTGTCATCTTTCGTCCTCGGGCGGCGTTTTAATCCTCAACGCACTCTCAGTTCGGTCTCACTCCAACACAAAGTCACGGACCGGGGCTCCATCGGTCTCCCTCCATGACCGACGCCTCCCCATGAAGCTCAGGCATTACCCTCGCCGTTTGATCCCCTCCCCTCCCCTCCCGTCCCGTCCCCTCGCCTTCGTCGTCGTCGTTGTGTTCTGGCCACCCAACCCAACGCCTGCATCCTTTTCTCGAGATCTCCCTTTTTTTCTCTCTTGGAAAAGTGCAAGGAAATGTTGGATGGTCCCAAGATCCGATCTTGGAAGGCCTGGCCAGGGTTCAAACGCCGGACAGCAGCTCGGGCGGGAAGCCACCCCCGAAGGCGGGCGGGGCAGTGCCTAGTGAGGTAGGTAGGGTTCTTTCGAGGACAGAGCGGCGCGCCATGGACGCTGGCTCCGGGATGGGAGTCCCCCAGCTGATCACCCCCTACGAGGCCGAGCACAAGATCCAGGGCTTGGAGAACCTGGGGATCGAGCTCGTGGGCAGCACCCAATACATGCAGCAATGCAGGACAGTTGAGGAGCTCAACCTCCAGGCGCACCACAACGCGATGAACCAGACCGACGAGTTCGTCTCGGATTTGCTCGTGACCTTGGACAAGATCCCAATTCTCATCCACGAGCTCCTTGTTGTGGAGGTTTGGAAGCAAAAGGTGTTTCCCAAGCTCGAGCAGACTTTCGCTTCGTCCGCCATGTCGGTCCCGTGCTACCTTATCCTGCAACACGAGGTCCAGCTCATCAACCTCCTGGAGTGCACTCTGTTTCACAAGCACGCCGTAGAGTCCACGAACGGCGACGTTATTGTCGAGCTTGTGGACTATTGTTATAGGAGGCTTGTGTACTTGAACGGGGAGGCCAGGGATCACGTGGAGCGGACCAACTTGGACCAGGAACTCACGGTGAAGGAGGTGATGGGCGCGACGCCCGAGCAGGAGCTCTCGAAAAAAGTGGACGAGATCAAGTTTACGTGCTCTCTCTGCAGCCTCGCTGTGCTGAGATACCTCACGGATTACCTCAGGGGCCTCGACCCAGGAGTCATGGCGAGGTTACTTGACACGCACGACGTGTGCATGTCGCTCATCCCGCTGGTGGAAGACCCGCCGTGGTTCCGCGTCAGCAACAGGACGAACAGGCCGGAGGCCTTCGAGGACAACGGCTGGAGGGAGCTCAAGGGGGACGATAGGCTGAGGGTGAACAAGCACGCCGCCCAGGTGTGGCTCGCGCTCAACAACCTCGTGGTGGACCCCGAGTGCAGGAAGAAGGTGCGAAGGCGCGGCGGGCGAGAGGTCCCGGGTTCGACGCCTGCAAACGGCACGAATCGTTTTGTCTGACAACCCTCTCTCTCTCTCTCTCTGTTTCATTTTCTCGGCGAACAGTACACTTGGACAAATTACAGCACGGAGCAGCTCTCTCACTTGAAGAGGCATTTCAACGAGTTGATGTTCGACCAGATTCCGGTGCTGAAGGACCTGGCGAGAGTTACGGACGAGGTCATCTTGGGCGCGTCGTACAACAAGGAGGAAGTCATGAAGTCGTCGCTCATCATCGAGCAGATTCCCGAAATTTTCGACTCGCTGGCCTCCAGGCCTGAGGAGGCCTACAACAGGATCGCGCAGAAGCAAGCCAAGGACTACTTCGATCCGGTGGACGGGGAGGCGATCAAGTCCACCAAGACCCAGCTCGAGTCTATGCTCAAGAGCTTCGAGTTCCTGGCGACGATGGAGGACGAGGTGAAGGGGAAGGGAGCTGGGGCCCAAGCCTCGGCAGGCGAGGGCAGCGGCAGGGAGGACGAGGTTGTGGTGAAGGTGCACAAGCGCGTGAGCGAGAAGGGCGACCATTGGGAGCAGGTGATCGACCTTTGCCTGAAGAGGAACGCGAAGAAGGATACGGAGGAGGTCGAGCAGCCGGCCAAGGACCTCGGGATCACCATCAAGGGGCTAAGGCATCGGGTGAAGATCAGCAAGCGGAGCAAGACAGGGACGAGCACCCCGCTGCCGGATAAGGGCAAGATCACGGTATCCCAAGGGGGTAACACCGCTACGGCGACGTACGAGATCCCCCGCGGGGAATCCGCCCCCAAGGTGTTCTGGATCTCCGTGGGGAATCTCGGGGTGAACAAGTTCGCGCTGCAGCTGAAGAGCAAAATGGTGGAGGCCGTGGGGGGCGACGGCGATGGCGACGCCATCAGTCCGACCTACGTCCCGGAGGGTGGGGCCCTGACGGTTGTGGCGGAGGGTCAGACGAACTTCGTGGTGCCCCAGCAGCAGTAGGGCGGCGGGATGCCTCCCTTCCCATTCCATTTTGTATCAACACGTTCATCATCACATGTTTTATGATTGTCCAGAATTAATCTCTCACGCGCTCTCCCTGTCCAGCCCGAGCCTTTTCCACTCCTCGTCCACGTCCCGGCCCGAGACCTTACCCAAGAACTCGAAGGGCGAGCCCTCCTCGATGAACTGCTGCTTTTGCCTGCCGGCCTCTTCCACCCTCATTCTCTCCTCCACCACCTCGGTCGGATCCCTCATGGATTCCCACCGCTGCAGGCTCAGCCCGGCGTGCTCCGAGACGCAGAGCCCGAACGCCTGGCCGCCGTCCTCGGCAGCGTCCCCCCCGCCGTTGAAGCTCAGCACAAAGGGCTTTGGGAAGGAGAACGCGTTCCATCTCTGAGTGGTCAGCGATCCGGATTTTCCAGACCGGCGCGACTCGTAGTCGATCATGAGCTGGTCCCGGGGCGACCTCATTCCCTGAAGCTTGACGTCCTGGCCGTCCAACACGAAGCTCCTGGAGATGTCCAGCTCGAAGCCCTCGCCGTGGGCGGCCTCCTCCTCCTCCCCCTCCTCGGAAACTTCCAAGAGGTCGGAGCTCTTCACTTGCACCAGCACGATCTTGATGATTTCCTGAGCAGGGTCGCGGCCCTTGAGGGCGTCCCCAGGGAACCACGAGGCGATGGGATAGGCGTAGTACTCCGAAAACTCGGTCTCCTCGAGCACGGAAAAGTCGCCCTCGCACTGCGGCCTGCAGTATACTCCCGTGGGCTTGTGAAATACGTAAACGTCCGTGAGATCCAGCCAAAGCCTGCCTTTCTCCTCGCCCCCCCGGCACCTAACGAGGAAGTCGGCGTCGCCGGAGAGTGAGAAGACCTCGTGACTCGGGAACTTCTCGGCGTGCGACTGGAGGTCCTGATCCAGGGCGTCCGTTGCCCTCCACGTGTACCCCTCAGGCAAAGACTC
>Ga0160423_10002755_pt1 | contig 14666 bp, 8 predicted proteins | sample CRUFie14St8metaG_FD_108191 | JGI IMG/M metagenome (GOLD analysis project Ga0160423, IMG submission 108191) | Marine microbial communities from the Costa Rica Dome - CRUD Field 142mm St8 metaG | ecosystem: Environmental > Aquatic > Marine > Oceanic > Photic zone | place: Costa Rica: the Eastern...
AATGGATGCCCGTCCTTGGCCAAACCGCGCGTCCTTGGGCTACACGGCGTTGAGTGTGCCTTTGGTGCTGGGGGGAGCAGGGGCCACGCTGATGTTTGCTGGCCTGTCCATGACGCCAGAATATTTGGTATCGGCCACGATGCCACTGGTCTCTTCGCCACCTCTTTTCCTCTCACTTCTTGCCAGTGGGTTTGGTCCAGACGATGTTTTTGTTCGCATCCTGTGGGCTCATCCGTGGGTGCATGTCGGGGGAATGCTGATGCTTTTCGCTTGGATTTCGGTGTTGCCCGTTCCCACGTTCCCCGGAGGACGTCTTCTCATCGCTCGAATGGGCTTGCTTGATGCGCGCAGTTCAAGCACGCAGAGTTTGATTTTGGTCATGGGCTTGTTCACCGCGTATGTCTTTGGTGTCTTCGAACAGTTTTCCCTTTGGTTCTTGGTCTTCGCCTTGCTCTTGCCCTTGTTGTTTTTCTTTGGCAACGACCTCCGCATTCCGCTTATTTTGGACGAAACGACCGGACTGAGCGAAACCGAACACAGTCGAATGGGCTTGTTGCTCCTTTTGGTCTTCGTGCTGCTTCTTCCAGCCGGTCAACCGATCCTGCATGAAACGGGATGGGACGATGCGCTCGAACACCAGTTGCAATCTCCAGCCGCTGCGACGCTCCAAGACGATGGTACCTGGCTTTCAACAACCGAGGTCCGTATTGTCAACCCCTCGGCTTTGATGAAGCCGTTCGCTGTTTCAGCCTATCTTGAGCATCCGGGACAGGGCTGGAGTCTCTCTTGGGATTGCGATGGAGAAGATACCTACGCCGTTGACGGGAAAGGCTGTGGCTCGGACCTCCTTCCAAAACGAACGGCCTTCTTCTGGATGAATCTCACCTGGTCCGGCCAAAACCTACCGACGATGGCAAATCTGAGCTATGTCGTGGCCATGAACGGCGAACACGAAGCCGTCTCCGTTCAGGTCCGCCCCTCCCTCGAGGTTGTTCCTTCTTCTCAGTGGTACGATGTCCCGGCAGGGGCCTATGTTCACCGTTGCCTTGATTTGAACGGGACCCTCATGAATTCAACCTCGTTGAACATCAGCACGGGTGGTGCTTCACCTGATGGTATCCAAACGGTGCTGGTCAACATTCCTGGTGCAGCCGGTATGGACGTGAACCTCTCCGAAGTCCCCTCTCAATTTTGCTTGGAGGGTCTCGACCCCTTGGTCTTCGATCCTTCCATGGCCACCGTTCACCTCAACAACGATACCTTTTCCCCCTCGTTGCCTGAACGACGACCCTTGGTTGCCCATGTGCCTGCTGAGGGATGGGTCATCACCTCGGATGCAAACACCGGATGGGGTGCTTTGTTCGACGGCGATGGACACCTGCAGATGGGTGCAGAACAGTGTCTGTTGAACGCCAGTCTGAACAGGCCGGTTCGACCTGAATCCGGACCTTGGATTTGGGACATGAATCTTCGAGCTTTCGCTAAACTACCGGACATCAAGTCAGCGCAGAACCTCACCGTTCTGATGCCGGATGGAGCGAACGTCTCCCTTTGCAGGGATGCTTTCAACCCATATCCAGATCTTTCTTTTGAGGTCGTTGAAGGTCCAGAATTGTTGGTGACCTGGATGAATTCCACTTCACGGTTCTGGACCACGCCCTGGGCACTTTCAGCGAACGGAACGTCACTGAACACGGGAATGACGACCTTCACGTTGCACAATCCAACCAACGAGTCGGTCCCCATTCGACTCGACCGGGGTGGCAGTTTTGGTGAGGATTGGGGTCATAATTGGGATGGGGAACCCTTGCGCCCGGGCGATACCACCTTCACGCTGACGCCTCCGGACGCCCCGCTTGCGACCATGTGGCTCACGTATGAGGCCGGGTCAATTGTGTTGCATCTGTCAAGCTATCAGTGAGGAGATCAGGTGCGAGTATCCGTCTTGGGTGTCGGTTCCATTGGCAGTGTTGTCGCTGCAAGCCTTGCCACCACCTCTTCCGACGTCCACCTCCATGTTCGCGGAGAGCGTGGGGCTCGGCAGATGCTCGAGGGTCTCCGCATTAAGGGCCATCAGGAACTTGAATTCGGTCCGGACCGTTTTCTCTTTTCTTGTGAGGAACTTCCATTCGACGCCGAACTCAACGGCGCATCTGACCTTGTGATTCTTGCTTGTAAATCGTATGCAGTCCCTCACTTGGCTCAACAAGCGATGACGTTTCTGAAACCGAACGGCATCGTGTTTGCCCTCTCCAACGGGTTGGGTCACGTGGAGACGTTATCCCGCACCTTGGGGCCGAAACGTGTTTTGGCTGCAAGCACCACGCACGGGGCGTTTTCGCAAATTGGCCAAGACCCACGGTGGGCCGGCTATGGGGCCATCTCACTCGCAACCTCCTCGCTGGGACCTTCTTCACATCGAGTCCAAGGGGTGGCTGAGCTCCTTAATCAGGCTCATTTGAATGCCGTCGTTGAACCCGATGCGACTGCACTGGTTTGGGACAAGGTCATGCTCAACGTGGCCATCAATCCACTGGCTGCTTTGGGCGGTTTGAAAAACGGAGAACTGCTTGAACCGGAATTGTTTGCTGCTTGCATGATGGTCTATCGGGAGGCCTCTGCGGTGGCGATGATGGAGCGGATAAAGGTTCAGGACGAGCGCATGTTTGAGCAGCGACTGCGCGCTGTGCTGGAACAAACACGGGACAACACGTGCAGCATGCTTCAGGACGTGAAGGCTGGCCGTCAAACGGAGATTGGAGCCCTGAACCAAGCCATCGTTGAACGGGCGGAACATCATGGATTGGCGGCGCCCATCAATCAGATGCTGTCGGCCTTGATTCGTGCGTGTCATCCTTGATCAGGTCCACGTTGTAATGCAGGCCCCGGTTTTCGGATTGCGCAAGAGCGTTTTCAACGACCACCTGACCGATCAGGCACAGGTTTCGAAGTTCAACGATGTCACGGGTTGGAAGGGAGGCTTTCCACATCATGTCCACCTCCTTCTGCAACAGGTCCAAGCGTCGCTTTGCACGCTTCAATCGTTGATTGGAACGCACAATTCCCACTTCTTCGGACATGGTCCTGACCAAACTGATTCGGTCGTTGATGATGGGGGCATGTTCCTTCAGGCTCTCCAAACCGTCAGCTCTCCAAAGGGGATGAGTTCCCTGATAGGGTGGTGGTGGGTTTTGAATGAGGTGCTGTGCCACGCGCTCAGCGTAAACCACGGCTTCAAGCAGGCTGTTGGAAGCCAACCGATTGGCACCGTGCATCCCCGTGCTGGCCACTTCTCCGATGGCGTATAGATGGGGCATGATGGCGTTCTGTCCTCGGACAAAGGCGCGTCCGATGTCGTCGACGCAAACACCGCCGACCATGTAGTGTGCAGCCGGTACGACAGGGATGGGGTCCACGCCCAGCTTCAGCCCCTCTTGGGCCAAGCGGCGTGCGATGGTCGGGAATTTTTCCTCGAGTGGTTGGTTCAGGTGCGACGTGATGAGGTGGACATGGGTGGTGCCGTGTCGCTTCATCTGCTGGTCAATCGCACGGGCAACGATGTCCCTTGTGGCCATCGAACCCTCTGGTGTGTACTTCAACGTGAACGAATACGAATCCGGAGCGGGCGCTTCTCGGTCGTGTTCCTGTGCTTCGATGCAGGCCGCTCTCCATCGTGAGAGGCCTTCATCGTCAAGCAAAACGGCGCCAACGCCTCGGACCGCTTCTGAAATGAGAAAGGGTCGCTTTGCATCGGTCGCGAGCGCGGTCGGATGAAACTGGATGAACGCAAGGCGGTCAACGCTAGCCCCCGTTCTATAGGCCATTGCCAAACCGTCACCGGTGGCGACATCGGGGTTGGTGGTCTCTTTCCAAAGGCGCCCAACGCCTCCGGTAGCGAGGACGATGGCATCGGCCTCGATGTTCACGACGTTTTGCGTCACCTGGTCCAAACACCACACGCCTGCAACGCCCATTTCGGGATGACCGTGCTGACGTTGAATCAAGTCAATAGCGAGGGTGTTTGGTTTGAGTGCGATGTTGGGGTGTTGGCGGGCAAAAGCGGTCAAGGCCCGTTCAATCTCTTTCCCCGTAGCATCTTTTGCATGCAGAATTCGCTTGCTTGAGTGGCCTCCTTCCCGAATAAAAGAGAAGGTTCCGTCCTTGGTTTTCTCAAATTCAACACCGATTTGAATCAGGTCACGAATCCGATCACCTGCCTCGGTGATGATGGAACGAACCACCTCTTCATCGCACGCGCCGTCTCCTGAACGAAGCGTGTCCTGGACGTGCGATTCCATTTCCTCATGATTCGTTTTGTCCAAGATGGCAGCGATGCCCCCTTGGGCCCAGTTGGTTGAGGAATCTTTTGGGCGTTGTTTGGTGATGACGGAGACTTCATGGCCTGCCTCAGCCAATTTGGAGGCTGCGAACAACCCCGCAATGCCACTTCCGATGATTGCTATGTGGGCCATCGCTCCCCCTCCGGTGGGAGTGCCTCATGTTCCCCCTTCTTGACCGTGATGGACCGTGCGCACGACCTGCATCTCGCAATCACTATGAATTAAGGGCGACTCGGTGATTTGAGGTCAAAGTGTGTTCCGTCTGTCATTGAGGAAAATACTCACCCTGTTTGGCCTCGTGATGATGCTGTTTGTGATCGTCAACGTTCAATTTGGGAGTGTGGCTCCACAGGTGATTGACGGCGCAGATGGCTACAAACTGGACGCGTTTTTGATGTTCGAGCCGAGTTGTTCCTTCGACGCCGTTGAACAGGAGCTCAAAGACACGGGAACGTCGTACTGCCTCGGTGAAGTCGGGCAGTGGTCCGGAGCCGACGTGCTCATGCTCATGGAGGGTCTTTTCTTGTTTGTGTACGGGTTTGAACTCCCTCAAAACAAGGGTTGGGCCCGTCGCCTCCGCAAGGTCGGCTTCATCATGGGGTCCGTGCTTTGTTCCTTGGCCGTTCTCGATCGCTTCGGGTTGTTGCCGACCTCGGCGAGTTCTGAGGGGCTGGCCACGATGTTTCCCTTCCCTGTCCAGCCGTGGGTGGTTCAAATCCTGTTCGCTGTGCTCGGTGTAATCATGATTCGTGGTCCGAAATACTGGGAGGCGGAAGCGGTGTCCCAAACGCGAGATAAACTTGAACGCCGCAGGAAAAAAGCCGGCGTCTTCAGGTCCTCGTTCTTTAACGAGGAAAAACACGACAAGCAAACCATGGAGCGCGTCGAGCGGTCCAAATTGTTGCAGTCGGACAAAAACCTCGCAATGAGTCGACGTCGCAGCAATTTACTCGTGATGGCAACCTGTCCGTACTGCCAAGGTGCTGGATGTAAGAAGTGCAATCAAAACGGCGTCTTTTGAGGCGTTTCGGCGTTGCGATAGACCCCCTGAAAACCGTGGCACTGAGCCGTGTTTCTGGGCATTGTTTAAATCCTCTAAAGCGCCGGTGCTGTGAAAGTGATGGAACGAAACTTCCATCGCACGAGGGATAGGGATGTACCTAAAATCACTTGAAGTGCTTAATTTCAAATCGTTCAAGGGCGAAGTGACCGTCCCGCTGGACCGTGGTTTTACCGCCATCACCGGACCCAACGGTTCCGGGAAATCCAACTGCGGTGATGCGATTCAATTTGTCCTCGGCCCCAAATCAAATCGAGTCATTCGAGCCCAGAATTCCACCGACCTGATCTTCAACGGTGGCAAAAATTCCAAACCCGCTCGTGAGTGTTCGGTTACCTTGGTGTTTGCCAACCCCGTGATGAGCAACGGGCGCCGTCGTCTTCCCCTGGATAAAGAAGAGATTCGGATGTCTCGAAGCATCCGGCTGACCGCCTCGAACAACCCGGTGACCACCTACAAACTCAACGGAGAAGACAGCACACAGAAGGTGTTTCATCGATTGCTCGGGGCGGCAAACGCTCGTCCGGACGGCTATAACATCGTCCTTCAGGGCGACGTTACGAGCCTCGCCAAAATGACGGCGAACGAACGCCGGAAAGTACTGGACAATGTCGCCGGTGTCACCTCCTACGACGATGAAATTCGGAAAGCGAACAAGCAGAAAGAGATGGTTGAAAATTACCTCGACCGTATCGGGTTGCTCGAAAAAGAACAACTTGAGCGCCTCTCAACACTCGCCAAAGAACGTCATGTGGCCCAGCAGGCCAAAGAGGTCAGCGATGCCATCCACATGACAAACGCCATGCTCCTTCAGTCCCGCTATGCTACGATGAAGAACGAATTGAAGTTCCACATCGAACAACGACAAAAGTACCTCAATGAAGGCCAAGATCTGCTCGATGCGCACAAAGCCGCTGAGAAAACCCTGCTTGAGCTTGACGACAAAATTGCTGAAATTCAAAAAGAGATCAACCTTCTCACCGGCGGAGAAACCTCCGAACTCGGTCAAGCCATTCAAGCCCTTCAGGTGGCCATTGAGCTGAACAACGACCGTCTGCAAGAGGCCGCAAGAGAGGAAGAGGAGGAAGAGGAGGAAGTCCAAACCCTCACCGGCCAGCTCAACGAGGCCAAGGAAGAACTCGATGCTTTCATCACCAACCTTCAATCGGCGAACGATGCTCTTGGTGAAGCGCTGAAGGAACTCCAACATGCTCAGGACGAAGAACAACAGATTCGTCAGGCCTTGGCGACGGCAGGGAAACAGAATCACCACCTTGCCGAAGCTTTGGCTTCCGCAGAGGCGACGGTTCAGACGCACGAACAGCATCGACAAGATGCGCAAACGGACGTTGACAAACTCGCTGTCGAAGCCGACCTGGTGGGCGACCAGTTGGCCAAAGCCCAACAGGAGAGCGAAGAGATTCGTCTTGCTTTGGGAGAACTCGACATTCGTCTCCAGGAAATGGCCGATAAAGCACCGGAATATGACCGTGAATCCTTGGCGCTTCAGCTGACCGAGGCTCAGCGTGCTGAAGCCCAACTGGCCGAAGACCGAACCCGGATTGAAGTCAAGTTGCGAGAAGCCGAGCGTGCGCTTTCACTGGCCAAGGCAGAGATGGAACAAAAATCAGGCGCCAAAGGACTCGCAGGCGGTGCCAGCGCTGTTCTCGCAGCCCGGGACAACCAGCAGCTGCAGGGCATCATTGGAACGGTGGCTGAGCTCTGTGCGCCAAAGGACAGTTCGCATGAAGTTGCCCTCGCCACCGCCATCGGTGCAGGCATGGCTTCCGTGGTGGTGGAGACCGATCAGGACGCTGCCAATGCCATTCGATGGTTGGCGGAAAACCGTGCAGGGCGAGCCACCTTCCTGCCTCTGAACAAGCTCGCAAGTTCGCGAGCCGGAGGCAAAACCGTGATGACCGCTCGAAAGGAGGGTGTCCTTGGATTTGCTCACGAAATGATGGATTATGATCCCCGCATTGATGTCGCCGTACGTTTTGTCCTTCGAAACACGCTGATCGTCGAAAACATGAACATCGCTCGCAAATACATGGGCGGTACCCGCTTTGTAACGCTTCGAGGCGATGTGATCGAATCGGGAGGTGCCATGGTTGGTGGTGCCAAGCGCAAGATGAACATCGCCTTTGGTGGCCGAATTCAGGGCGCCACCGAGGTCGAAAAATACACTGCTGAAGTGGAGAAATATCATTTGATGGAGGCCACCGTCACCGGGGCGCTTCGAGAAGCACGAACCAACCAGCAAAACATTCGCAACAAAATCAACGCCATGGTCGACGATTCCCACGCGACCGAGTTGCGTGAGTTGAAGGCAGAGAAGAAGCAGGTCGGAATGGCACACAAAAAAGCGATTGAAATCGTTGATGGCCTGGAACAAAAACTGGATGAGGTTCGCCTCAATGCACAAGATGCGCTTCGAGCCCTTGATGCTGCAGACCGTACGCTTATCGGTTCAAAAGAAGCCCTCGAAGCGGCCAAGGTCGCCTTGGAGGCCGCCAGTCCAGAACACCTGCGCGATCGGATGCACGCTGCCAACCTCCTGCGGGTCGAGGCAACCGGTGCGAAAGAAAAGGCCGAGGAGATCATCGCCAGCGGCGCCAGTCACCGAACGGTGCTGCAGCGGAGGGTGGATGAGACGCAACAGCGCTTGGATGGCCTTCATGAAAACAAGGACGCTCGCATGCTCCGGGTCGATGAACTCGAGGCCACCTTGGCCACGGATAAAGTGGCCCTGAAGGCCAAGAAAGACGAGCAGGCCGTGTATCTCGAAGAAAATCAGGGCTTGGAACAGGAACGTCAAGAATTGACCGACCAGCGAGCGACGCTCCGTGTTCGCAACGAGGAGCGTCTCAATCAGGCCCAGAATCATCGCCGCCTCGCCGATGAGTTGATGCGCACCATCAGCGAGAAGGAAGGCGAGGTTCGACTGATGGCTCAGGAACTCATCGAGGCTGACCTTTCGTTGGATGATTTGCCCGAGGACCTGAAAAACGTCGGTGAGTTGGAGCGGGAACTTCGAGGCCTCCAACGGAAGATGGACAATTTCGGCAACGTCAACATGATGGCGATTGAGCAATACGATGAATGTCAAGCAAGGCTCGACCTCATGAAGGACGAATTTGCGACCCTCCAAGCACGGCGTAAACACTTGATTGAGGTCACCGAGCAATTGGAATCGCAGCGAAAAGAGCGACTGGTCAACGTGCTGGAAAAGGTCAACGAGAACTTCAAGAAATCCTACCATGAATTATCGGATGGCGGTCGTGGCGAACTCTTCCTCGAGAATCCCGATGAACCCTTCAAGGGGGGCTTGGAATTGTGGGCGCAACCCCGTGGCAAGTCCTCGAAGGTGAGCCGGCAACAACTCTCGGGCGGTGAACAATCGATGGCGGCTTTGGCGCTGATCTTCGCCATTCAGGATTACGACCCAAGTCCGTTCTATTATTTCGATGAAGTCGACCAAAACCTGGACGCTTACAACGCAGAGCGTATCGCAAAGATGTGTCGAAACCGGAGCAAGCGAGCCCAATTCATCATGGTCACGCTGCGAAAGGTGTCCCTCAAACTCGCCGACCATCACATCGGCATCACGCACGGCGGCGACGGTTGCAGTCGTCGAATCCTTGACTTTGACCGAGAGCGTGCCATCGCACTGGGTGAAGCGGCGCTCAAGGAAGCGCAAAAGGATGCAGCGAAGAACGAGTCCCGCATCATGGACGCTGTCGCCGCTGCTGAAGACATGCCAACCGTTCCCGACCCGCTTGCGGTTCCCAAGAGCCTCGGTGGCTTGCTCTCTCACATGCACGACGAGGTTGCCAACGATGCCCCGTTGGGCGGTTTGGTCGAACGAACCCAAGAACTGACCGAGGACATCAACGAACGTGCCGAAGTGGCGTCGAAAATCGCTGAGCACGAGGCGCTTGAAGCCGGAACAACCGACCTTCCTGACGCAACGGTCGAAACCGATGAGCAATGAGGTGATGTGGTGGCAGAACAACAGAGCATGCTCGATCGATGGTTCCTCCAACAGGAGGTCATCGACCAACTCCTCGGACAGGGCGAGGAGCGAGAGGATGCTGTTGAGTTTGGCCAACGCATTGCGGCCATCGCTGCGACGGAAGAAGCCGAACACCAGAGCCTTCACGACCCGTTCGACCGTTCGGTCGCTTTGGTGTTGTCGCTGGTGCGCGAGGAGGAATTCAACCCTTGGAATGTTGACCTGTCTGCGTTTTTGAACGTTTTCGCTCAGCGTGTGAAGGAGGGTGAAAACCTCGACTTGCCTGCTTGTGGTCGTCTGATTCGTCTCTCATGGGAAGTTCTTCATCACCAGTCTGCGGTTCTGTTTGAGAAAATTCAACCGGCCGAAGAAGAGGTCTGGGAAGACGACGATGGCTTTGGTTGGGAGAGCGAATACGACGATGAAGCCTTCTTTTTCACCCAGTCCGTTCTGGACGGGGATGCAGATGAGGTCCTTTCAACGCTGTTTGATGAACGCGTCCGTCGGGATGAGGGCCGGCCCGTGACCCTTGCGGAACTGCTCTCGGCTTTCAAGGATGCAGCAGATGATGCGGAGGCTCTTAAACAGCGGGAAATCAATCGGTTGGAGCACGAGCGAGAGTTGAGCGAATACCTCGACAATGTCGGTGGACGCATGCACAACGAGGACCTCGAGGGCGACATTGAGCGATGTTGGTTAGCCCTGAAATCGACTTGTGCTGAGGCCGGTTCGGCGACGGTACGACTGGTTGACGTCATTGCAAAACTCAAGCCGATGCTCAAAGCCACCTTCGGTGATGCCCTTGATGACCCTCAAAGCGAAGCCTTCGTTGCTTCGTTTATCGCAGGCTTGTTTTTGACACATCGACGGATGGCCAGTATTTCCCAAGAAGGCGAGGCCGTTGAGAACATCATGGTTGAGGACCTTTGGCCCCAACTGTCAATCTTTGAAGACGTGTTGGTGGCTGTTGAGACTTTGATGGCGGAAGACGCCGAAGCGTTGGACGGTGAAACCACGGGGTCTGAACACCGGATGGAAGCCATTGCTGAGCGGGCTCGGCTCGCCGAAGAGCGTGCTGCGCGTCGTCAAGCCAAATTGGAGGCCAAAGCGGCCAAGGAATCGGCCCAGGCCGTATCGACGTCGCAAGAAGAGGAGGTCGACGTGATTTCATCTTCAGCCAACGTATTGGACAACCACGATTGGTTGGTGGAGTAGGAGGAGACATCAGATGGCCGAACTACCGTTGGAATCCTTGATTGAAGCCACGCTGTTCAGTTCAGGCAAATCCATGTCCGTTGAGGAACTTTCCACGGTGCTTGGGTACGATGAAGACGAGATGCTCGACTGTCTTGGTTCGCTCCAAGCGACGCTTAAGCGAAGAAAAGGTGGCGCCCTTCAGCTCGCAGAAGTGGGTGACCGCTGGGCCCTTGAGGTTAAGCCGGCCATCGCCGAGCACCTTCCTCGAGAAACGAAAACCGATATGCCACCGAAGCTCCTCAAAGCAGCAGCGCTCATTGCCTATCACCAGCCTATGCCGCAGTCGCGACTGGTGGAATTGTTGGGTCAGAAAGCCTACGACTATGTCCGAGAACTTGCCCAACACGGAATGATCGATCGTCGAAAAGACGGGAACACTCGGCGCTTGGCCACCACGCGTCGCTTTTCCGAAGCCTTCGGGTGCCCTCACACGGACCGAAAGAAAGTCAAGGCGTGGTTTAGGGAGCAAGTTCACTCCAGCGGCCTTTTGGATGAGTTGGGTGATCGGAAGGAAATTCTTCGAGAGGAATCCGGCGAATCCGGAACCGTGCAGTCATCGCTTCCCGTCAAGGAAGAAGAGTGAGCTCACGTGTTCCGCATCTCTTCAAGCCACGTCTCAACCAAACTTTGAGTCCGGTGTCCCTCATAGGCGTGCAGGCGGGTGGCCAGCGCCTCCACCTCTTCACCCACGGCTCCCGCACTCACGGCCATGTTCTTGGCGTGCAGTTTCATGTGGCCGGCTTGGATGCCCTTGGTGGAAAGGGCTCTGAGAGCACCCAGGTTCTGGGCAAGCCCCGCACAGAGAATGATTCCTGCAAGCTCTTGGGCGGTTTCAACGCCGAGGATGGCCAGGTTGGCTTTCGCAGCGGGGTGGACCTTGGATGCACCGCCCACGATGCCAACGGCCATGGGAAGGTCCATGGTGCCCACCAAATTTCCGCTGCCATCACGGGTCCAGGATGACATTGAGGTGTAATGGCCGCCCGCCATGGTCGTCCAGGCGTGGCAGCCCGCTTCGATAGCGCGCCAATCTTGTCCACAAGCAAGGGCCACGCTGCTGATGGCGTTCATGATGCCTTTGTTGTGGGTGGTGGCCCGATACGGGTCTTCGACCGCGAAGGCATGGGCCTCAAGGACGCCCTGGATGACCGCCAACCCGTCTTCCTTGGTGCCGTCAGAAGACATTTCTTCAGGTGAAAAAACGGCTCGAACGCGTGCCAATCGATGTCCTGCAAGGTTGGAGAGAATTCGAAGGTGTGCTCGGCCGCCGGACAACGCCTCCAAGCGTGGTGCTACTCGCTCGGCCATGGTGTTGACGGCGTTGGCTCCCATCGCATCTTGGCAGTCAACGAGCAGGTGGACGATCAACATCGTTCCAAGAGGGGTGGGTAAACGGCGCAATTCAATGTCTTTGCAGCCGCCTCCTAGCGCAATCATGCGCGAGGGGACGTCGTTGCAGAACGTCATCAACGCCTCTTTTTGTTCAAGGATAGCCTCTTCGGCGGCGCCGAGGTCTTGAATCTCCAAGAGTTGAATCTGGCCGATCATGATGGGGGCGTCGTTTTGTGTCGTAAAACCGCCGTGAGCAAGGCAGCGTTTGGCCATGTTGGATGCCGCAGCCACCACGCTGGATTCTTCGAGGCAGAACGGTATCAGGTAGTGCTTTCCATCAACGACGAAGTTGGTGGCAACGCCCACGGGGAGGGACATTGTGCCGATAACGTTCTCAATCATGCGATCGGCGGCTGTTTCATCCAATTCTCCATGTTGGGCGAGAGCTGCAACGTGTGCCTCATCGAGATGTGCGGCTTTCGCAACGAGTTCCCTTCGCTCCTGTACGGTCAATTTGTACAATCCTTTGACTCGACTGTTCTCAACCGGCATGGTGCTTCCCGGTGTGAGGCTGGGGGCTGGGTTCCTTCAATCAATCGCTGCGGAGGTGTCGTCGTGGCTGCGAGATTAACGGGATTAACGGTTTGACTAACGCGTTAATGCTGCGTTAACCGGGCGTTAAAAACGCTCAAATCCGGTCTGCGGCGAGCGGATTAACGCCTCGTAACATGTCCCGTGGGCCCTGCGCTCGCTGAAACATGATATACCTGAACGTCGTTTGGCCGCTATGGTTCGAGAAACGCACGTCTACGGCCTACCTGCGCTCAGTGTAAATCCGTTCTCCATCCGCCCGCTTGAATCGGGAGAATCTGGAAAACTCATCGGAAGAAAAGACCTCTTCACTCGATTGAAGACCTATCTGCAGCTCGGGTCAGCTCGCAAGGTCATGCTGCTTGGGCCCCTGGGCTCTGGGCGCACGTCCCTGGCACGCTGCTTGATGCCCTATGCAGGGGCTTCCGCCACCATCGACCATCTCCCTGCGCAATCTCCAGCCTCTGCCCTTCTGAACATGTGTTATCGGCAAATGATCGGTGGCGAGCCGCCTCGAAATCGCACCGAGTTGGTGAACGACCTCGTGAACGAGATGTACAGTCATCCGAACAAACTCCCGATGATTGTGATCGACGTTCCAGCCAGCGACCTGTCCGTATTGGAAGTCGCCCTTCGGGATGCGCATTCCTCGCTCGAGCGGCTGAACGCGCTCATCGTCCTCGTCTGCGACGTGAAAGAGCGTCACCATCTCCCTCAAACGGTGGTTGAAGGGTTTGAAGTTCAGCGGCTCACGCCCTTCAGTGCGCACGATGTCCTCGCCCTGGTACGTCAACGATTGGCTTCCATAGGCGTCATGGACAGCGATTTTTCCATGCACGATGCCACCACCATTCTCGAGGCTTGCGATGGCTTTCCCGCTCAGGTGATCACGACCCTACGTGACGCTGTCGACGGCATTCGAATGCAAAACCCGGATGGTTTGCCGGTGGATTATGTTGAGGCTTCGGCCAAAATCTTGCCCAGAGATGAACCCGATTCACTTTCCCAACTCATGGACAACGAACCTTTGCCTTCGCAAAACGAGACGGAGGTCGCCGAGGAATTCACGGCATCATTCTCAGAAACACCGAGTCCCGCAGAACCCCCTTCGGACATCATTGATGCTTCCATGCCTTGGAATGAGCGGCCGACTCTTGGTTCAGACAAGGGCAACGATGTGTCGTTGCAGGAAGAATCGGTGGACTCCGATTTTGAATTGGATATGGGCTGGCTGGATGAAGAAAAGCACCAAGATGAGCCGCTTCAGCAAAGCCCTTTTTTCCCTCCGATCATCGATGCTGATGCGGCTGCTGACTCACCTTCTTCCACCACGTCAGGGATGTTTCGAGGTCTCGCTCAACGAGGCAAAGCCACCAATAAAGGCGTCAAAGCGATGCAAGCAGAGAGCGACGAGGACCACCAAGAATTGGTGGCTGCGTTTAACGGAAACACCTACTGGGTTGACGAGAAGTTGCTCGCTCCTCCGCCAGCTGAACCCGTCCCGGAAGAAGAATCCGCCGTTATGCTTCACGACGAAGTTGGCATGGCCGAAGTCCCGCTCTTGGACGACCTTCCTGATGCGGTTGAGGATGCTGATGAACAAGAATCACCCGCCTTGGTGTTGCCAACATCGACGGATGCGCACGCCTTCGATGCCCTTCAGGCCATGCTGGCTGCCATCGTTCAACCCTCCACCGGCGGGGGAGCGCACGAGGCACTGGTTTCGTTTTTCGAAAAACGATTCCAGCAACGCCACGGTCCCAAGGAAATCCATGGCCTCAACCCTGTGTTGCTTGGCGCCCTCAATCCCTCTGAAGGGTACGTGGTGGCCATCGCTCAGGAACGCGATTATTCTCCCTCGGACGCCTCCATGCTTCAACACCTCGGCATCAAGCGTGCCAGACTTTCACAGATCAGCAACCGCTTGCTGAAGAACGGCATTCTTCAAGTCAGGCAGGTGGGGCGAACTCGTAGGTATTCACTTACTCAGGCGGCACGAGCCCAATTAATTGCATGGGGTGCGCTCAAGGCAGGTGATGCCCAATGACTTGGAATGTCGCTTGGTCGTGGC
>Ga0160423_10002756_pt1 | contig 14662 bp, 16 predicted proteins | sample CRUFie14St8metaG_FD_108191 | JGI IMG/M metagenome (GOLD analysis project Ga0160423, IMG submission 108191) | Marine microbial communities from the Costa Rica Dome - CRUD Field 142mm St8 metaG | ecosystem: Environmental > Aquatic > Marine > Oceanic > Photic zone | place: Costa Rica: the Eastern...
CCACTGCGGTCAGATGATGGCGGAACTGTGACAGGTAGATTTTCGTCCAGTAACCCAAACCTACAGCAAATCCCTGCGCGTGACCCAGAGATCAAGTCCATGATTCGTGGTCTGTTTGTACCAGATGACGGATGCAGGTGGGGCAGCTTTGACTACTCAAGCCAAGAACCAAGGCTCTTGGTGCATTACTGTGCGTCCTTGCCAGATGATCAGAGGCACTATGCTATTGATGAGGTGGTTGAAGAATACAAGAAGGGCGATGCCGACTTTCATCAGATGGTGGCAGATATGGCAGACATTACGCGAAAGCAGGCCAAGACGGTAAATCTTGGCATCATGTACGGTATGGGCAAGGGCAAGCTGGCAAACACGATGGACATCACACCAGACCAAGCTACAAGCCTGTTGAAGAAGTATCACGAGAAAGTGCCGTTTGTTAAAGGGCTTGCCGACAAGGTGTCAGAGAGAGCCGAGAAGAACGGACAGATTAGAACGATACTAGGAAGACTGTGCAGGTTTAACATGTGGGAACCACGCAAGTTTGGCTACAACAAGCCTATGCCTTTAAAGCAAGCGCAGGAAGAGTATGCACCACAACCGTTACGGCGTGCGTTTACATACAAGGCACTTAACAGATTGATCCAGGGATCAGCTGCCGACCAAACCAAACAGGCTATGGTGGCGTGCTATGAAGAAGGTCTGGTGCCGTTGCTTACGGTGCATGACGAACTTTGCTTCAATGTCGAGTCCGAGAAGCAAGCATCCAAAATCACAGAGATTATGGAAACAAGTCTGCCCCTCAAGATTCCGAGCAAGGTAGACCAAGAACTAGGAGAGAACTGGGGGGAGGTTGGCTAATCCGCCAACGCTCTCATGCGGTCTACTAAACGCCGTGCGCGGTTTGGCACTTGCGTATACCACTTTGAGTCAACCATTTCGTCTGCGGCCTTGTTCCAATCTCTGGCATCAACGCCAGCCTTCATGCCCTTAAATTTACTCAACCGAGGCCGACCCATGTTGAACATCATGTTTGCAATGATGTGCTGACATTCCTCTGGTAGGTCATCAAAGTCTGGATACAATACTTTGCATTCGTCAATCGTCACTGCCATGTCTAACGCAAAGAGGTTTTGCACACGATCCTGTTCGACAACTGTGCCGACAGGTTTACCGTGCTCTTTATCAGTTTCAGTGATTAGATGACCTATGCCGCAAGTTGGCAAACCAAGATGGTCCAAATATATCTCGTATTTGCACCCTTCATCTTCAGCGATTTCTTCGCGTAGTTTATCTTTGTTCATTTTGTTCTCCCAAGAGCCTGTGCAAGCTGTTGTGTTGCAAAATCAGACCCAAGAAGCAAAGGGCTAACTTTTCTATTACCGCCAACGCTTTGCAAAAATTGTTGTCCAACATTAGGAGTTCCTTGTTGTACTTGTATAGGTGAAAAAACATCTGTGGGAGTTGGCGAAAAGGATTTTGTCCCTTGTTGCTGTTCTTCAGGAGCTTGAACAGTGGGGACGGGTATAGGAGCACGAGTTCGTGTACCACCTGTGCCCACTTGTTGTGCAAGTGCTTGTCCACTTGTTTCATACATAATTTCTAACGCTCGACCAATTTGATCTACCTCTTCACCACTACCAGGCCGCACTCCTTTAGGACGGCTTATTATTTTTAAGAAAAAAGGATTACGCAATCCTTTTGACATGGTATATAACCCCACAGATAAACCAACCGCGTGTAAAGGTGAAGCCAGAACTGCTGCCAAAGACAAACTGGTTGCGATTGTTGCGGGGGCTAAAGCACCAAGTCCTTTAATAGGTTTGTTAGAAACAAGTTCTGACTGCTTTACCAACTTACGAAGCAACGGACCAGCTTCTCCAAACATCGCGTCAATAGTATCATCGCCATATGTCGTTAGTATTTTGTTTAAATGTGTTGAGTATTCCCCTGCAAGCACCGAATCTGCAAACTCTTTTGCACCCGTTGTTTGATCTGGAAGTTGACCTAAAATACGTTCCATTGCAGCCTGACGAACTTGATCCATCGCTTCTGGACTAAGTTCTCTTTCAGCTTGTTTAATGGCTGCCGCACTATTTTTTCTAAAAATTAAATCAACAATCCTCTCTGGGTCACCGTCAGATACGGCTCGACTAAGACCTTTTAATAACGTGTTGTCAGCGTTTTTGTTTGTTGTTCTCGTAAGGTTTCTTATGGCGGCTACTTGATCAGCTATTGGCATGCCTGCTACGGAAGCAAGTTCGCGGTCTGTAACTTGTGCTCCTGATGCCGCTAAATCCCTTAAACCTTGCATTAGAGGCTTGTATTGTTTGCCAAACAAAACTTCTCCAGTGCTACCTAATTTATCTATTTCTTCAGCAAGTTTGGAAATATTAGGTGTTCCAAAAACATTCCTGTTTTGAGCAGAGATTCTTCTAAGATAATTTCTTGCCATTGAATTGCGTACAGCGTTGGACACATCAACACCTGCTCCACGAGCCGCCGCCACCTCATCCGCAAATCTTTTTGTTTCGTTGTATTTACGAGTAAGGGTAGAGCGTAGATAGTCATCCTCTGGTAACGCGTTAATCGTCTTCGGGTCGATGCCACCACGAGTCAGGAACTCATCAAAGGAGGCTGGAGCGACAGGACCTTCTCTACCTCCAGGCACTACTGACTTGAAAAACTTGTTTAACGTGTCTCCACGATTTGGTGCAAGAAGCACCCCATTTGGATCAAACAACTCTTCGACATCTAGGTTGCCGTCTTTGTAGTCTCTAAATATTTTAGAAGCCTTGGTGTTGCGGAATCGACCGATACCCTTGCCGTAAAACACATTGGCTTTGTCAAGCATGTCTAGCCCGTCAATAATTTGTTGATCTTTTTTGCCGACAAATGTGCCGTCTGCACGCCGACCACGCAACATAGTCTCACGAGCCTCAATAGCGGCACGCCGATAAGACTTTTCGATGGTGCCTAACAGTTCGCCAATAAACTTATTGTTCTGTGTGCCTACGAGACTTGGGTCAAAACCAGCATCCCGCAAAGCAGTTCGTATGCCTGTTAACTCTTGAATCGTAGCCTTTTTATAAGTGTTGCCTTGCCCCTTAAATTTCAAAATAAATTTACCAACGCCAGAGTTAGCTAAATCAAAAGAGGGATTTTCTTTAACAAGCTGCTCAAACTTACGAACTAACGATTCCGTGGGGACAATTCGTTTTTTGTCAAGAAGTTCATGAGCACGACCATACATCATGTCAACGTCTTCATCAAAAATACGTTTGGCTACATCTATTGTTCTTGCTATCTGAGAACTATCTAATGCAGCACTCTCATCTCCAAACTTTGCAATCAAATCATCAAGACCAGACTGAACCATCTTGTCTAAGTTGTTATTAGCTTGAGCCACAACATCATCAGGATTGCCATATATGCGAACTAAATCTTGGTTTATAAGCTCTACAAGTTTGTCCTTGTCCGCAGCTTTGCCTGAAACACCACCACGCTTTAATGCTTGAGAAAGTTGATCCGCAACAAAATCAGCGTTCTTTCTTGCTGCTACTTGATTAGGAAACACGCCTTCATAAATAGCCTGCAATCTTCCAAGTATAGCTGATTCATTAACCGCACGAACCGTGGGTCTAGCACCCTCTCCAATTACCTCACGAGCCAACGCTCTTGCTTCATTTGCCGTGCTGGCTCCAGAACCTTTAAATATGCGACCCAGTAGAGATGTAAGCAACCGACCACCGCCTTCACCAATCGCACCGTAAAGAAACTCGTTTCGTATGCCACGACCTAATTCTTCATCTGTTTCACGCCGAAGACCTTCCTCAGACTCTTGATACTCATCAAACAAATAACCAGCAACAGAGCCACCACCTGCAATCAACGAAGCAGGTATGAACCCAAGAGGGCTTGCAAGCAAAGAGGCTGTAATACCACCAATAAGAGGTCCTCTTGCCTCCCCTGCAAAGTCTACCCAGTCATTTTTGGTAAACCCTTTGCGCTCATCAATAGCCAAAAGACCAGAACCTTTGATGTTGTACTTTGTCTTTACGTCTTCAGGCAGTAAGTCTCGGTCAAGGATGAACTCTCCGTCTTGGTCAATCTGAATAGCCTCTTCTGGGACACCTAAGAATTGCAGTCGAGCACGTTTCTCTGCCTCGTTATCACCTTTAGAAAAAGTGTAGCGGAAGCTGGTGTCCTGAACCCCTGTGTCATAGTCAATTTCACGAGTAGGGATAGAAGGAATTTGCTCATCTGTTGGATCTGCCGTATCAGAGGGCACCATCTCTTTAGAAAAAGCCTGTGCTATAGCTTGCTTTTCCGCGTCAGTTGGTGTGTCCCCTGCTATGCGGACATTTTTAATACCTGATGGAGTACGAACTTTAATGATACCCATAACTATCCTATTGGCACTAAATCATAAACATTATCATCGCCCAGCACTACGTTGAACCCAGTTCCTGCTGTTAATGCATCTTGAGTATTTGCTGCAGCTTTACGTTCCTCAAAAGGCAATCCTATACTGGTAGCAAAAGTTTTATATTCACCGTGTGTTTCTCTTGCACGATTTCTGAGAACTTCTTGAATTAGTTGAAGAGACTGAGCAGCATCTGCTTGTGATTGAAACAATTTAGGAGCACCACCTGTTAAGTTAATGATTGCATTATTGTTTACTAATTGAGCTTCATAGCCAAGGGCTTGAGCTACGCGAACACGGTCAGCATCAGAGATCGTTTTACCCGCTTCACCCAATAGGATTGGTGCTAACTGCATAGCAAGAACGCCATGTAATCTTTCATATTGACCTGCGGTGCTTAACTTATCAATGTCTGCATCGTTAAATCCAACAGCCTTTAATGTTGGTGCTAAACCTGCACCTTTTAGGCCATCAAACAATCTTCCTATAACAGCCTTGCCACCTGTTGCCTCTCCTGTTCCTACAAGTCCCAAGGCAGTTTGTATGCCCTTGTCTAAAGTATGAATTTTATCTAATTGATTTACATATTGATTAGTTATTGTTGGCAAATCATTGTCACTTGCCAACATTGAATCAGTTATCCCTTGAGATCGACCATATGCGCTAGGAACTAAGACCTCATATTTTTGCCCTTTAAACTCACGACTTACGCGGTCATATAGAGCGTTGATTTCTTTATAACCCATGCCTTCGGCGGCTTTCGCATCTGCCTCCATCTTTTTCTGCATGATTGTGGCTGTTGTAAGTTTTTTTGTAAGACCTGATTTTTCGGCAATTTCAAACGCTTTATCGTTTAGCCTAACCATTTGTCCAGATTCGTACTCTTGTCCCGTTGTGGGATCAGTAAATGCTTCTGTAACAAAATAGGTATTCTTTAAGCGATCTTGTTTACGATCATCTTCTGTACGAGCGATTGCATACTTAGCCGCTAGAAGTTCTGTTTCTCTTTCAAATGCTTTTTTCTTTTCTTTTGACCTAATTAAAGCTGGCAATGTTTTCTTCATGCCGTTGGCAATGTTTGTCAACGCATTCTTGCTTTCTCCGCCAGCAATAGCAAAGCCCATCATTGCAATGTTTAAACCCATTGTAGACTTATCTTCTTCATATTTAGGCAAAAGAGAAAGAAACTCTGACTTTAAATCCTCGATTGACCCAGTTCCTTTTTCACGAGCTATATCTACTGCGTCTTGTGGAGAAATATTGTCAGGGACATCTGGAGTAGTTTTCTTTGCCGCAGCCACTATTTGTTCAAAGTTTTCTGGACGAGGAGAAGGAGGTGTGATGTCTATTGCCGCCGCAGCATCATTAGCACCTCCTTCTTCGGAAACATCTAAGTTAACTTCTGGATCAAGATCACCACGCTCTTGCTTCTCGATGTCAGGATCCTCTGTGGCGGCTGCCTCGTTTTGTGCGCGTTGTGCCTCTTCGTTCAACAACCTTTGAATCTCAGGGTCAGTGCCAGGTCGCATGATTCCTAACTTCTCATCATAATAGGCTTCACCTGCGGCTGCGGCTGCTTCGTCCTCTCGTTCACGAACCTCTGTTTGTTGGTCTGTGAAAGGAGGACTATCTGGAGTAGTTGGTCTTACTGCCCCTGCATTACGGTCAGCAGCGTCTACAGCACGTTGATACTGTTGCGCTTGTAGGTTAGCAACGTCTTGCGCTGACCTCCCACCCTGTGATCCAGCACGATTGCTAACGTCCATGACGTTAATGCCTAAACTCTTTAAATAATCTTCACTTGGTGTCATACCAGCAAGGCGACCACCAACAGTGTCTTGATCTGGTGTGTCAGCGGTAGCTAGTGCTTGTGTAGTGCCACCTACAGCACCACCAGCTAGTTGACCCAAAACGTCTGCCGCAGAAGCAATTCCAGCACCTTTACCAAAACGATCCTCTGCTCTTTGTCTAGCCGCAAAACCTCCTTGTCTAGCCATAAGACTTGCTGCCTCTGGCACGGTTAAAGAGCCGAGGCCACCTTTTTGCACATTTGGATTATATCTTGGACTTTTTGGATCTAGTTTATCAAAATCTCTAAACGGCAGTCCTGTTGCTTTTGTTGCAATACCAAGGTCTAACGCACCTGACATTGTGTTTGCAGTTGTTGGAAAGGTAAATATGCGTCCATCTCTCGCTACACCGAAACTTCGGCTAGGTCCGCCTACACGAGCCGCTTGAGAAGCAAAAACAGGTCGCGCTCCAGGGATGCGACCACGAACATTAATCTGACCACCACCTGTAAATTTTTGTACAGGAGCTATGCCAGCCGAACTGTTCAAAGCGTTACGAGCATTCCGTTTAAACATTTTACGGTTGTATATGCTCATCGCTATCTCCCAAACAGGCTGCTAAACAATCCACCTTCACCAAACGCTCCTGCTTGTTGCAGCCCCGCGATACCCATGCCAATGCCGCCAAGCTGTGATATCATGCTAGGCTTTGGTGCAGTTGTAGAGGTCAGTGTCTGTGTTTGTGTCGGCACGCCACGGAAGATGTCAGACTGAAAGCCAATACGCTGGTACGGCTCGAATTGGCGTTCAAGGCTCGTGGCACGTTGTGCATCAATCTCGGCTTGTTGCTGTTGTTGCTCTTGTCCACCAAGTTGTGATAGCAGGCTAATGTCTCGCTGTTGCGCAGCCTGCGCTGATTCGCCCAGAGCGGCTTGTTGGAGTCCGAGCTTGCCAAACAACTCTCCAGCTTGCTGTGCCCTGTTCTGTGCGCTTTCAAACGCCTGTGAACGCAGTTGTGATGATTGTCTTGCCAACGCATCTGCTGTATTGCGCTGTAGTTCTTGTTCGGCTACTGCCTGACGAGAGCCACCAAAAGCACCACTTTGTATAGCACCAGAACCAATTCTCTGACGCTCGATGTCTGCCTGACGCTGTAAATCCTGCATACTTTGGTCAACAACTTGGTCTATGTAAGGATTCATAAACTGTTGATAGCCTTCTGGAGACAAAGACGCTACACCTTGACCTAAAGTATAAGCCCCTGCCTGCATCATGGGTTGGTAAGCACCAATCCCTGCAAGGCCAAGCTGAATAGCTTGTTGTTGGGCAGGCGACATTGAGGCAACCTGATAATCAGGAATCGTGGTAGGTTGGTTTGCTAGTGTCTCTGCACTGGACAAAAGGTTTTTTAAATACTCTTCCTGATACTTTGGAAGTGACTGTGAGGTTGAAGTAACTGTCATCACGCCATCCTTTCAAATTTATCCATCAAAGAATACATGACATTAGCACCTTTCTTAGGGTCACCGTTTCCTGCGCCTGTAACAGCCTTCTTGGTCATAACAAACTCTTCGTCTGAAAGTCTTGCTTCTTGTACTTTTTTACCATTCTGATAGATACCTGCTTTGATATCGTCCGATGTTCCAGTGCCTGGACCTTCAATTAGACCACCTGCTTGAAGAGTTACAATACCACCAGAGGCTAAAGTCATCCGCGCTTTTACAGCGTCCTCTAGTTCTTCTATTGTATCATACGCTATTCCTGTGTCGGGGTCTATAAACAAGCCTTTATAGGGCTTTCCTTCATAATCAGGACTAGACTCACCACCTTCAGGCTGTCCTGTTATATCCTCTTCTTCACCCTTGCCAAGTAATCCTAAAACACTAGACCCTATAGCGATGTCACCAGCACTGAGTCCTGTACCAAAAAGACCACCTTTGGCAGCCTCTGAAGCGGCGGCTTTTGCAGCAGTGGCCTCTGCGGCTTTTGCGGCAGCGGCTTGAGTAGCGGCTTTTGCTCCTGCCGATTGCGCTGCAACACCTGTTGCTCCTGTGCCTATGCCAAGAGCACCAAGCCCAGCCCCCGCGCCGCCAGCAAGTATAGCATTCTTTATGACATCGTCTGTGTCGCCACCAGCGAGAAGCGTGCCAATTCCAGATCCAAGAGCCGCGTTTAATGCAGCACTACCCGCAGGACCGCCAACGAGGTATCCTATTGCGCCACCTGCTATCGGAGCTAGTTTCTTTAGAATACTCATAGCACCACCTTCACCGTCCCACCATCATTATACAAAGCCCCTGTTTCAAGTCCAGTGGCAGATGTAGGCAAGTCTGTAAGCGTTATTTTTGTGCCTCGCAACTCACCTGGGTTTTGTAACTGTACCACAAGTTGAGTCAAAGAGCGAACCATCTCATCAAAATACTGCCTATCGTACTCTTCAGGAGCTAACGGAAACTGTGGCGGTACAAGGTCTCTGCTCATCGTTTACCGTCCTGTTGTATTTCCAAACGAGGAGAACCAAGTCTCCAAGCCACACCCAAGTTATCTGATTCTATCCTTAACCCAAACGATCTGCCTCTGAGCCTTGTGTGATTCTGTTCCGTTGTGTCGGTTACTGTTAACGCTTTTGAGGTTGTAAACCCACTTGCAGGAGAGCGTTGTGACTTGAGCGTTATAGTTGCTTCTTTTGTTGCAGTAGATGTAGATCTGTCAAAGCTCACATCAGGTATCATGCGGCGAATAAACAAGAAGCTATCACCATCACCAATGTCAATCGGCGCAGACTCTATAAATGATGCTATAGCCACACCGTCAGCATCAGAGCCAATCTCGTGATCATATAACTTACTTGGGTAAGATGTGTTTGAGGCAGAGGTAGTAGCTAACGGGAAGTCGTTTATACCACGATCAAGCCAGGCTGTTCTTTCAAGGTTTCCATGATACCAAATTTTTTGTTCGTAGTTGTAAACAACATATCGGTCGTTTTCACCAGACCCTGTTTTGGAAGGGTAAAACCAAAAGACTTCACCAAAGGCGGCATTAGATCCAGCAAAAACTTTATTAGCCTGTTGCTCATCAAAATCATCAAAGATGTAGTCTCTCAACGTACAAGGTAATGGTTGAACGCGACCATCATAAAGATAGAAACGATCTACACCCATCCAAAAAACAGCATCGCCAACAGCTACCGCAGCGTTAACCCCGCGAATGGTTGTTTGATTTGACAACTGTGTAATTCCAAAAGTAAAAGGAGGACCAATAAATTGCATTGAATGCACAGAACTATCTGTAATTAAAAGAACCTCACGGCGGGTTTCTACTGCCTGTACTATTTCTGAACCATTTCCTATTCTTAAATCACCTGCGGTATTTGTTGCCGTGGGAGTCCAATCAAACGGATTCTCTTGTGAACTGAAGCGCACAAGCAATGGGTCTAAATCAGTTGAGCCAATAGCGTTTGTACCAACAGCAATAACATGACGATCTCTGTCTGAAACAAGAACTTGATTTGCAGCAATAGGCGCACTGGTAGAATAGAAACTTATATCTCTGGCACGTTCAGTAAAGCCTGTTGTAGCGTCCCAATAATATATTCTACCGCCACGAATATTAAAGACAAGATCCTCACCAAAGTTGTCGTGCTTCCAAAACCGTAGCTGATTTGTAGCAAGTGTGTCGGCTGGTTCGTTCCAGCCATTCCTGCCCCATGTTCCTGCACCCCAGCCATACCCACCAACAACATTGTCTAAGCCAGGGGTTATTTCATAAGCCACGTTAGCTTCGCCAGAATCTAACAAAGACACTTCTGCTCCTTGAGCGATGGTAAAGGTATAAGATCCATCATCTATAACAGTTATAGTATGCTCACCGTTTAACAAGCCAACTAAGGTTGTGTACAGACCACCAAAATTAGCATCAGAAATAGTTATATAATCTCCTGTAGTCGCGCCATGATTAGAGTGGCTTACAGTAACAGTTGTGCTGTCTTGAGTAGTTGAAAAAGTAAGGTTGCTGCCTAAAACAACACCGACTTGAGCCACCGCCGAGCCAAGTGTTGTGGTAGCTGAAACACCTGTCAGTATTACAGTAACAATACGCGGATTACCTGCTGTAGGGGTGAGAGAAAAACCTGTTACAGGAATGCTAATGTTGCCTGAAGCCGAAACAGTGTTCAAAGAAGAAGTTAAAGCAGGACTCGTAACAGGAAAAACATTTATTGCACCAGGTGCTCTAGCCGTCCCGATGGAGCCAGCAGAAGACACCCCCGTAACAGCAATGACATTTATTGCACCAGGAAGCGTAACTGTTCCTATAGAACCAGTAGAAGATAATCCTGTTACAGAAATGCTAATGTTGCCTGAACCAATAGCAGTGCCAAGGGAACTGGTAGAAGATAAGCCTGACGCGGAAACAGTAATATCAGTCATGACCCACCTATGAAGTTGTTACAGTAACATTTCCAACAGAGGCCGTAGCTGTAACATAGAAGTTGATTTGTAGGTTTCCAACAAGCCCTGTAACATTAGAAAGCAGCGCACTCTGGAAGTTTTCTGTTTCCACTGTAACAGTTCCTAACGAAGTTGTCGCCTGATTACCTGTAGGTCTAGCAGGAATCATAAAAGTTGTTCTGATAGGAGTAATATTAAAAATATTACCGCTACTCTCAATATAATACTTTTGATGTGTACCAATACCAATAAACGGCGTGTTATTTAGAGACTGCCATGAGTGCAAAGCTCTTGGCGTACCAACTATTGTATCGTTTGTACGAGACTCCCACCCACCTATTTTTTCAGGATAACCAAACCTAAAACGTATGAGGTCACTGTCAACCCACCCACCTTCGTTTGAGTAAGCTGTTGTGTCTTTAACCACTCCAGGTTTGAACTGTAGCTTGGTTAAAGGCATCTATGCTAGGTCTCCGTGTACGATACATCTGTTAAGGGTAGAATCAAAAGCCGTATGAGATGTGTTTCTGCGAGTGTCTCTAATTTTACTGGTTGTGTTTTCCCCAGTTGTCTCACTGTTAGGCATAGCAAAAAAACCACTATTATTACCTTCGGCTAAACCTGAAAAATTTGCATTACCCATGCTGTTTGTGAAAGCTAAATCAAATTTTCCAGTTCCAGAATCTGTTAATGTAGCCACATTAAAACTATCATTTAGTGTTGAACCAGCATCGTATTTTGCCCACATCTTTGCTAATCCCTGCTGCAAGTTGGTAGTCGTGCTACCGCCTTCACCAGTTACAGCAATAGAACTAGCAGTGGTCTTGCCAGTAAGCTCGTCTGTTTTCGCTTCTGTAGTGTTAACGTCAACAATCAGGGCGGCTAAGTCTGCAGCTCTACTCATGCTAAATCTCCTTGAACCGTAACAAGACAAGTATCACTATCTGTATTAGTAAAACTATTGTTTCTTGTTCTAACGCTAATAGATGAAGTTGTCATATTAGCGTTAGTGTTTATTTGTGAGTTTTGCATGGTGTTGCTAAAATTAGCGGCATAATTGGCATTGCTCATATTGCTGGTGTAATTTACTGTATACAGACCTGTTCCATCGTCTGTTATGCTTGTCACATTGTTGTCGTCACGGATAGCAACAGTACCAGTTCCATTGAAGTTTACCCACGCCTTTGCAGTACCCTTTGCAACAAAGCTCATGCCAACAGAGTTGTTACCTGCACTATCTTTTAAGGTGTTTACTCTCAGTTCGCTTGCCATTATGCGAGGTCTCCATGAATTGCAAAAGTTCCAATATCAGGGTCTCTAACAGAATTTGAGTGGTTCAGAATGTACGTTTTGCACGTTCCTGTTGCTAAACCAGTGTTACTTTTGATGGTTACAAAAAGGCCAAAATTTCCACCATCATCGTGGCAAGCACCGCCTAAAGTGTACGTGCCATTTGCCATAGAGTTAGTAAAAGTATGAGTATAATCTCCTGTACCCCCGTCAGACAAACTGCTTACATTAAAAGAGTCTGTTATAGATGCAGTGCCGCTACCATCAAAATTACACCAAGCCTTACCCAACCCCTGCTGAAGATTAGTCGTGGTTGAGTTGCCCTCACCTGTTACAGCGATAGACCCAGCAGTGGCTACTCCTGTAATTGTATCTACTTTAAGTATGCTTGCCATTATGCCAGGTCTCCGTGCGTTACTGCCATAGTTCTACGCATATCTTCAGCATTATTACTAACATTTGTATAAAACATTCTAGCTGAACCAGACGTAGACGATGTGTCACTACTATTACCATAGGCGGCTGTATGACCATACCCACCATTGCTGTTTCTCATGTTATTACCAGTAGTCACATGGTTTTTATTAGCCATATTATTAGTAAAGTTATGCGTAAAATCACCCGTTCCGTTATCTGTAAATGCGCTTTCGTTAAAACTTTCAACGAGTGTTGTGCCTGACTCTATATTCCCAAATGCTTTAGCCGCACTCTGCTTAGTCAACCCAACAGGGCCAGTGCCAGCCTTATTTGCAATAGTATCTACATTCAATACACTGGTCATACGATGCTCCAATACCCATTGACAGTCACGGTAGCAGACTGTGTGATTGGTCCTGCCGATACGCCGTTCTCATCGCTATCAATAGTGATGTCCGCGCTGATGGTCTGACCGTTCAGACGGATGATGCTGTTGTTGCCCTTGAAGGGATAGCGTGTGTCACTCTCTGTCTTTGTGTAAGTGTTAGCCACGCCAAATGTGTCATAAACAACCATCTCAACAATGTCATTCAAAGTAGCGGCTGTCACCAAAACAACACTCGTGCCTGTTGTAGCGGCATAATCAGTTCCAGGCTTGAGAAGAACGCCGTTCTGATACACATCCATATACAGGCTATCTGTGTAGGTCAGTGTCTTACTATCACCGTCACTGCCACTAAATGTTGTTTGACTAGCAGTTGCTTGATACACGAAACGGTTGCGAACACCGAACTCTGGGGATTTACCTATGTAGGGCATTATGCAATCCTCACTATTGATAAAAACGTAACACGAGCATCATCTCCACCTGTCACTAAAGAGGAAGCTAGTATCGCATTTATATCTTCACCTATTTTCCAAGTTCCAGAACTTACCATGTTGGCATAGGCTTGTAATCTAACTTTTGTTGTAGCAGTTGTTGCTTTGTAAATGAAAGCACCAGATTCTGTAAGAGAACCGTATTCACCACCAGCGTTATCTTGAAAATGACCGCTATTGCCATGTATTGAAGCAAAGGTTGAACCATCTGTGGCAACTTGTATTTGGACACCGTGGTCAATTATTTGCTCAGTGTTTGTAGTAGTAGAAGATATACCCACACTGTAACTAATTAAGTAAACACCATCACTGCTACCTAATAGGTAAGCATCGTTTGAAGAATCAAAATTTGATTTAGTATCATACTTAACTGTACCACTACCCCCAAAATCTACAGTGACGGTTGTGTTGTCAGTTAAGCTACCTTGCAGAGTTGTTAAATCAACGTGAAAGTATTCTTTGTCCGCTAAATCAATTCCATGAACAGGGTCTACTTTAGTTAAGGCCATTTACCTACTCCAAAAGGGGCAACCCCTACGCTTATGCGTAAGGGCTAGTGCCAAGTACGTCTGTATCCCAAGCTGCCTTCAGCTTTGCGATTGTGTCTGCATCAGTAATTGCTTTTGCAGCAGGCGCATCACGAAGAGCTTTCTTCTTGTTTACAGAAGCAGTCTTTGCGGTTGCATTGTCAGTCTCTAGTGCCTTCATGTACACTACGTCTTCTGCATCAAGCAGAGGCGCACGAACTTCACGGATTTTGTCCTTAAAGATTTCTTTTGCCTTTGCCATATCTTCAGAAATGACTTTGCCATTCAAAGTCCATGCTTCACGAAAATGACGATCTGATGGAACGGTAACGGTTGAGGCATCAACCTGATTGCCGTCCTTATCTACAATATAAGTTGTTGCCATGAGGTTTCTCCTTATGCGGCTACAGTTTTATCAGTGGCTAAGTCTTCACTAATCTTCCAAGCGTTGCGCCACTCTCTTGTTGCTGGAAGCTGTTCTTTCTTGCATATTACCAGTTTTGGCTTGTTACCGCTATCCCACTCACGCCAAACATGTTGTGGGCAGTCTTTCATTATGAGATATTCCAAGGCTTGCTCTTCTGTCATAGCCTCAACGGGTTCTGTGTTGTGCAACAGATAACCGCGTGTGTGCTTCTTAAAGTCTGGCTGCGCTTCGTCTTTGGCAAGTTCCCAGTACACCCATACAGGCGGTAGTATGCCGCCCTGCATAGCGCAAGCCATCCAGTTCGGGTCAGGTACAAGTATCTTAGCGCACTCGTCAATGCTGTCTTCGTATACCACACGGTATTCTGACTGATAGCCTTCTAGGTTTTCTTTAGCCCAGCACAGTCTATCCCATAAGTGTGTGCCTTGAAATTTAGGTGTTTGCATTATGCTAGGTCTCCG
>Ga0160423_10002759_pt1 | contig 14652 bp, 19 predicted proteins | sample CRUFie14St8metaG_FD_108191 | JGI IMG/M metagenome (GOLD analysis project Ga0160423, IMG submission 108191) | Marine microbial communities from the Costa Rica Dome - CRUD Field 142mm St8 metaG | ecosystem: Environmental > Aquatic > Marine > Oceanic > Photic zone | place: Costa Rica: the Eastern...
ATTAGTTATGACTTAGTTGAGCAAGGTGCAACAGAGGGAATCAAGAAAGATAATATTGAGTTCAAGATTCAAGACTTTAGAACTGATGACTTGAATTGGGATCATGTTTCTATTATAATGATTGACGTTGACCCTCATGATGGGACAGCAGAGGAAGAGATGTTTGAATACCTAGAAGAGAAAGGATGGTCTGGTATCGTTCTTCTCGATGATATCGGTCCTCAATGGCCTGAGATCGAAGACTTCTGGAACAGAATCACATTCCCTAAAATTAATGTTACTGAGGTTGGACACATGAGTGGTACAGGTCTTGTCAATTTTGATGAGAAACATTCCGTTGCTTGGCTTTGATGGAGGTTGTTATTACAAAAATGGATTATGAAGACATGTATTACGAGCAAAAGGCTCGTAAGATATTGGTGCTAGGATCGGGTGGTCAAGTTGGAGCATATCTGACTGACTACCTTAATCGTATGGGGAATGAAGTCCTTGAGTTTGATATCACTAATGGTAGTGAACAGGACATGACAGTCATTCCTAATGGTGAACTTGAAGCCAAAATTTATATGGCAGATTTTGTGTACTTCCTTGCCTTTGATGTGGGAGGATCACACTATCTTAAAAAGTATCAACATACTTTTCAGTTCATCGATAACAATACAAGATTGATGGCAAACGCCTTTGGTCTACTTGAGAAACATAAGAAACCATTTGTATTCGCATCATCACAGATGAGTAATATGTCTTACTCTCCCTATGGTGTATTGAAAAGAGTTGGTGAACTTTATACCAAGTCTCTTGGTGGATTGATCGTCAAGTTCTGGAATGTATATGGTATTGAGAAAGACATGGACAAGGCACATGTCATTACAGATTTCATCCGTAAAGGGTTTGAGTCTGGTGATATAGATATGATGACAGACGGAACCGAAGCGAGGGAATTTCTTTATGCGGAAGACTGTTGTGAGGCGCTGGAGACTGTTATGGAGACATACCACGATCTCCATTCTGACGATGAACTTCATATTACTACTGGTGTTTATACAACTGTGTTGGAGATTGCGTCTGAAATTAAGTCATTATTTTCGGGTATTGGCAAGGAGATCACGATTACTCCAGCACAGTCGAAGGACGAAGTGCAGAAGGATGCTAGGAACGTCCCCGACCCATTCATCCAGAAGTTTTGGAAACCAAAAACATCTGTCCCAGAAGGTTTGAAAAAAGTATTTGAGGAGATGAAAAAGGATTATGAATAAGTATGATGCCGAAGCGGCAGCACTAAGAGAGGCAGTTGAAAAGGCGAAGAAGAGTCCTACAGGAATTGACTTTCCTGTTCTAGGACCTGAGTCAAAATTTCCTATCAATCTTTATTGTAATGATTCATTAGAACCATCTACTTCGGCAAACAATAGGTCGGTCTATACTAGATGGATTCGTAATGGTACTGGACTTGTAAATCTCTATGTAAATGGAGAGGCACTAAAAGTCTTGGAGGACGATAGCGACAAACCAAAATTTATTTGGTTGTTAGAGTCTAGGGAGATTATCCCAGATCAGTATAGATTTATAGAGGAGAATTATGATTTTGTTGCTAGTCGTGTTGATGGTATCTTTACTTGTGATCAGAGACTCACAACTGAGGCTGGCCCTGATGGTAAATTTCTCTATTGTTTATCTAACGCTGCTCCTTGGGTCATGGATAGGGCAGTCTATCGCAAATCAAAACTCGTCTCAATGGTCGCATCTAACAAAGGGTATACAGTGGGACATCAACGTCGCCTCAAAGTCGTAGAATCATACTATAAAAAACAAGGTGGCGATGATTTATTTGGTTGGGGATTACCTCAAGAGTTACCACTAAGAGAAAAGTCAAGAGCATTGAGAGATTACATGTTCTCCTTTGCAGTAGAGAACGCAAACTATCCAACTTACTTTACTGAGAAGTTGACAGATTGTTTTGCGTGTGGAACTATTCCAGTGTATTATGGTACTGCTGGAGTGGCACAATACTTCAATCCAGAAGGTATCATTTTCCTAGATGAGAAAAAACCTTGGGATAATATTCCTTGGGACAAACTCACACCAGAGTATTATGAATCCAAGAAAGATGTAATACAAGAAAACTTTGAGATTGCTCAGTGCATGAGAGTCGCAGAGGATTACATGTATGGAAATTATTTTGCACAAATCGACCCACTTAGACATCAAAAACCTAGAGTATCATGAGTGAAATTATTGACGTATCTGCAACTACTGTCACAGATGACCGTAGTGGATGGCAAGCAGAAGATCAGATTGCCGTAGAGTATCTTGAAGCATGTAAAGAAGCAGTTGCATCTGATGATGCCTTTGCAAACTTTAAATCTAATCCAAAGTACAAGACTATCCTAGAACATGTACTTAAGGATCAAGGACAAGCATACCTAAACATCTGTAAGGACATGAATGAGGATGCTGTATGGGATAACATCGAAGCATTTAAAGAGAATGACAAGATTGGTAATCCAGAATTGTATCCTTACCCAGGCATGACAGGTACGATATCTCCTACAACTCTCAGGTATATGAAGAATACTTTTGAGTGTGGATTCTTACTTGATGGTGCTCCTGTTAGTAAGATTGTAGAAGTAGGTGGTGGATATGGTGGACTCTGTAGAGTCTTGAGTAAAGTGTGTGAGTTTGATCAATACATTCTCATTGATTTACCAGAGGTATCTGCCTTGCAAAGAAAATATCTAGATCAGTTTGAAGATCTAAAAGATAAGGTAACATGTATTCCGTGTACAGAGTATGAAGAGATCAAAGATGTAGATCTTTTCATTAGTAACTATGCTCTATCTGAATGTGATCTGCCTACACAGATGGCATATTACGATAAGATTATCACGAATTCAAAATATGTTTATATGATATACAACCTTGTCAACTTTAATGAATTCTATTATAATGATTTCATTGAGAAGATCAAAAAAGATTACACCTTTGATACAGGTCGTGATTATGAAAACACTGTCATTCTAGCAACTAGAAAATGAATCGAATTGAAGATTACAAAACACTGACTATTGATATGGTTGGGTGGTTGTGTAAGTATGCACATGATAATCATGTGACCAGTTTTGTGGTAGGAGTTTCTGGTGGAATTGATTCTGCCGTTGCTTCTACCCTTGCTGCAAGAACAGGGTTACCAACTTTCGTTATTGGTATGCCACTGAATCAAAAGATAGATCAGGAGACACTCTCTGATGCACACATGTTTTGGTTGGCAAAAAACTATACCAATGTAAAACATCTCAAGGCAGATCTTTCCGAAAGTTACGCCAAGTTAATGTCGGATTTGACAAAAGAGTTTGGTATGGAGTATACTGGAAATCCATTGGCGAAAGCCAATACAAAATCACGCCTCCGCATGGTGACACTATATCATGTCGCTGCAAATGTAGGAGGTATCGTAGTAGGTACAGGTAACAAGGTAGAAGATTATGGAGTCGGTTTTTATACTAAGTATGGTGATGGTGGGGTTGACATTGCTCCGATTGCGGACCTTTACAAGTCCGAAGTCAGACGACTCGGAAGAGAACTCGGAGTGATCCCTGAGATCATCAATGCAACTCCTACAGATGGACTGTGGGAGGATGGTAGAAACGATGAAGACCAGATTGGCGCTTCATACGAACAACTAGAAGAGGCAATGGAAACTGGTGCAGGTCCTGCCTTAGAGATCTTGAACAAATTTAATGCACAAAACAAACACAAAATGGATCCTATCCCAACGTATAAATTAGAGGTTTAATTTCAAAATGAAAATCGGTGTTATCGGTGCAGGGAGACTTGGCATTTGCTTTGCCCTTCTTGCTGAGTCCGCTGGTCATGATGTATTCGTTTCTGACATACAACAAAGTTATGTCAGTAAACTTAATGCTAAAGAACTTTATAGTAACGAACCAGAAGTAGAAGATCTTTTGCTTCGATCTAAGAAACTAAGAGCGAGTACCAACAATCAAGATGTTATTAAATCCTCTGACGTTATCTTTACTTTTGTTCCTACTCCCTCTCTAGATGATGGCAGTTATGATTGTAGTTTAGTTGATGATGTTGTGTGTGATCTTCTCAGGTCTCCCAACTTGGAAGGAAAGAAATTTATTGTCGGATGCACAACCAATCCAGGCTTTGTAGATAGGGTAGATAAGAAATTAGAAGGAAGAGGTATAAGTGTATTCTATAGTCCTGAGTTTGTTGCACAAGGAACAATTATCAGAGACATGAAAAATGCAGATATGATTCTGTGTGGTGGCAATGATGAGGAAGGATTTGAACTTATCAAATCAATCTATCTTTCATTCATGGAGAGAGAGGTAAACTTCTATCCCATGTCTAATACTGCTGCAGAGATCACTAAGATTGGTATCAACTGTTTCCTTACATACAAGATCAGTTATGCTAACATGATGGGTCAGATTCTATACAACTCTGGGTGTGGTAAAGAGATTGAAAAGATCTTGTCATCCATTGGAGCGGACAGCAGAATTGGGTCTAAATATTTGAACTATGGTTTGGGTTTCGGAGGTCCTTGCTTGCCCCGTGACAACCGTGCTTTAGGATACTATGCTGATAAGGTTGGTCTTAAGTATAGTCTTCCTCAAGTGACTGATGATTTTAATGAAGCACATGCAGAGTTCATTAAGAACTACTGTGTCGAGTGCAATACAGAAGGTCTTGCTTTTTTCATTGATAGTATTGGTTACAAGGTAGGATGTGATCTGGTAGTTGAAAGTCCAAGACTCAGACTCGTAGAAGATCTATTGAAGGATGGTCACACAGTATATGTGCAAGAGATTGATGATGTCGTAGATGAGTATGGCGAAGAACTCGAAGAAGATTATGGAGATAATATTATCTTTGTCAAGAACCATAATGAAATACATGAGAAGACATGGAGGATTGACCTTTGACGATTAGTTATAATCGCCTCGGTAGTAATGGTAGACTTGGAAACCAAATGTTTCAGTATGCCTCACTCAGAGGAATCGCAAATTACAATCAGTATCAGTGGATGATTCCGCCACCTGATTGTAACCATAAAGATAATTATGGATTGTTTGATACATTTGAAATGAAGCATGTACAACCTGAGAATCTTGGGTTCAATGATGGCATGACAGTCAAAGAATCTACACATGCTTTTGATGAGAGTTTATTTTACTGTACAGATGGTGTCAACATAGATGCCTATCTACAAACAGAAGATTACTTTGTACACATTGCAGATCAGATCCGTGAAGACTTCACATTTAAAAAAGATGTTCTCGAACCTTGTACTGATTACATCAGGTCTTTGGATAGTCCTCCTATTTTTCTGCACATTCGTCAGTCCGATAATATTGGAAGAGAGGAATTCCACCCCATCCTCCCGCTTACATTTTTTAAAACTGCGCTAGAATTTTGGAGTCCTGATACTCCATGTTTTGTGTTCACAGATGATTTAGATTGGTGTAAGAATCAATCATTCTTTGACAACGATAGGTTTATCTTTAATGATAATCCTGAGAGATATGAATATCAAACTATTGATGGCACAGGCCAGATGCAGAACACACTTCTGCCTCAGGTTGATCTATGTTTGATGAGTCTTTGTTCTGGTGCCATCATCGCCAACAGTTCATTCAGTTGGTGGGGTGCATGGTTGCAAGGAGATAGGGGTAAAGTCATCGCCCCTGACCCAGAGAAGTGGTATGGTTCTGCCATGTCACACTTGGATACAAGTATGATGGTTCCTGCCCGTTGGCAAATACACTATTGGAGTAAGTAATGGAATTTTTAATTGGAGTTGCATGTTTTAGTGCATTAGGTTATTATGGATATCTTATGGCAAAATATTTTGATGCAAGAGGTGGAGAGTAATGGCAATTTCATTTCAAGGATTAGGTAACGAAGGTAGACTAGGAAATCAAATGTTCCAGTATGCTTTTGTAAGAGGACTTGCTGCACATAAACAATATGATTGGGTCATCCCAGGCCCTGATGCAGATAGATTGGACAACTATGGTTTGTTCGATGCGTTTGAATTGTATGGTTGCCTCCCACAAAATCAGGGTGAACCATTCTTCCATAAACAGGAAGTCTATAGGGACATGAAGTTCAATAAAAAGATATGGGATTGGGCTGAAGACAATACTAATTTCTCTGGTAATTTTCAAACAGAATTATACTTTGAAAGTATCTCTGCTGATATTAGACATGACTTTACATTCAAGAAAGAATATCTAGAACCCTGTACAGAGTTTATTGAAGAGAACGGTGGACAAGATAATAATATCTTCCTACATGTTCGCAGAGGTAATCCTAATGTGACAGGCAGGAGAGGAGAGAAATGGTCTTATCAGATGGTGCAAGAGTATCATCCTATTTGTAAGAAAGAATATTATATTGAGGCACTATCAAAGTTTCCAGAAGATAAAAATGTTATTGTAGTTTCTGACACTATTGATTGGTGTAAGAAACAGGATTGGTTACAGGGAGATAGATTCCTATTCTCTGATGCCTCGTATGAGGAGTTTGGAGATGGTGCATCTGTTCCTTATATCGATCTCTGTCTTATGACATTATGCGGTGGTGGTATTATCGCCAACTCATCTCTATCATGGTGGGGTGCATGGTTGCAGAAAGGTGGAGATAAGATGGGTAAAAACTCTATCCAAAGACACTGGCAAGTTATTGCTCCTGATCCTTGGTTTGGAATTAAGTATGACATGTATGACATGAGCGATTTGATTCCCCCACGTTGGATTAAATTACACAATGATCCCTCTTACATTGAGCCTGAATAAATGAAAGATGTAACCTACCTACTGCCATGTAGGATAGAGACAGAGGATAGACTACGAAATGTAATCACCTCTATTACTTACATAATGAAATGCTTTCCCGAAGCAAAAGTTATTGTAAAAGAAGTAGACACGCAATCACACTTCAGTGAGAGTGCTTTGCCTCGCATCAAAAGTTATGTGGGAGATACTTCACAACTTAGACATATCTTTGAACAAAATTCAGAGAAATTTTTTCACAAAACAAGAATACTAAATGACCTATGCGTTGCCGCTGATACTCCTATTCTATACAATCATGATGTGGATGTTGTTGTACTAAAGAACTCACATCAACTTGCTCACCGTGCCATCACACAGGAAGGATCGGATGCTGTCTATCCTTTTGGATGTGGTATCTACCAGTGGGCAGTAACTTACTCCGATCAATTATTGGATAAGTTTTTATCATCACATGATGGTAACGATGCTGACTTTGAAGTTCTCAAAGATCACAAAGTTAGGATTCCATCATCTATTGGATGGGGTCAAATGATAACCAAAACCGCAGAAGTATCTGCTGGACTATGGAATGAAGAATTCATCTCATGGGGAGCAGAAGATTGTGAGTTTTATTACCGACTAAATTGTTTTGGATTTAAAGTTGGCAGAGTCATTGATGACATCTATCACTTTGAACATGGCAGAACATTCAATTCACATTATCACAATCCTAAGTTTCAAGATAACGATAGATTGTGGAACTGGATTAGGACTCAAGATAAAGAGTCTTTGACACAATACTATGCAAAGTTAGACTACATCAAACGCAGGGGGAACGAACTAAATGCTAGCCTTTAATCAAATGGGTAACCTAGGCAGACTAGGTAATCAAATGTTTCAGTATGCTGCCGTTAGGGGTATCTCTGCAATGCGTGGATACGAATTTGGTATTCCACCTTTTGAATCTAAGAGAGTAGATAATTATAGTTTACACAGAGCCTTTACATTAGAGAGTGTAGGAAGAAGTAATCTTGCAGTTCTTGATAGAGGTCACGCTCCTGTAGTAATCGAAAAACATTTTGAGTTTGATGAAGAACTCCATAGAATGTGCCCCAATGATGTAAGTTTATTTGGATTCTTTCAGACAGAAAAATATTTCAAAAATATAGAACAAGATATCAGGAGAGATTTTACTTTCCATGATTCTATTCTAGGACCTTGTAAGGAAATGGTAGATTCATTAGATCAGGTTCCATTGTTCTTACATGTAAGGAGAGGAGATCCTAATCTAGTAGATGCCAGAGGGTTTAAATGGTCTTACACCGAATGTTCTGGTCAACATCCACCACAACCTGTAGAATACTATGAGAAGGCACTCAAGGAGTTTCCAGAGGATCAACCCATAGTAGTTTGTTCAGACTCTCCTGAGTGGGTAAACGAACAGGAGTTCTTTGCTGATGATAGATTCCTTGTATCAGAACCAACAGACAAATATCCCGATGGATCTTATGAACCATTCGTTGATCTCTGCATCATGAGTTTATGTTCTGGTGCAATCATTGCTAACTCATCCCTATCATGGTGGGGTGCATGGTTACAAAATGGTAGAGGAAAAGTCGTAGCACCTAAACAATGGTTCGGTCCAGATTATAAAGACAAAAATCTTAAGGACTTATATTGTGACGGATGGATCGTAATTTAATTGTAATAGATAATTTTTTAGATGACCCAGACAGGATAAGGTTTCATGCCTTATCCTTAGATTTTGATAGGATTCAAAAATCTGTGCCTGGTGTAAGGTCTCATAGGTTAGGTGGGGATCTACAAAAAGAAGTAGAGACTAAACTAAAGACTGCTCTCGGAGGAGAGATTGTATGGGATTGGACACAGGACACTTTTTGTTTTCAATCATGCCAAGAAGGAACAGAAACTTGGGTTCATGTTGATAGTCAGGGAGAAAATCAAGGAGAGTGGGCAGCAGTATTATATCTGACTCCCGATCCTATTCTTGATTCTGGAACTGGTATCTATGAGTCGCCCGACACTGATATGAATATCGGTGTAGGAAATGTTTACAATAGGCTGGTTGCGTATCGTGGCAAAGTGTTGTATCATAGAAGTATTCTGCCTGGTTTTGGCAACACGCTAGAAACAAGTAGACTCACACAAACATTCTTTTTCGATGTCAAATAAATCTGCATACAAACTTAGAGGATTCGGTCCGCTTTACATCATTAATCTGGATGAACAACCAGAGAGGATGAAGTGGATGGAAGAACAACTCAAAGAATGGGAGATTGAAAACTACACTCGTATCTCTGCATATGATGGTAGACCTTCCACAGGTGACGACCTGAGTGAGATCTTGGTTGGTAAGTATCCTGACAGTATTACGCCTGGTGAGATTGGTTGTGTGACTTCTCACCTAAAGGCACTCAAACATTTTGTTGAGGAGACTGATGAACCATATGCAATCATTATGGAAGATGATTGTGACATTAGTATCGCACAGTTCTGGACATTCACATGGAGACAATTTATCTCTAGGATGCCATACGACTGGGACACAGTTCAAGTTGCAGTTATCTGCCCTGGCGAACTACATGTACAGGTTCATCGTAGATTTATTAATGACTTTTCTACTGCATGTTATGTCATAACTAGACATCATGCTGAGAAACTATTGAAACTTCATGTCAGAGGAGAGAAATATAAACTCGACAATGGCGTGAAACCTAGACCTGTCGCTGATGACCTGATCTACAACTCAGGTGCATCTTATGCCTGTCCTGTCTTCCTATACAAAATCGAACTAGGTTCCTCAATTCATGAAGAACACATTGAGATCTTCCATAGGGGGAGTCACGATGGTCTCAGAGAACTCTGGACTACAAGGGGTGGGGACATCACTATTGATATGTTATCCGACTTTGATCCTTATCTAGGTAGGATTGCTGGTGGTGATCCCCGAAACAAAGGACAGGGTGCTTGACAAATCCTAAAAAATTTGTTAAACTAAATAAATGGAACTGGCGATCCCGCCAGTGTCACGATTCCATAACAGACGTGTTGTGGAGGAACAAGTATTCCGAATGCCTCAATTACTCGCGCTAGGTCTATCTTCGATTCAAACCTAACACGAAGTCATGTCGAGACTTCTATCATCTGCTGGTAAAAAAACTCAGCAAGTAAATTAGAGAGAAATTAAATGTTCAAAAATGTAATCGCAGCCGCAGCTGCTGCTCCCCTTTTCGCTGGTGCTGCTTTCGCAGGACCTTATGTAAACGTTGAAACCAATTCTTCATTCACTGGTGGAGACTACACTGCAACTACAGCCGAGTTTGCACTTGGTTACGAAGGATCTAACTGGTATGTCCAAGGTGGTCCTATTGTAAACTCACCTGATGGTGGTGACTCTGACACAGAATTCCTTGCAAAGGCAGGTGGATCTGTTGATTTGTCTGAGTCTGTTGTTGGTTACGGCGAACTCACCTTCCAAACTGCTGATGGAGCAGACAACGGATACGGTGCTAAAATCGGTGCTAAGTACGTTTTCTAAGTACAAATACGTTAGTATATAAACACGAAAGACCCCTGTATTTGCAGTGGGTCTTTTTTTCTAGTATAATTAGAGTATGAGAAACCCACACGCTATATTCGCTGCACCATTTTTCATTGAGGAAATTGACCTCGATAAAGTAAACTTGGTGTCAGAGAATTTTCAACCTACATTCCTCAGTGCTTGTCCTACAACACTAGGAAATGATAACTTTACAGAGGAATCATATGAATATGTTAAAGGACTCATCTCAGAGTGCATACAACAGTTCATACCAGATGATTTTGTAATTGGACAGGTATGGCGTAACAAATACGGTAAACACGACTGGCAAGATCCACACATCCACTCAGGAGCTCAATGGAGTTTCGTTATTGTGGAGTCTGTGGATTATTCCAGAACTGTTTTCATGAATCCTTCTCGTAAACTGATAATGAATCAGTGGGCAATGTATGGTACTGCAATCTCTATGGATTTCATTCCCAATGCTCCTGCTGGTAGTATCATTATCTTTCCCTCGTGGATAGAACACTTTGTAACGAGTGGTGGAGAAGGAACTACTATATCAGGCAACGTATATCTAACAGAACCGCCTAGAGGACCCTCATGAACGGAAGATTAACCAAATGCTATATGGAATCTAGACTCCTAAAGATCAAACATGGCATTGACACAAAAAATTGGTATCCCACTTGGGATGATAAGGAAAGATGGGCAGCACAGCAGGCTCTAAACTGCGCCCTAGAGATCTTACAAGAGTACGAATATTAGAATACAGAAATAATTAATGTTAAGAAACTTGACAAAATTTTATCTTTTATATATAATTATGTTACGTTTCTTAATAATTGAATGACAATCGCAAAAGGTAAAGTTACAGAATCGGGCGGAAGACAGAACATCTATTCTATCGAACCTCGTATGACTCTTGACGAATCCTATGAAGGGTATGGCAAGAATGCTGAGAAAACCAATGGTCGTTGGGCTATGATTGGGATCGTATCACTACTTGTTTCATACACAACAACAGGTCAAATCATTCCAGGCATATTCTAAAATGAATTATTGGAAGAACGCAGAACAGATCAACGGTCGTCTAGCGATGATGGGTTTGTTCGCAGCCGTAGTTAATTACGGATTCACAGGCTGGATCATTCCAGGCTTTTTCTAAACACAATCAACACACAAACGGTACACTATCATGACTCCAGAAGCAGAAAGATTTAACGGTTGGGCAGCTATGCTCGGTTTCGTTGCAGCAGTAGGTGCATACGCAACAACAGGAAATATCATCCCAGGCATCTTTTAATGTCTAACAAAGATATTTTCATCAAGGCACAAGGACGTGCTGCAATGATGGGATTCGTCACACTTTGCACAGTTTATGCCTTCACAGGTCAACTTATACCAGGCATTGTTTAATGACTAAAACTTTTAAGCAGAAATCAATAGACAATCACTTTGAGAAGAACAGTAGAGTAGAACCCCAGAAGATCTGGGCAGAGACATGGAATGGTAGAGCAGCAATGATTGGTCTATTAGCAGCATGTATCTCTGACTTAACCACAGGTCACATGTTCTTCGGTATGTTCTAGGGTCAAATTTTTTTTCCCCTAGAACTTTACAAAACTAAATAAAAACATATTAAAAATTTTCAATCCAACACATAGGGACAATATATGAATGAATATCAGTTTGCTGCCGACTCTTATCCAGTATGGAAAGCAATAGTCTGGTTGTTCTACCCCATGGCTGTTCTCGTATTGTTAGAGTTATATCTCAGAATCATCAATGATGATGACGATGATGATGACGGTGGTGGATTAGGTGTCAGGGTTTCAGACCAACAGTTAGTCCCAGTTCAAGTTCCATCAGGTGCATAACATGATCCATCTTATCTCAACAAGTCTATTCCTAGTAAGCGTAATAGCTTGTGCAAACGGCGGAATGTCATTCGTATTCGCATGATATTCCTCGCCTCACTATTAAATACTATCCCACCAGGCTCCAGAGATCTAGTTGAGTTTGGTTTTTTCGTTTTCGTAGGTATCACAGCAGGGTCTTTAGGACTATTATGATGTCAGACATGTTCCCACAATCATACCATGATGTTATGGAGGTATATAAGAGACCAATGAGTGTCAAATATATACCTTCAATTATCTGGGCATTTATATCTTTCATTTCATTTTCTTTAGCATACCCAGCACTCGCCCACGCAGAGACATTGTGGGTACAGGTTCCTCAGTGGGAAGATGACTGGTCTGAGTGTGCAGTAGATCTACCAGACACATCTTGCCATTGGTATGTTGCCAATGCAGACAACACATTTGGAGAAGGTTTCGATTGGGAGAGTGCTCCTTGGTTTAGTGCGGAAGGACTCTTAGATGTGAAGTCAAACGTATTAAAGGGGTTGCAGAAAGTAGGATAAATTATTATAATAGAACTATTAATTGAGTGAAAAAATTCTGGAGAGTTTGGGCAAAAGCACTTGGAGACAAGTCTGGTAAGTCTGATAAAGAGGCCGACAAGGTTGCTTTAATAAGAACTCTTATCTTTGTCCAGCTAGTAGTAACTAATTGCTTTATCATTGCAGGCAATATTCGCCATTGGAATGATCACTACACACCACCACAGTATGAAAGATGCCAGCACTAATTTGTAATCTACCCTCCTATCATGTGTGGGTAAGGAAAGAATATTTAACAGATCATAAGAGCGGACACGGAGAATTTGTAGAAGGATATTGGGTATCCTGTAAGTCAATTCCAGGCCGTGCCTTTTACTTTGAGACATACCTACCAGACTATGCGGCGATGTATGATAAGTTACCTATCAGTGCCTTCGTATCATCACCAGAGTTACCAGAACCAGACATGACACTTCACAACTTACAGTTTTGGAACTGTATGGACTACGGTGTGGTGGCAGTGCAGAAACAGTTCATTGGATCTATGCACTATGAGATCATGACTAGAGATTTCGGCAACCAAACAGGAACTTACATCTGTACTCTTGACAACTATCATCAGGACATAGACGCAGTAGATTATTCTACAAGTGAACAACCTCCAGAGCACAAAAGTTTTAATCTTTTGGAGCTTGACAATGGACAATTCGCTTTGTACCCTAACAATAGGATGAGAATTTACGATAACAGTCTGACTCCTGAGAAACCAACAGACCCTGACTTCAAGGTGTCTACTGTCTACTACCAAGTAGAGAACGGTCATGATCGGGATGGACTGGGATCAGAAGAAAATTATTTTTGGAAAACTAGTAAAGAACGCCATGAATCAGAATGAAAAGGATCCACTGCTTGATGAATTGGAGGAGAGAATTTTGGAAGGACCAATAGTATTCACACCTGACGAGGAGTTTCTGGAAAGATTAAAAGAAAAGGAAAAAGTCCAAGAAACGGTTGACAAGAATGTAAATAACTGTTAACATATATAAATGTAGGGGTGTTGATTTCAACACTTCCTTCGACCCGCTAACCGAGACCTATGGGTCGTTAAATTACGTCTCTATCTTACTCACATAACATCGCACTCTTTCAATGACAACTCTTTCACAACGCAAACGTGGCGGATTGTTAGCTGGATGGGACGAGTTTTGCGAGTGGACTACATCCACTAACAATCGTATCTACGTCGGTTGGTTCGGAGTCTTAATGATTCCTTGCCTCCTCGCAGCTACCACTTGTTTCATCGTAGCTTTCATCGCTGCACCTCCTGTCGATATCGACGGAATCAGAGAGCCAGTTGCTGGTTCTTTAATGTATGGTAACAACATCATCTCTGGTGCTGTTGTACCAAGTTCAAACGCAATCGGACTACACTTCTACCCAATCTGGGAAGCAGCTTCACTAGACGAGTGGCTCTATAACGGAGGCCCTTATCAGTTAGTTGTATTCCATTTCCTAATCGGCATCACAGCATACTGTGGTCGTCAGTGGGAATTATCATACAGATTAGGTATGAGACCTTGGATCTGTGTTGCTTATTCCGCACCTGTATCTGCTGCAATGGCAGTATTCCTTGTGTATCCATTCGGTCAAGGTTCATTCTCTGACGGTATGCCACTTGGAATTTCTGGAACATTCAACTTCATGTTTGTTTTCCAGGCAGAGCACAACATTCTTATGCACCCATTCCACATGGCTGGTGTTGCTGGTATGTTCGGTGGATCTTTATTCTCAGCTATGCATGGTTCACTTGTTACTTCATCTCTAATCAGAGAAACAACTGAGACAGAGTCTCAGAACTATGGTTACAAGTTCGGACA
>Ga0160423_10002760_pt1 | contig 14648 bp, 21 predicted proteins | sample CRUFie14St8metaG_FD_108191 | JGI IMG/M metagenome (GOLD analysis project Ga0160423, IMG submission 108191) | Marine microbial communities from the Costa Rica Dome - CRUD Field 142mm St8 metaG | ecosystem: Environmental > Aquatic > Marine > Oceanic > Photic zone | place: Costa Rica: the Eastern...
AGCCACCATTAGAAGATGGGTAATTGTAAATATTTCCGTTTCCAGCGTGTCTGAACTGCCAACTAGACGACGAGCCAGATATTATATTTGATGTGTTTGTCTGAGTAAGATTATAAAATTCTATTCCATCATAAGTTGTGCCTGTTCCCATTGATCCTAAAAAATTTTGATGTGAGCTTGAGACACTTGTATCTGTTGAACTATATGCGCCTAGATAATGTCTAGCATTTGTTGTCGAAAGACTACTCCAATTTGCTACTCTTAAATAATAGTTATAACCTGTGAGAGTAAAAGAAGAAGTTCCCGTCTTGTAATTCGTTGTGCTATATCCCTCATTTGTTCTAGTAACTGTTAAATCACAATTAATAGTAGCTATGCTAGAAGAAGCGCCATAATATTCTGAAAAAGATGCTTGAGCGCCAGATGATTTGTTTATCATCGTTCTTATGTCAGCATCATTAATTGATGCCTGAGTGCCTGTTGTTCCGCCAGCTTCTATATGAATATCATTTAAAGAAATGGCACCTGAAGATTGTAAAGCCATTATTTATCCTCTAGTTCTTTTACTCTTTTTTCTAACTCTTTAATTGCTTCTACTAAAAGACCTACTGTGTTTCCATAATTAATAGCTAAATGTTCTTCTTGCTCTTCATCTTTTAAATGGTCGCCTAATGCTTTAGCAGTATAAACAGCTTCAGGTAAAACTTTTTCTAAGTCTTGTGCTATTAGTCCTGTGCCTACTTTTCCATCTTTTTTATAGTTGAAAGTAACACCTTTTAATTGATTTACTTTATCTATCGCGTTATCTATAACTTCTATATTTTCTTTTAATCTTTCATCAGAAACACTTCCATAAGCGGTTATATTTCCTTCAGCTACAATATTTCCACCATTATCAAAAGAAATTAAATCATTACCATTTCCATTGCTATAGTTTCTATAAAATAAACTATTAGTAGTCTGAATATAAAAATGACCAGCGTGAAATTGTAATTTTGCAGATTTTTCTCCAGTCCAGTTTCCATAGTTTCCTTCTATATCTCCATTGGCAGAAATTGTTAGTTCTGCAAATTCAACACCCGCAGTTGTATCTGTATTTTGGTTAGAAGTGTAAGTTGTATAACCCGCGCCATTCGTAAGCTGATTATTGTTTGTTGGAATAGTTGGAGTGTTGCTAAGATCTGCATAAGATCCGGAAGTTGCAACTGTAGCCAGGGAAGACAAATCTACTCCATCTACTGTTCCTGAAATAGTAATATTTCCTGTGATCCCAACATTTCCTGTGATAGCTACCGCGCCACTTTCATTAAAAGATGCAATAACTGCAGAATTTGCAGAATTTTTTATTTCTAAAAGCGATGCACATATTTGTAAACCGCCAGTTCCTATATCTTTTATTAAAGAGTTTGATCCATCGTGAAAAATTTCTAAAGCATCTGTAGTTCCAAAAACAGCTTTTTTATTATCATTAAAATTAGCTGAGTTAAAGCGTACATCAACTTCTGTGCCTGTAGCACTAAAAATATTATCAACACTATCTAAGTTACTGTTGATTTTTCCACCCCAACTGTCTACTGATTGCCCTACAGCTGGCTTAGTTAAATTTAAATTACTAGTAAATTGGTCACTCATATTTTTACCTTAATTAATTAGTTTTTTGGAGTTTTTGTTCTGTCCAACTGGTGTCGGGAACATTCTGCTTAGACCATTTTAACCTACCATCTATAGATATACTAGATAAAGAAGGAATAATAGTTTCTAAGAAATACCTTCTGTGAGCAAAAGGTATCACTTCGGAAGCTAACTCGACCTCAGAATTTGCTACAAGCAAAGACACAGTTTCTAAAGATCCGCTTCCTAAAGAAAAATTAGTCTGCACTAGAAGTGTTGAAGAGTCTAAATATTCATAAAGATAAGCTGTTAGATCGGTAGCTGAATTTATTGCTATTTGTGATCCGCTACTACCTTCTGTGCCTGTTTTTGTTGCGCCTATTCCTGAAGCTATAAGAGTGTCATCTGCTGTTGTAGATTTAACACTTGTCTGCGAGTTTCCGCTTTTATCTATAGCTTCCCAACCTGAAACAGCAGATCCATTAGCTGTATCGTGTGAAGTATCTCCTATAAATTGATAAACAGGTCTGCCACCTATAGTTAAGATATTGTAACCGCTTACCATTTGATAGCCGACAGAAACATTTATGCCATCGTCAACTGTTACTGCGTTTAGCACATATATATACGCCCAACCTGTTCCAGTATAAGAAGGCGTAGAAGATGTGTCTGCTTGAAATTTGTAAATTGTTCTTAATTTATTAGTTGCTACACCACCGCTAGTGGTCACCGCACTTGCGCCTGATAACTGCAAATATTCATTACCATTTGAGTCTGTTTTAGCGCTTATGTGGGTTATAGTTGTGTTATTTATGCCATAAGGCACTCTAGAAAGACCTAAAGTTTTTCCGCTTAGGCTACTATCACTTAGATCATAATTAATATTAAAATTAACAGGAACTTCTACTATCGCGCTACTTCCATCTATTTCTAGATTTCCATCAGATATAGCGACAGCTTTATTCATAGTATTGAATATAGGATTTAAGGTTGTGACTAAAGCTCTTGCATTACAAGAAGTCACAGCGCCTAAATCTATCTGAGTTGCCACAGCTGTTGATACTGTTGTAGCTATAGGATTAACTTCTGCTAAATCTATCTGTGTTCCTATAGAAGTAGTGCTTGTATTAGCTGTCAAAGATGACTCTGCTAAATCTATCTGTATGCCTACGACATCAGAAGAAGAATTAACTGTAATAGGCGCACTTACGATCAAATCAATCTGTGTGCCTATAGAAGCTATAGTCGGTTGCACTAGAATAAAAGTTTCAGGTTGATCCACCTGTGTAGCGTGTACTAAATGTCCGCTATTTTGTATTAATTCGTTTGGAACTGCGATAGCTAATCTCTGACCTGAAGAACTTGTAGAAGATGAGCTATTTATAGCACACCCAAAGCTTCCAAAAGTTGCATTACCTGTCGAAGATAAAGAAGCAACAGCATTAATCTGTTCGTTGGTTAAGCCAAAATTGAAATTGGCTTGTGTAGATATAGAAGCGGAAGCTTGAACTACCGCTTCTAGATCGTGATAAGTTAACTGTCCATATAAGGATCTGCCATATCTTTCCTTACCATAACCAGTATTAGCCATTTAGCTAACCTCTAGTTAAGAGTTATATCGATGGCAGAAGCGTTAAATCTCAAAACATCTCCTGTAGAAACTACTTTTGATGTTGTGAGAGTACCATAGGCTAAAAGGTTACCACTCGTAGCTGAGTCGTAAATTCCCATAGCCACTACAGTTCCATAATTTGCAGTTGCAGTGCTATATTCTATCGCAGACGAATTTGAAGCTGTGCCTGAAGAAACAGTAAATGTTCCTGTTTGCCTAGCATATCCGCCACCACTCACTTCAGTTCCACCAGTGCCATCTTCGCCAGGTGCTACTGTGAAAAGGGCAATGTGTAAAGTTGAAGGAGCAGAATAAGCACTCCCGCCAAAAACATGGTTTAGGACTGCGTCTTCTAAATAATTACTAAATGACATAATAGTCTCCTAATTTTTGTAATAATATTGGGTTGGTCTGTTTGAGTTTCCATAAGTTCTTCTTCTTTTTAAAAGACTTCCCTTACCAAAACTCGCGTTTTGTTGCTGAACTCTAAGTTCTTCTAAAGCTTTTTCAAATAGCTGTGTGAATAAAACGACTCTTTCATCTTCCATTAAATAAATAGAAGCGTGTTTAAGTGCGCCATATAAGTACACATCAGGCGCAGTCCTAGAAAGAAAATTTTCTGTGACTGTACTTGATAAAGGCGGAACTTCAGCATAATAAGTTAATTGAAGATTAAAACTTTTATCAGGTGTGGGCGCAAATTCTAAGGTATCGCCATCGACAGCAAAGTATCGTGGAGTTCCTTTTGCGTCTCCTGTTTTTGATCTATATAAATCTAAGCTTTCTAGAGATTGCTGAAATAAAGCCACAGGCGGATTAGTGTCTTGCAGATCCACATTAATTATTCCGAGAAAATCGCCCGGCAGTTGAGTGTACTGCGCGTCTAATACAGCTTGTGATCTTTTTATCTGATCTTTATGTTTGATCTTTCTGTTAATTTCTGACTCTACTTTTCTTATAAAGCCATCCATTTGAGCAGATAGATCAGTACGATTTAGATAATTAGCTATCTCTGTTTTTAGATCGTCATAGGTCATAACTTACCCTTCCAAGTTCTGAAAACTTTATTTTCGGGTTTATTCAACCATTTTCTCCACTCTTCTTGATCGTGATGCCAACCTTCCTGTACCGCTTTTTCCCAAATTACTTGTGGTACTTCAGCGACGTGACGAAAGTTTTTACCCACAGGTTGCTCACTCAAGTGATTTACATAAGCAAGTGTCCTGTCGATATTCTGAGTAGATACAGCAACAGTTTTATCATCTTCAGTTCTTAATTCCGAGATAAAACCATCTCTGACTGACATTAAAGTTCTCATAATTATTCAATTAATGAAGGGGAAGTTTCCTTCCCCTTCTAATTATTATGAAGTTGATAAATCAGCGATTAAGCCATGTGCTTGTTCGTGCATTCTCAAACCATATTCTGCAAGTAATAATTTACTTGTAGCATCGCCTATGGTTGATAGGTCGATTGTTTGAAAATTCCTGAGATAGCAAATTTTGGCATATTCCGGATCAACTAAAAGAACACTTCTGTCTCTGCTTCTGTTAGAAGGTACGATTTGGAGTGTTCCAAAGTCTCCCGCATATACAGAAATAGAATTTTCAACTGTGTTAGCGTCAACAGTTGCTCTAGTGTTAGCTCTACCAGTGAAACCACTGATCACACCTTTATTGTGTGCGCCACAGATTGCAATAGTTGGCTCTGCGCCATTACTAAAACAAGTTTCTAGAACATCTTTGAATAAAGCTTCAGTCAAAGTTCTCTGAGTACCATCAGTTCTACCCGCAGTAGCAGATCCATTCGCGCCACCTGTACCCGCAGATACATTAGAAGCTATGAAACTTTCAAAAGATCTTGTAGCTCTTGCAGTTGAAGAATTACCCGCGTTGCTTCCTTGATTTTGACAAAGAGCAGTTTCCATATTTCTTTTCAATCTTTTAGAAGCTAAAGCTAATTGATGAGCTAACTCACCTCTTGACTTACCCGCTGGGTTAGAAGCTTCTTGCGATCCTGAAATAGTGACATTTACGCTGTTAATTTGGCATACATTCGATACCCTAGTTGTTGGAATAGAAGCTTGTCTAGTGACTTCAAAACCTTCAATTTCTCCAGTTCCGCTAACAGATCCTAAAGACTCGTTTTGGTATGAGAAAGTGACATTATCAACATTTTCAGTACCAATAGAAGACATAAAGGGAGTTGCAGTTGGATCAATAGAAGCGATGACTTCAGATAGCGCTTCTCTGTTTGCTGTTGCATCACTTGTAGTGAATGCATTACTAATTTGTGCCATTTCGGACTCCTTAAATTATATTAGTTGTTCAAATACCTTAGTCGCATCAGAAATTTTTCCTGTTTGTCTAAGGCGCTGTTTAGCTTTTTTCAAAGGAGTATTACTTTTAATTCTGTTTGCAGATCCGGCTTTTGCCACTCTAGATGGAGAAGATTTAGGCTTAGTCTTTAAAGCCTTCTTAGTTTTACTATGACTCCAAGCGTCTCGAAGTAGTAAAACAAGCCTTCCATCATAAATTTGGCTTAATTCATCGCCTGTAAAACCTAAAGAATTGGCATATTCCATCATTGCTTTAGTTTCTTCCTGAGCAACCTTTTCATCTTGCCATTCAGGAATATTTTGGGAAATTATCTGTTTCCCTTCGTCTACCATTCGTTGCAAGTTTTCAGCTTCCTGTTTTTGTTCGTCTGCCTTAACTCTTGCAATTTCCTGATCTACCATTTGCAAAGTGTTAGTTTTATTATTCCATTCTTCTTTAAGCTTTAGATACTGCGTTGGGTTTTCCTCTATGAGTCTTTCCCAATTTGGCTCTGCTTCTAAATTATTTTTTAAAGCAAGTTGCATTTTTGGAAGTAATTCCTTATATAAAGCTCTTTCCTCAGATATTTCCGCATCCTTTTGCTTAACTTGATTTTCGCGATCTAAAAGACCTTTTTCTTGTTCCGCAACTTTCTGTGTTTTCTGAGTATAATCTTTCTGTCGACTATATCCGCTTTTCAATTCTTCGAGTGTGACCTGTTCTTCCTGTCCATTTATAGTGACAGCATAAAGATCGGGTTGCTCTTCTTCTTCAGCTTCTATTTCATCTTCTTCAGACTCTTCGGAAATTTCTTCTTCTTCATCTTCGTCTGAAGCTTCTAAAACTTCTTCAGACTCTTCTTCTGAAACTTCAATTTCCTGATCCTGTGCAACCTCTTCGTTATCTTGCTCTAAGTTTTCCTTCAGTTCGCCTTCAGGAGTTAGAAGCTTTTCAAATTCAGACGCTACATTACTTATCTGATCATTTTGCAATGGATTATCCTTGTTGCTCATAAATAACCTCGTTTAAGTGTTTATTATCTCTCTAATAGCACTAAAGCACAATGCCAAAAGACTATTTTTTAAGAACACCTTTCATAGAATTTATCTGTGAAGGTGTAATTTTTCCTTTTTCGATCAAAATTCTTAAATGTTTCTCTACTTCAGGCAGTAATTTAATAGCCTGATATATAGACTCTCTAAGTTCGTGATCTTTTGCGGGAGTGCTTTCCCAATTATCTAAAAGTTCAGCTTTATAATTGCTAAAAGCCTTTTTAAAAACTGCACTTTCTAGAATTTCTTCAGCTTCTCTGCCTTCTCTTATGATTTCTGTATCATCCATTTAATATTGTGTCTAATTTATCCTCTAATTTATCAAAACGATCAAGAAGCCTGTCCATATTTTTTTCTGCATCTATTTTAGAAACATATTTGATAGCTATTTCTTCTCTTGTTTTGTTCAAGAGTATGTCCACCCTTTTTAATTCGTTATGATTAGCTCTAATTCCATAGATCAGTGGCGCATAAACTAGTGTTAGTAAAGCGTTCCATATTATTATCGGACTTATCTCCATTAATAACTCCAAACTGTTGGTCTAGGCTTTTTATCTTTAGAAATATCTAAATGTAAAAACCTTGCATTACCTTTCTGATTAACACCTATGCCTGTAAATTCTAGCTGAAGTGCTAACCCTAGTATTTCGTAAGCATTCTCTCTATCACAAGCTATATCTACTGCATAGCCTTCGTTGTGAGATCCAGGAATATCTTTCACTGCTTCTATAGGGTGTTTTCTACATCTATATCCGCTAGTCACTCTAATCGGTTTATTATAGCGATCTCTTAATTCTTGTAGCTTTTCCACTAATTCGAGTTTTATTCCTTTCTCGCCACAATGCTGACAAGCAAATTCTTCTTCTCTGAAGTTTTTAAAATTCCACGACATTTTCACATTCTAAACTAGATATATATTCGCCTACAACTTCTAGATGGGGATTATAGGTTTTTGCTTTTTTTTGTGCTTCTAATATGTTTTTTGCTTGTATAAGAACACCTTCATAGTATTTAGTTTTCCCATCTGAAGTGGTTGCGGGTATTTCTGTGACAAACATTCTCATAATTATGGTTTTAAAACATCTTTAACATTTTCTTCAAGCATATTATTTCTTGCTACCCCTTTCCATTTTTCTGCAGTTCTTAGACCGCCAAGACCTAAAAGAGATAGAGTAAGAGTCATAAGACCTTCTGTCTGTATATCAGGCGGAGTAATTCCTGATCCTGAAATAGCTAATCCCCAAGTTAATAAAGGCGCTATGAAAAAATTCCACATCAGTCCGAGTGCGCAAATCCAGAGTATCGCCGGACGAGATCCCGAAACAAAAATAGAAGGGTGTTTTGCCTGTACTAAATTAATTTCAGACTGAGCTTTCTGTAAATCTATCATTTGAGATTTAATAGAAGCTTCTAACTCCATTCTTTTAGTTTTATCAGGAATTGCTTTTCCTATTAAGTCGCTTATTGGTTTAAAAAATTTTTCTATCATATTAGTGTCCTATAAATTTCATCTGCCCATAAAAAAGTAAAATATATGAGAAATGCAGTAGCTAAAGAAAAAATCAATGGATGCCAACTAGGTTTCATTTTTATTTTTCTTTTTTTTAAAAATTCTGTTCCAATTCCTGTCAAAAGTTTTTTTATCTACCTGACGCGGTCTTAAATCAGATCCCTTAGACATTATTTACCAACTTTCTTCATAGCAATTTTATGACTTTCTGTAAAAGTTTTTCCACCACGCATTAGTCGTTTCATTTCTGCCATGTGTTTTGCAGTATGGTGTTTTTGATGTCTTTTTAAAGTGTCTTGTTGCCTTTTAGTTAAAGTTTTTCGCTTCATTTTTTCTTACTTTTTTTTGACTTTTTCTTTTTAGCCTTTTTGGGTTTTCCGTAATGATATCCGGGCATAACAAACTCCTATTTTAATAAATTATCTTTTGCTTTTTTATATTCTTCTTTATATTTTTCATATAGTTCAGGTGTTAACCATTTAACTAACTTAATAAATAAAAACAAAAATACAACTGTTCCAATGATCCACTCCATAATTATTTCCTCTTCTTAGCTGTTTTTTTAGCCTGTCTAAAAGCTTTAGCGGTTGGCGCTCCCTTAGATCCGGGTTTTCTCATTCTTTCGACCTTACCGCCTTTCTTTTTCTGTCTTTCTATTCTTTTTCTCTTACTATGAATATTAGCATAAAGACCTTTAGGTTTTTTACTAGGCATATTTTACTCCTACCATTTGACGCGATTAGCCCAATAACTGCCACTCATTTTGCCTTTCGCTATATTTTTACTATGTCGTGCCTTAAAAGACTTTCTTCTAGCTTTTTCACTTTTGCTAGAAGGGTTTTTTCCGGCACCCCTTACGCCTTGCTGACCAAACCTTATGGTTTTTATTTTATCGCCTTCTTTAGCGACAACTATATGAGATTTAGTCGGATGTTTTGGTGTTCTTTTTGGTTTGTTATAACCTGAAACTCCCGCCCTAGCTAATCTGCTGTCTTTCTTTTTCATTTAATGTATCCAGTCTTCATTTATACAGACTATATCCGCATCACTTGTTAGTCCTTCTAAAAAACAACCGCGCATAATAATTTCAGCTTCTTCTAATGAGTTTGCTTTTATTCCCGCGCCTATATATAGCCTATTATTTTCAAATATTTCTAAATGGAAAACCTTACATTTCGTTTTGTTGGTTATCAAATCTAGTAATTCCATTTGCTCTAAATTTTTGTTCTTGTCTTATTTGTTCTTTATCCCTTTCTAACAAAGCATCAATCTGTTTTGTTTCTAGTGCTGTTCCATATTTTGCATTAATTTCCATAACTTTCAAAACTGCATCTGCCTGTGCCTGATCTCTTTTGAAGTCATCGTCAAGCAAAATTTTAAGTCTATTGTTTTCTGCATCTATAACAGACTTCTGTGCAGTAGCTTCTGCTTTTTTAGTTTCTGCCATAGCTAATAATTCTTCTCCTGAAGGTTTTTTATCTTCAGGGTTTGGCGGGGGTGTTTGCACTGTAGTGTTTATAAACTGATTTGCATCTTTGAAACCCGCCATCTCTATTATTTTAGTTAGGGTGTTAGCGTATTGCTGACCTGTCACTAAAGGATTATTAGCGCCTAACTGCATAAGTGCTTTTTCTTGTTGCTGTAAAACTAAAGCTAAAGTTTTCATCTTTTCTTCATCTGAAGTTTTAGATATAGCAACATTTACAGAAATATCTTTGTCGCTATCCCAAAATCTAGGATCGATAGTTATAAACTGATCATTTAATCTAAAAGTTTCCTGTTCTTGAGAATGAAGCGTGACTAAATTATTTAATATTCTAAACAGGGGTTTCATTCCTGTTTCTGCAAAGTGTCTACAGATTAATTCTGTTCTGCCTTGCGCGGAACTTATAGTGTTTTGTACCGCTGTCTGAGTAGCAGACTGCAAAGCTTGTGCATTTAATCCCGCAGAAGCTTTAGACACTCCTGTAGCATTTTCTTTAACTTCGTCTAGATACTGAAGTACAGGAAAAGCTTCTTTACCCATAAAAGCTGTGTTTATAGGTTGTATCGAGCCAGGTTGTCTTACTCTTATCGGTTGACCTATATCGGTATTTAAAACATCGTCTATATTTACCATTCCTTCGGTTATCGCTAATCTAGGGTGTACCGAAGCGCCTAAGCTATCTAAAACATCTCGCATAATTTGTGATTTAGTGTTTTGCACTTGTTTTACATAATCTGCGGGACAGCTTCCTATAGCAGTGTGTGGCTCAGGATCAGGAGAAAACATAACTATAGGCAAGTCATTACAAGGCTCGATATTAATTATGTGACATTCTCCTATCGTGCATATTTTAATTCTTTCGTCTATTCCATCTTCATCTAGATCATAAAAAAGATAATGCTCAACATAATAGACTTCATCCTGATCAGTCCTAGTGACATCTGTGAGATCTGCAAAAGGATTTCTAGCTTGTGCTTCCATTTGCGAAGTAGCGTCATAATCTGTCGCGCCACCATACTCTTCGATTTCTTCTTTATCGTAACCCATAGCGACAAGATCTGACGCGGATAAAATTCTGCGGTGTGCGACATAAGAAGACTCTTCTAAGCTTCTAGCATTTCTATTTATTAATATTTCTTCAGGCGGAACTGCTTCGATAATTATGTCGTTTTTATTTCTTACTCTTCTAATTTTTAAATTATATTTAGAAGGTTTTTCTCTTTCGATAATCTCGCCTGTTTCTGCGTTTTCTTCTTGCACTGTTTCCATTTCATAAGTTTCGGAAACAACTTCTACAAAAGGATCTGTCAAAAGAACATTTCTAGCTTCTTCGTTCAGACCATCATAGCTATAGTTTTTAACTTCTAAAGAGTCATCATAGTAAGCTTTTACAAATCCCGCTTTTCTAACTAGCGCATCTTTAAAAGCATTATAGAAAACTTGGAAACCATTATTTTTTTGCTGAACTATATGATTTATATAATCTGTCTGCTGTTCTGCCATTTCGACATCGTCAGCATTTTTCGGAACAAATTCGACTATTTTTTTAGCGCCAAAAAATACGCGCATAATCGAAGGAAGCATAAATAAAATGCTATCCCTAACATCTGTGGAAATAAATCCTGACTGCTGATCCGAAACATTAGCGGGAGACTCGCCTAAATAATATTCTGTGTTATCTACTCTATCTAGCGAAAGCTGATCGTTATAATCAATAGCATCGCTTAATTCTCCTTGAACAATAGATTTTAATTCGTCTGTGTCATATTCTTTTTGCTTGACACCATCGACTTCATACTTTTCTGCCATTATTAACCTACTCTATAAATTTTAGATTTGATGGGTTTCCTGAAATTATAACCCATCATTGACTCAGAAGCACTCCCGAAGGATGCGGGAACACTTGCCATAGTCAAAGCTAAAGCATCTGCCCTATCGGGAGAAGATAATCCTCTTTTCTTCATCTCTTCTTTACTTTCTATTTTGATCTTACCCGCAGAATTAAATTTATAAATAGGAGAAGATAACTCTGCTATCAAAATATCATCATTAGGTATTCTTACATCTCTTCCGCCTAACCAGTCGCGGACTTTAAACCACAACTCCGCTCTTAAATTTAGATAAGTTCCTTTCGTGGAAGGAGACTCCGCAACATTAACTGCGCGAACAGGTAGACCGACTTCTAAAAGTCTATCTACTACTCCCGCGCCTAACCCTATGACATCAACTAAAATTTCTAGCGGTTTATTCATAGTTTGCTCGTTATCATAACGATTTTTAATCGCGCCACATAACTGCATTAGATCCGGCGAATTATAGGTTTTTATTTCTAAAAGCGTATTTCCTTGCCTAATACATAAAGCTGATTTATCAGCACCCTGTCGCGCAACATCTAATCCCCAAACTATAGGCGCACTAGCTGAAAGCGAAACATCTCTATCTACAGCAGATTTAATAATATCTAGACCTATAACAGTGTCATCATCGGAAGAAGGAAACTGTCCTTTAACTTCTACTTTAGCTACCGAGCTATCTTCTCCATATTGCTCGATAAGATCATTTAGAAGCTTTTTATCTGTGCCTTCTACTTGTCGACTATCTATCTGTTCTGTGCGCCAAAATGCTTGTTTACTATTAAAACTTTCAAAAAAAGCGCCTGTGTTTCTTCTAGGGTTAGAAAAGGTAAACCAAAACCTGTCTTTAGTTGGCTCTGTGAAGAAACCTTCACTAACAGAATATATGCTTTCAGGTATACCTGACGCTTCATCCATTATTAGCATTACCCCATAGCTAGAGTGTATTCCCGCAAAAGCATCAGGATTTTCTTCACTCCATAATGAAGCCATAGCGTAGTAATAGCCTGTATCTATTTTTAAATCTCTTTTTAGCGCTTCTTCAAACCACTGAGAAGGTCTTATAGTGGTCGCGGTTTTTTGAAACCAATGTCCATTTATAGCTAGAGTTAGCCACTTTCCTAATTCCGCCCAAGTTCTAGACCTAAGCTGACTTTCTGTGTTTGCGGTCACTATTATGGTTGATCCTAAGCGTGTGGATAACATCCATATAATTAGCCACGATACTAAAGCGGATTTCCCTATTCCCCTTCCTGAAGCTATCGCTGATCTAAACATTTCATAATCTAGGCGATTATTATTCCTAGCTATGTGAACTTCCAAATCTCGCAAAATTTTTTCTTGCCACTTTCTAGGAGAGTCAAAGTTTTCAAGGGGGGTGCCAGCTTTTCCCCAATCAAATATGTATTTAACAAATTTAAGCGGAGAGTCTTTTAATTCTGCACTCCATATATCTGCCATAAGCTGTTTTTCTAATTTAGCATTTTTCATAGTGCGACTATCTCGTATGTATTCTCAAAAAGTGAAAAAAATTTAGTGAATGAGTTGGACAAAAACTAGGGCGCGTAGAAAAATCGGGGGGGTCTGAGAGAAGATTAGACTCCCCCGAATAAACGATAAAAGGTCGGAGAGAAAGAAATCCTTTTATCATTTTGGTTTCTTAGCGTCTTTCTTGTTATTAGCAAGACGATCACTCTCTTCAATCCTTTTATGATCTAGAACTTCGCCTTCTATTATTCTTTCGTTAAGATTATGTTGTTCTAATCGACCTTTAGCGGAGTCTAAGACTTCTTTTAAATTTATATTCACTTCCTGAGTTGTGCGATCTGACCACTCATCTGGCGATCTGTTCTTTAAATAGAAGATCTGCGCCACAGTATTATTCTTTTTAGTCGCGTTCTCGAACAAGCTTGAAGTTACTTTCGCCAGACCTAAGCTTACGCCTTTTTTATATGCTTCCGATATATCCGAGTTATTCTTGCGTTCTCTATTAAAAACATCCCAAGAAATCCCTAAAGCGCGGGTTATATCCATAATTCCTAAGCCTGTCGAAGCTAACTGAGTTATTCTGTCTGCGTCTTCTTTCGTTAAAGTTTTCTTAGGTCTTCCCGCCATAACTATTTCTTATCCTCTTTTAAATCGTTGTATTTAGTGCGACTATCTTCTGATATAAGATAAGCTTCTTTTCCTGTAAATTCTTGCCACCTTTCTATAGCCACATCGACATATTTTGGATCAAGTTCTATTGCATAACAACACCTATCTAATTTAGTACAAGCTATTATCGTGCTTCCACTACCTGAAAAGGCTTCATAGACTATATCTTTAGGCTTAGAACTATTCTCTAAAGCTTTCTCTATAAGTTCTACAGGCTTCATCGTTGGATGTAATTTAGAAGCCATAGGTCTATCGAAGTGCCAAGTGCTTACCTGTTTTCTATCTCCATAGAATTTGTGCTTACCATCTTCAAACCACCCATAAAATATAGGCTCGTGTTGATAATGATAATCGGATCTGCCTAAGACTAAGTTCTGCTTTACCCAAATTAAATTAGAAGATTTATGTAGTCCTACTTCTTCAAAGGCTTTTAGAAAGGTTAAAGCTCTCTTCTCTCCATAGCATATATAGAAAGGAGATCCAGGATTAACATAAGTTCTAGTATTACCAACGAAATTACCTATAAACTCTATAAATTCATCGTCTGACATATTGTCATTTTCTATAGGTCTTTTCTTAAATCTAAAGCCATTCTTCTCGTTCCCTTCCCAATTACCATAATTAACATTATATGGCGGATCTGTGAACACCATATCAATCTTATTACCATTCATAAGTTTGTCTAAATCATCTATTAGAGTGCTATCTCCATTCAGCAGTCTATGATTTCCTAATTCCCACAGATCTCCTAGCTTAGATACAGGATCGACAGGTGTTTCAGGCACTTCATCGGGATCTTTATTTCCTTCTGTTATCTCCGCTAATATGCTGTTAAGTTCGTCATTATCAAAACCTGTTAGCTCTAAATCTATGTCAGCTTCTTTCAGATCCTCTAGCTCTAGCTTTAATAAGTCCATATCCCACCCGGCGTTTAGCGACAGCTTGTTATCTGCTATCACATAAGCTTTCTTTTGATTTTCGGATAGATAACCGAGATTTATAGTTGGTACTTTTTTTAGACCTAATTTCTGAGAAGCTAACAATCTGCC
>Ga0160423_10002761_pt1 | contig 14646 bp, 7 predicted proteins | sample CRUFie14St8metaG_FD_108191 | JGI IMG/M metagenome (GOLD analysis project Ga0160423, IMG submission 108191) | Marine microbial communities from the Costa Rica Dome - CRUD Field 142mm St8 metaG | ecosystem: Environmental > Aquatic > Marine > Oceanic > Photic zone | place: Costa Rica: the Eastern...
GCAGGAGGAGGAACTGATCATGGATTTACTGGTCAAACAGCAACTGCAACTGCAGCAAAAACAGATGGTCAATTAAATACAGTAACAATTGTTGAACCAGGATTTGGTTATGCAAGTGCTCCAGCAATTACATTTAGTGGTATTGAACAATCAAGTGGAAGTGGTGTTGCACCAACAGTTACAATTGGAATTGATTCAAATGGAAGACTTGATGAAGACAATGTAACAATTAATACAAGAGGTGGAGGTTGGACATCATTATTTGGATCTGTTGCAGCTAATGCAAATGCGGGTTCAATTGCAAGTGTGGAATTATTAAATCTTGCAGATAAGACTTATAAAGTTGCTCCAACTGTTATATTTCCACAACCAACATCAGTCGACTCAGAAGGTGTTCCATTAAGTACTAATGTATTAGCAACTGCAACACTTACCTTAGATTCTGAAGGAGAAATTACAGGTATAAATATTACTAATGCAGGATCTGGTTATATCCTCGATCCTATAGTAAAACTTGGTAGTCAGGTTAACAATGAAAATAGAGTAAAAGATGGACCTGAAACTCTAATATTAAGTCTTAATCATACTGATGCTAAACCAACATTAGGAAGACAAATTAATCCAAGACAATCTAGTGGTTCTATAATGACTACAAGTGGTTCTGCTGATAAATTTTTACCAGAACATTTAGTAACATTAAAAAACTCAGCATTTAGAACTATAATAAATAATGGATATAAACAAAGAAAAGGCAGTCAAAACTTTTTTACAAGTCCAAGACTGTATAATACTAATCAAACAATTGAGTTTTTAGGTACAAATACGATACAAACTATCGACTCAAGTGATATAAATAAATATAACACGTCTACTTTTATAGACATTGAATAAAGGAAACAATTATGGCAGCAATAGTAACATCAAATTTTAGAGTTTTAAACGCTAATAACTTCAAAGAAGATGTCACAGATAATAACGTATATGTAGCAATTGGTAAATCCGATGTATGGGGATTGACAACATCAGATACGACTGATACGACGCCTTTTACGCCAAATGATCATTTAGATGATTTAGGAGAAGCAAGAGGAAATCTTATTGCAATGAAAAAAGTTGCAGGAGCAGATTTAGCAAACGTTGTACCAAGATATACGTGGACATCAGGTAATAGTTATGTAGCATGGGATTCAGATGACCCATCAATTTTTGATAAAGCATTTTATGTAATCACATCTGAATTTAAAGTATATAAAGTTATCAAAGCAGGAGGTGGTGCTTCAAGTATTCAGCCTACTCAAACACTTACAGATCCGCAAGCAGAATCAGATGGATATACATGGAAATACATGTATACAGTTTCTGTAGCTGACGCAGAAAAGTTTTTAACAAATAGTTATATGCCAACAAAAACAGTATCACTCGGTACAGAAGGACTTGTAGCTGCCACTACATCTTCTAGTACTACTGTTACTCTTACAGCATCTAATTTAGATATCGTAATTGGTATGACTGTTTCAGGTTCTAATGTTTCCGGAACTCCAACAGTATCAGCAATAAATGGTAATGTTCTTACTTTATCTGCTTCACAATCTTTAACTGCAGCTGATAGACTTACCTTTGATTATGCAAATGATGCAGCAGCAGAAGCTTCATTAAATGAAGCAGATTTTGCTCAATATCTTAACCAAAAAGCTTCAAGAGATTCAGCAACAGCTGCTGGTATAGAAAGAATTGAAGTAACAGCTGGTGGAACAGGTTATGTAACTTCTCCTACAGTTACAATTACAGGTGATGGATCAGGAGCAACAGCAACTGCTACAGTTTCAGGTGGAGCAGTTACAGCAATTACCGTCACAGCAAAAGGTACAAATTATCGAGTAGCTGATATTGTAATTTCAGGTGGTAGTGGTTCAGATGCTACTGCAAGAGCAGTTTTAGCTCCAGTTGAAGGACATGGAGTAAATCCAAAAGAAGAACTTGGTGGTTTCTTTTCATCGCTTAATGTACTTTTAGATGGTGCAGATGGTAGTGGTGATATTACAGTGGGTAATGATTTTAGACAAATTATGCTTATTAAAAATCCAAGAGTTTATAATGCAACTCCTTTAGCGGGAGCATTAGCAACAGCACCTACCTTAAAAGCTATGAACTATTTAGATTTAGCTACAACATCGGATCATACCTTTTTTGCAGTTGATGAATTAATAGTAGGTCAAACATCAGGTGCTCAAGCATACATCGTTGAAATCAATTCAACAAGTGGTTATCTTTATTATATACAAAATGACAAAACTGGTTATGGTGTATTCCAAGATAGTGAAAATATTCAAGGACAAACAGGACAAAATACTAAAGCTTTAGCTAGTACTGCAGTAGGAGATCCTGAAGTTGATAGACACAGTGGCGAGATTCTATTCTTAGAAAATAGAGCTCCAATTAATAGAACAACAACTCAGATTGAAGATATTAAAGTTATATTAGAATTCTAATATAGATATAATATTAGGAAAAATTTATGGCAACAACAGTAGTAAAAAATTATAACGTCGCTCCTTACTATGATGATTTCGATGAATCAAAAAATTATCATAGAATCTTATTTAAACCTGGATTTTCTGTTCAGGCTAGAGAGCTTACTCAATTGCAAACAGCCTTACAGGCACAAATTGATCGATATGGTCAATTTGCATTCAAAGATGGATCGCGTGTTGTAAATGGTAAAGCTACATTAAATGTTAATTATGATTTTATAAAAATAGAATCAACATTTTGGAATGGAAGCGCAAGCGTTAATTCAGATACTTATTTAAGTACTTTAGTTGGTAGTACAATTACTGGTACTGCAAATACAGGCAATCAAGTTACTGCTGAAGTTTTACAAGTTGTAGCATCCGAGTCTGGTGATCCAAATACTTTATATATTAGATATAAAGATGCTGGTGGTTCTAATAGAACAGTAAATAAGTTTGTTGCTGGAGAATTATTTCAATCTGATGCATCCGGAACTCCATTTGGCATGGTCGGAGGCGGATCAAATATTGACAATTCTAATACTGCTTCATCAATCACAAATCCAATAGGTCAGGGTTCAGCTGTAAATGTTGAAGAAGGTGTTTATTTCATCGCTGGTTCTTTTGTTTTTGTACCAGGAGGTACATTATTACTAGACAAATATACAAACACGCCTAATTATATTGTTGGTTTAAAAGTTACAGAAAATACAATATCATCAGATGCTGATGGAACTCTTGTAGATAATGCTCAAGGAACTCCTAACTATGCTGCTCCAGGTGCTGATAGATATCAAATTACTACAACACTTATTAAGCAGGATCCTGATCTTTCTAATAGAACAGAAGATAGTTATGTTACATTATTAACTATTGAAGATGGTAAAGCAACAGCAGATAAAACAGATAAAAATCAAGATACAGAATTAACAGAAAGACTTGCAAGACGTACTTTTGAAGAGTCTGGAGATTATTCAATAAATCCATATCAATTAAATGTAAGACAACATTTAGATGATGGAAGTAATAATGGTTATTTAACATCAAGTAATGGTGGAGATGCAAGTAAATTAGCAATTGGTGTTGAGCCAAATGTAGGTTATGTTAAAGGTTTCCGTGTAGAAAATACTACAACAAAATATGTTGAATTAGATAAACCACGTGGAAGCGATGCTACAAGAGATGTTAACCAAGAACAACTTACTTTATTAGTTGGTAACTTTATAAAATTAAATGATGCTAATCTTATAGGTATACCTGATTTAAATAATTTTGAAACTATTGATTTACATAGTGCAGTAAATGGTGGAGGATCAGTAATAGGTACAGCAAGAGTAAGAGGTCTTTCTCAAAATCTTGGTACTAATGATAATAGATTGTTTATATTTGATATCGCTATGAGTGGTTCAAATGCATTTAGTTCAGTTGCCAGTGTTGTGTGGGATGATGGTGGAACAATTAAGTTTAAAGGTAACCTAGCATCAACTACTATTTTTGATAGTGGTAATAGTTCTTTAGTATATAAATTACCATATAATGCAATCAAAACATTAAATGATCCAGGTAATCCATCACAGGTAAATACAAGTTTTACAGTACGACAAAATTTAATTACAAACGCTGGTTCAATGACCTTCCAATTAGGTCAAGGTGATTTTACTAATATAAGCACAGTGGTTGCATCAATTGTACCTACATCAGGAGCTTATACAGGCGCAGCTTTTTCAGGATCTGATGTAACAGCAAGTATCTCAGGAGATACAATTACATTTACAAATGTCGGTGGTACAACTTCTTTAACTGGAAGTCAACAAATTGCATTTGTAGCAGATGTCGCAAAATCTGGTCTTCAAGAAAAACAAAAAAATAAAGTTCCTGGAGCAACAGTAACTGGTACTCTTACAAATGGGTCTCTTTCATTAGCTAAAGCAGATATTATAAAAGTAACTTCAATCGTTGCTGGTAGTGTAGATGTAACAGATAGATTTACATTAGACAATGGTCAAAGAGATAATTTTTATGACATTGGTAAAGTAACATTAAAAGGTGGACAATCTGATCCAGGTTCTATTACAGTAACTTTTGATTATTACACACACCAAGCTGGAGATTATTTTACAGTTGATTCATATCCATCAGCAGATTATGAAGCAATTCCATCATTTAGTGGTATAAATGGTACAATTCAATTAAGAGATGCCGTAGACTTTAGACCAAGAAAAGATAATACTGGTGCTAACTTTACTTCAACAGGAGCATCAGTTACAGATATACCATCTAATAGTTCATTATTTAGAGCAGACATTACTCATTATTTACCAAGAATTGATAAACTATATGTATCACGTAAAGGTGAATATAAAGTAGCTGTTGGTGTACCATCAGAAAATCCAAAAGCTCCAGAAGTACCAAATGACTCAATGGCAATCTATGATATTAGATTAGCTCCGTATGTATTTTCTATCAATGGTGTTAAACCAAAAATTGTAGAGAATAGAAGATATACAATGAGAGACATTGGTTCACTCGATAAAAGAATTAAAAACTTAGAATATTATACATCACTTTCATTATTAGAACAAAGTGCTGCTGACGTAGAATTATTCGATAGCAGTCTAAACTCAAGATTAAAAAATGGATTTATTGTTGATGCATTTACAAATCATAATGTGGGTGATAGTGGTAACATTGACTATTCCGCTTCGATTGATCGTAAAAATGGAATACTAAGACCTAAGTTTGATGAAAGAAATGTAAACTTAGTACGTAAATCTGGTGACAGTGGAACAGCAGTTAAAAATGCTTCTATAGTTACTATGCCACATACATCAGTTAATTATATTAATCAGCCTTATGCTTCTACATTCTCAAACGTAAATCCATATAACGTATTTAGTTGGGCTGGAACAATTGAACTTTCTCCTGATTCAGACGAATGGAAAGAGACAGATGTAAGACCATCTGTTGTCATTGATGATTCAGAAGCCTTTGAACAATTTAAAGCAATGGCAGAAGAAACAGGCATTTTAGGAACAGTTTGGAACGAATGGGAAACAAACTGGTCAGGTATTGATGTAGAAGAACAACTTACAGAATCATCAAGTGGTGGAAGACAAAGAGCTCCAAGACAAAGATTTGACGATCAATGGTGGTGGATTGATGGTGAAAGAGAATTTAATATTAATGGTACAGAAATTTTAGGTGGTGCTGGACAACAGGTAACTACTACAACAACTACAACTACAACTACTGGTCAATCAAGATCTGGTATACAAACTGACTTATCATTTGATACAGTAACAAGATCCGATGGAAGAAGAGTTGTTGAAATGAACTTTGTACCATTTATTAGATCAAGAGAAGTATTCTTTAAAGCTCAATTATTAAAACCAAATACTCAAGTATTTGCTTTCTTTGATGGTGCAGATATATCTAACTTTGTAAAAGAAAAAACATTTACTGAATTCTCAGATCAAACAAACGTAGATACATTCGAAGGAGAAACAGCTCACCCTGATTCAGCAGGAGCTTTAATATCAAATAGTTCAGGAGTAATTGAAGGTTCATTTATTATACCAAGAAATAGCGCATTAAAATTTGCAACTGGTACAAGAGAATTTAGACTTACAGATAGTTCAACAAATAATAAAGATAATGAATCAACATATGCAGAAGCTCAATATCACGCTCAAGGATTACTAGAAGTTACTGAAGAAAGAATTGTTTCAACAAAAGTACCAAGATTAGTTCAATCAGAATTAAGAGAAGATAGAACATTGGTAGATACACAAGTATCAGAAACAACAGAATGGATTGATCCAGTTGCTGAAACTTTCTTAGTTGATAAAGCTGGTGGTATCTTTATGAAGTCAATTGATATATACTTCAAGTCTATCGATTTAAATATACCAGTACGTGTAACAGTAAGAACAACAAAAAATGGTATACCAACTCAAAAAATAGTACCAGGTGCTGATAAGATTTTATATCCAACTGATATTGCTGCGGACCCAAGTACATTTACAAATGCAAATGCTTCAACTGCAACTAATTTCGAATTTGATCATCCAATTTATCTTTCACAAGATACAGAATATGCAGTTGTATTAACAACTCAATGTGATAACTATGCAGTATGGATTGCAGAAATGGGTGGATTTGATAAAACAAACGTTGATGAAAGAATTACAAAGCAGCCATATAACGGAGTATTCTTTAGTTCAGCAAATGCTTCTACATGGACACCAGAACAAAGTAAAGATCTTAAGTTTAAATTAAATCGTTGTTCATTTACAGGTTCATCAGCTGAAATCACATTAGTAAATGATGTATTACCAACAAGAAGACTTACAAATAATCCATTCTATTTTACAAATGGATCAGGTAATGTAATTGTTTCTCATAAAAATCATGGTATGTATAATACATCCGCTGAAGTTACAATTTCAGGAGTATCATCAGGAACATATAATGGTATTGCACATAGTGATTTAAATGGTAATCATACAATTACAGCATTTACACACGATACATACACAATTAATGTTGGTTCAAATGCTTCAGCAACAGGATATGCTGGAGGAACTAATGTAAGAGCAAGTGAAAATAGACATATTGATGTAATGTATCCATCAATCGAAAACCTTGCAGTACCAGGAACAACAATTAGATTCTTTGCATCAATGCATGCAGGAAAAAGTTTAAATGGTACAGAAACTCCATATCAAGCAGTCAGTGAATTTGAGGTATTACCAAATAGAAACTTTAAGTTTGATTTACCAAAACTGATTGGTTCAGCAAGAGAAGAATCTGAAAATATGAATAGTAATAAATCATTCTCATTACGATGTGTACTATCAACTACAGATGAAGCTTTATCTCCTGTGATTGATATGAACAGAGCTTCAATACATACAATACAAAATATTATTTCTGCAAACAATGGTGCTGAAAATGTAGCATCAGGTGGAGCAGAACTTGCAAGATATATTACAAAGAAAGTAGAATTAAATGAGCAAGCAGATATTGCAACTGTCTTTATTAATGCTTTAAAACCTGCAGCTGGTGATATAGATTTATATTTTAGAGTTGCAACAGCTGATGAAGATATATCAAGTGTAGCATTCACTGAAGCAACACCAGTAAATTCTATACCATCTAATAGATCTGAGTTTAGTGAAGTAAGATATGATATTGACCCAACTGGAAGCTTTGGTGCGATACAATTTAAGATTGTTTTAAAATCTACAATTTCATCGTTACCACCATTAGTAAAAGACTTTAGAGCAATTTGTGCAACGTAGGATAAAAGATGGCTAAAAAAGTAAAAGTAAAAGAAAATAAAGATCTTGTAAAAGATACAGCATCCGGAGCAATTATAAATACTAATAGTAATGCTTTTGCTATACGAAGAGAACAAATAGCTAAGGTACAAGCTAAAGATGAAAAGATAGAGCAATTAGAAAAAGATGTTGCTGAATTAAAAAAACTAATTAAGGGTCTGAGTAAATAATGCCAATTAATAACGAAACAAGAATTTTAAAAACTAATACGATTGAAGAATTTCGTCAAAAGACGAATGATGTAAGTTTACATCTAGGCGATAATAGTCTTATTGATTCTAGGATTTTAGATAAAACTCAATCATTTACAGCAAGCGCAAATCAAACACTTTTTACTTCTAATACATTAAGGTTTGAATTAAAGCCAGGTGAAACATTAGATGATACAGCAAATAGTGAATCATTAAGTGTTGGTTTAGTTAAAGTTTTTAAAGATGGAACAGAATTATCTCAGGGTCTTGACGCTGCAAACTTCGAAGTTCCAAACTTTACATTACTTATTACATTAGCAAATAGTCCAACAATACCTTCTGAATTTGTAGAAGGCGCAGTACTAACTCAATCAGGTGGATTTAGTGGTACATTATTATCAGCTAGTACAACTGAATTAAGATTTAAAGCTTTCACAGGATCTTTTTCAACAAATCAAAATTTAGGTATACCACATACTGATGCTAATAAAAGAGTTAACTCAGCTGATATTTCAAATCAAACAGCTCAAGATGCGTCTTTTGGTAATATTATAAGACTTAATACAGCAGCTTCTGCTGGTGAAGTAATTAAAATTGTTTCAACTAGTCTTGTAGATGCAGTTAATGAAGTTCAAGATGATGTTGGTGATATTACAGCTATAGACTCAGGTATACCAGTAAGATCAGACATTGTTGTTGCTGTCAACTCATTTAAAGGAGAGGTTGGTAACGCAGCAGATTTAACTCCAGCTGCTAATACTGTAGTAGGAGCAATTAATGAACATGAAACTGATATAGGTACAATTGCTAACTTAACAACATCGGCAAATGATCTTGTAACAGCAATTAATGAACATGACGCTGAACTAGGAACTATTTCAGCTGGAGCATTTGGAACATCAGCATCAACAGTATCTACTGCAATTGCAGAATTACATACAGATGTAGATGCAAGATTAAAATTAACATCTGGTTCACAACAAACATTAAATACAGATGCAACATTTAGCAATGGAAATACTTTAGTCTTTCCTTCAGGGTCAACATTAGATATACGAAATGGTTTACTACAAACTGGTGCTGGTGGATTATCAGTCACTACTGCCTTTATCGACTTTAATGCAAATCTTGATGAAAGAGGTTTATCATTTGAAAGAAGCGATTTTGGTAATGGTGTTGATGTTAAACTTTATTGGGATGAAGCATATGCAGCATCTCAACCAGATCGTGGGTTTAGAGTTGATGGTTTGAATACAGGTTCATCAGCAGAAACCGCTGATTTAGTAACATTCTATAATGCTCAAGATCTTATAGCAAATAATACAGAAACAGGCATCGATGTAACATGGGATTCAACAAATCAAAACTTTGATTTTGCATTAAGTGCTGATCCAACTATTACATTAGGTGGAGATTTAACAGGAAGCGCAACATTAACTAATTTAACTGATGCTACATTAACAGCAACTATTGCTGCAGGTTCTGTAGAAAATAGTATGTTAGCTGGAAGCATTGCAGCTTCTAAATTGGCAGGTTCAATTGGCAATAGTAAATTAACAAATTCAAGTATTACAGTAAGTGATGGCTCAAATACAAGTCCAATTGCCTTAGGTGGTACTCTTACATTTGCTGGAACAAGTAACGAAATAGAAGTTGCTGAAAATGCTGGAACTGTTACAATAGGATTACCAAGTAATGTTACAGTTGGTAATAATCTTACAGTTGTAAATGATGTAACTATTACAGGTGATTTAACAGTTAATGGTACTCAAACAACTTTAAATACCGCAACATTAGAAGTAGAAGATACATTAATATTAACAGGTACTTCAAGTACTGAACCGACAACTGGTGGGTTTGGTATTGAAACAAAGTCGTTTAGTGGAGTAGGTACACACTCAAACGCAGCATCTAATGTCACAGGTTCTCATTCATTTGTATATAACTTTGCTACAGATAGATGGGAGGCTGATGGTTCATTAGTTTTATCAGAAGCAACTGTTGGTGTTCCAGGTATTAAGGTTTCTTCAGCATCAAATCCATTAAGTGAAACTGATTTAGGTCAATCAAATGCATTAGACTTTAATGAAGGTTCAGGTATTACAATTCTTGGTGCAACATCTGGTAACGATATTGATGTTACGATTACAAACTCAGATAAAGGTTCATCACAAAATATATTTAAGAATGTAGCTTCAGATTCAGGTACAGCTGTTGCAGATAATAATGATGACACACTTACAATTACTGGTGGTAATAACTTATCAACATCAGTATCAGGTGACACTGTCACAGTACAACATGATAACTCCGGAGTAACAGCAGGAAGTTATGGTTCTCAGTTTGTTGTACCAAGTATTACAGTAGATGCAAGAGGTCATATTACTGCAGCTTCAAGTAATACAGCAATTAGTTTATCAGCTCTTGGATTTACAGGATCAACATCAGCTGATAACTATGGATCATTTAGTATTAAAGCAAATTCAGGTGCAGCAGAAGCGATTGGTTCAGGTGAAACAGTAACCTTTACTGATAGTGGTGCTACAACAGTTACTAGAAGTGGTAATACAATTGATATATCATCAGCAAATACAGTAACAAGTGTTGGAGTAAGTGGACAGCAAACAACTGGAACAGTAACACTTGCGTCAGGTACAAATACAACTGTATCTCAATCAGGTAATACAGTAACTATTAGTTCAACAGATACAAACACTGTTACAAATGTTGGTGCTAATAATAGTAATTTTACAAGTGGTAATATTAATATTGTAGGATCAGATGCTACATCAGTAACAAAATCTGGTAATACAATTACAATTACTTCTACTGATACAAACACAGATACTAATACCATTACAAGAATAAGAGGTCAAGGCGGTTCGCCTTCATTTAATACAGGTAATATTCAATTTAATGGTAGTGGTGGCACATCAGTATCTCAATCAGGTAATACAATCACAATAAGCTCAGGATCAATACCAACAGATAATAACCAATTAGCAAATGGTGCAAACTATACAACATATACATCAAACCAACCAACAAATACTAATAGTTCAGTTACATTTGCATCAGTTTCATCTACAGGTGATGTTGTTGCTTTTGCTTCAGATGATAGGTTAAAAAATAAAGGTAATAACATTGAGAATGCTTTAGAGAAAGTAAAATCATTAAATGGATTCCACTTTAATTGGAACGATGAAGCATCTAATTTAGGGGTAGAGTTTGATAAAGATAGAAATATGGTTGGTGTCAGTGCTCAAGAGGTAGAACAAGTATTACCTGAAGCGGTTCAACCAGCACCAGTTGATGAGAAATATAAAACAGTTCAATATGAGAAATTAGTTCCTTTACTAATTGAAGCAATTAAAGAATTAAAGGCTGAAATTGAGGAACTAAAAGTTATAAATAAGAAGGTAGATTAAATTAAATGGCAGTTTATTCTAACATAACAGTTGATCAAGGCTCAGATTATTCAGCCGTGATAGATGTAACTGATTCAGATGGAGATAATATTGATCTCACTGGATACAGCGCAGCAGGACAAGTAAGAAAAACTTACTCATCTTCAACTGCAGTTGACTTTACATGTACAGTTGCAACGCCAACAAGTTCAGGTAAACTAAATATTAGTTTAAGTAATGTACAAACTAATGCTATGAAAGCAGGGCGCTATGTTTATGATATTGAAATCACAAGCTCAGGCGGTACAAAAACAAGAGTTTTAGAGGGACAGTTAGAAATTACACCTGGAGTAACAAGTTAGTGGCAACTATTAAAGCAAAGATTCGAAGAAATCCAGATAAAATTGTCGCACAAACGCTTCGTAGTGGAAACATTGCATTAGCAGATTTAGCTGATATTAATGCAAGTGGAAAAACTGATGGAGCAATGTTAATATTTAACGCTACAACAAATCAATTTGATATTACTACAGATATAGGTAATCAAAATACGAATATAGTCGGAGGCACATACTAAAATGGCAAATTTAACTAGGATAAAAATCCTAACCACGGGGTCAACCACCACTGCTCCAGCCAATCTGAAAACAGGTGAATTAGCATATTCATATGTTGCAGGTACACAGGGCAACAATGGTGATAGACTTTATATAGGTACAGGTACAGAAACAAATGGTATCGCCGCATCGGTTGATCTTATTGGTGGTAAGTATTTTACTGGTATCTTAGACCATGTTCATGGTACAGCAACAGCAAATAGTGCTGTTATATTAGATGGTAATCTACATTTAGATCAAATTAATATTGGAAGTTTAGCACTTGAAGCTTCAGGTGGATCAGGACAAGTTGTTACAAGCATTGAAACATCAATGCCAGGTTCTCCAACTGATGCTCAACTTATTTCAGCCGCAGCTGTTAAAACATATATTGATACAGAAGTTACAGCTCAAGACTTAGACTTTGCAGGTGATTCAGGTACTGGTGCAGTAGATCTTGATTCACAATCATTAACATTAGCTGGTGATACTGGTATTACAACCACAGCCTCTAACCAAACTATCACTATTGATCTTGATGATACAGCAGTTACAGCCGGCTCATACGGTTCACAAACAGCAATACCAGTTATTACAGTTGATCAACAAGGTAGATTAACAAATGCTTCAACAGTCGCAGTTGCTACAGCATTAACAGTTGATGGTGATTCTGGTACAGGTGATGTTGATCTTTTAACTGATGATTTACGAATTGTTGGTACATCAAATGAAATAGAAACAGTTGCAGCTAAATCAGGTACTGATGTTACAGTTACTGTTGGTTTGCCTAATGATGTAACAATTGGTAATGACTTAACAGTTTCAAATGACTTAGCTGTTACAGGTAATACTACATTAACTGGCAACTTAAGTGTCAATGGCTCAACAATTAATCTTGGTAATGGATTATCTGATAACGTTGTTATTTCAGGTAATTTAACAGTTCAAGGTACTACAACAACTGTTGAATCAACAACTATTACAATTGATGATCCAGTTATCGCATTAGCAGATAATACAACATCTAATACATCAGACGGTCTTGATCGTGGTGTAAGATTCAAGTGGGGAACAGGATCAGCTGTTGCTACTGGTTTCTTTGGATTTGATATTCAAACAGAAAGATTTGTATTTACTAAAAACGAAACAGTTACATCTGATGATTTCTCTGCTCCATTCAGTGATGCAGAATTTGGAGACATCTATGGTACTGGTGCTGATTTAGGAAATATTCGAATTGGTATTACTGGTGATAATGAAATTGATACTGTATCTGGTAATCTTACAATTGATTCAGCCGGTGGAACAGTAACAATTGATGATAACTTAGTAGTTAGTGGTACAGCTAATTTAGCAAGTTTAGCCTTAACTGCCGATTTACCAGTAACAGAAGGTGGTACTGGAGTATCATCATTTACAGGTGATGCAGTCTTTATATCAAACGCAGGTGGTACTGCAATCAGTTATATAACTGGAACTGAAGGTGAAATTATACAATTTAATTCATCTGGCGTACCTGTAGCATCAGACATAATAGACGGCGGAACCTACTAGTATAAATAGTTTTATAATTCCTGTATATACAGGGTGATTTTAATAAACTCTATATAGAGATTGAACAAATAGGAGAAGCCAAAATTGGCCCGTAAATCAGACATTAGACTTAGACGTTCTGCGACGCAGGGCGCTATACCAACAACCGCAAATTTAAATCTTGGTGAGGTTGCTCTCAATACCTACGATGGAAAACTATATGTAAAGAAAACATTTGGTAGTATCGACCGTGTTGTACAGGTTGGAAGTTCATCATATAATTACAATCTCGCAACTGGAGTAACAGAAACATTAGTTGTTACAGTTGGTTCCACAACATCCGATCACAGGTACAATGGTACAGGTAGTTCCAATAAATATTTTATCAATGGAAACCCTTCTCCATATCTTAATTTAGTTCCAGGCGTTACATATAGGTTTGACCAATCAGATAGTTCAAACTCTGGACATCCATTTAGATTTTATTACGACGCAAGTAAAACAACTGCATACACAACAGATGTAACAACAAACGGAACTCCTGGTAGTTCAGGTGCATATACGGAAATACTTGCAACTGATTCCACACCACCCGTTTTACATTATCAATGTTCAGCCCATGCAAATATGGGAAACCAAGCAAGTTTTAGTACAAGAAACCTTACAGGATTTGAATCTACTATTAGAGGATTATTTAGTGCTGGAACAGGTATATCATATAATTCTAGTACTGGTGTAATTACAAACTCTGTAACACAATATGCTGATGGAGATGCTCGTTCAGCAATATCAGTAACAGATGCTGGAGGTGATGGTTCATTAGCATATAATAGTTCAACAGGTGTTATCACATATACAGGACCAAGTGCTTCTGAAGTAAGAGCTCATTTTTCTGCTGGAACCGGTGTTGGTTTATCTAGTGGAGTTATTTCTATTGGTCAAGCAGTAGGTACATCGGATAATGTACAATTTAATAATGTACAGGTTGATGGAACATTAACATCAGATGATATTACATCTACAAATATAAGTATTGCAGGTAATGCTACAGTTACTGGTAACCTTAC
>Ga0160423_10002762_pt1 | contig 14646 bp, 12 predicted proteins | sample CRUFie14St8metaG_FD_108191 | JGI IMG/M metagenome (GOLD analysis project Ga0160423, IMG submission 108191) | Marine microbial communities from the Costa Rica Dome - CRUD Field 142mm St8 metaG | ecosystem: Environmental > Aquatic > Marine > Oceanic > Photic zone | place: Costa Rica: the Eastern...
ATGACTGGCATTTTTTAAAGATGAAAATAAAAATTTTAAAGACTCACCCTTTTTAACTACCAAAATTTTATCAGAAGATAACCATTCTAACAAAATCTGGTTTGCAAAACATTTATCTATTAATTTTTTTAAATCTGCTCTTGAAATATTTTCAAAAACTCCAGAAATAACTATCCGATCTCCCTTTAGAATTGATGATCTATTAATCAATTCTTCATTTGAAATTTTAAATTGTAAACCAGAACTATAAAGTCTGGATATTAATCTTACATTTTCATTTTTTCTAAAATAAGTGTAAACACTTTTAGCAATCTTATTACCAATTTCATCAATTGATTCAAGCTCTTCAATACTAGCCTCAGATAAAGATTCGATATTTTTAAAATTATTAACTAAAGTTTTTGCAACAGTTTCTCCGACATATCTTATACCTAATCCAAATAAAACTCTATTAAAAGGAATTTCTTTAGATGCATTAATTCCATCAATCATATTTTGAGCACTTTTTTCTGCCATACGTTCTAAAGGCACCAAAACTTCAGTAGTTAAATTGTAAAGGTCTGCAACATCACGAATGAGCTCTGAATTAACTAATAAACTAACCGTTTCATCACCTAAACCTTCAATATCCAAAGCTTTCCTGGAAATAAAATGTTGTATTTTGCCAATAATTTGTGTTGAACACCCATTCGAATTAGGGCAATAATGTTGAGCCTCTCCGACTTTTCTGATCAATTGATTATTACAAATAGGGCAATTTGATATGAATGAAATTTTTGAGGAATCAGTTGGTCTTTTATTTAAATCAACTCCAACAATTTTTGGAATTATCTCTCCCCCTTTTTCGACAAAAACTGTATCTCCTATTCTTATGTCTAATTTCGCAATTTGGTCTGCATTATGAACAGATGCTCTTTTTACAATTGTACCAGCTAATTCAACTGGCTCAAGATTAGCTACTGGGGTAATTGCACCTGTTCTGCCAACTTGGTAAGTGATATTTTTTAATAGTGTTGAAACTTGGTCTGCTTTAAATTTATAGGCTATTGCCCAACGGGGTGCTTTTGATGTAAAACCTAATTCTTCTTGTTGTTTTAAGTCATTTACTTTAACAACAATACCATCAATTTCGTAAGGTAAATCATGTCTAGCACTTTCCCAATAGTTAATAAATTCTATTACTGAATCAATTGAATTGAAGCACTGGGCTTCTTTTGGAACTTTAAATCCCCACGAACGAGCTTTTACCAAACTATCAAATTGAGAATTAATTCCTTTGTTTTCACCAACCACAGAGTAAAGAAAACACTCCAGAGGCCTCTTGGCGACTTCGCAACTATCCTGTAGTTTTAGACTTCCCGATGCAGTATTCCTTGTATTCTTAAATGGTTCCTCTCCATTTAATATTCTCTGATCATTCATTTGTTTTAAGCCATCAAAAGGAAGAATGATTTCCCCGCGAATTTCAAAAAAGTCAGGATAATCACCTGTCAATTTCAAAGGAACAGATTTAATTGTTTTTACGTTAGCCGTTACATCATCTCCCTGGTTTCCGTCTCCTCTTGTTAGTGCACGAAATAGTGCTCCATTCTTGTAAGTAATACTTATTGAAGCACCATCATATTTTAACTCACATGTGTATTTTAAAGGTGCGTCAATTAATTTATTTAAGCGTTTTTCCCAATCAAATAAATCTTGTTTTGAATATGAATTATCCAAAGAGTACATTCGCTGAGAATGTTTTACGGTATTGAAATTTTTAGTAACCTCTCCTCCAACTCTTTGGGTAGGGGAGTCAGATGTTTGTAACTCTGGATATTGAAGTTCTAAATTTTGTAGTTGTTTTAATTTAATATCAAAATCATAATCTGATATGGTAGGTTCGTCAAGAACATAGTAGCTATAATTATGTTGCCTTAATTCATTTTGTAATTGAACGATTAATTCTTTATCAGACATTATATCAAAATATTTTTACTTTACTAAAATAGTAAATAAAGCTTATTTTTTTTTGATTTTTATCATTCTGTTCTTATTAAAAATATCTTTTCTTAAAACAACACTATCAAAACTCAAATCTTCATATAATTGCATTAACTCGTCCCCATATGACTCATTAATTTCTAAAAAACAATGTCCATTTGGAGATAAATTTGATAAAATAATTTTCTTAATCGATTTATAAAAAATAAGTGGGTTTGAATCCTCAACAAATAATGCCAAATGAGGCTCGTAATCTAAAACATTGTGAGACATTTTTGACATTTCTCTCTTACTTACATAAGGAGGATTTGAAACAATTATATCATAATTTTCATCCAAAACACCTAAATTCAAAATATCAGCCTTAAAAAATATGACATTTGTATTATTTGATTCAGAATTAAATCGAGCAACTTCTAAAGCATAATCACTTATATCTAAAGCAAAGACTTTTGAGTTAATAAAATGCTTTGCCAACGTCACCGCTATGCAACCAGAACCTGTGCCAAGTTCTAAAATTTTTAATTTCTCAAATGGTTGATAGTGTTCAAAAATCCAATAAATTAACTCTTCTGTTTCTGGTCTTGGAATTAAAACTGATGGTGACAACTTAAATTTATTTCCAAAAAAATAACTATAACCCATTATGTACTGAACGGGTTCATTTAATTTTAATCGATTTATAGCATCAAAAAATGAATTTAGATCAGTATCTAATACTCTATTTTCAGCATTAATTATAATTTGATGTGGCTTAATTTCAAGAATATCTTCACATAATAATTTAAAAAAAGTATTTATTTCAGACTTTGAAAAGACATTCAACTGGTTAAAAAAATAATACCTAAGATCTTTTAATTTCATTTTAAGTCTTTTATCATCCAAATTTTGCAATTATTATGTCCAGTATTACCTAGTGGAGATGATAATATATCAAATCCATTTGATTCGTATAATTTGATGGCTCTAATTAATGATGGAATAGTTTCTATATAACATTTATTAAAATTAAATGATTTAGCTGATTTCAAACAGTTTTCTAATAACTCTAGTCCAATTCCCTTGCCTCTCATTTCAGGTATACCGTACATTTTTTGAAGCTCACAAATATTTTCTAAACTTCCGCTTAGAGGTTTTATACCAGCTCCACCAATTACTTTTCTATTATATTCGGCAACATAGTAAATTGATCTAGGCATTGAGTAAGCTTCGTACATACTAGAAGTTTCAGGATCTTCATATGCTGTTCCAATTAATGGGATATTAAGTTCATAAAAAACTGACCTAATAATTGTTTCGATTTGAAGATCGTCATCTTTTGCAATTTTTCTAATTCTTACTCCATACATCCAGATAATAAATATTATTTTTGTACTCAAAAATAAAAATAGTAATCCAATAAAACTAAATCATTAGTATAGATTCTAAATATATTAAACGCTGTATTGAGATAGCAAAAAAAGGATTGGGAAATACAGCCCCAAATCCAATGGTTGGATGTGTAATTGTTTTTAATAATAAAATTATTGGAGAGGGTTATACAAGCCCATTTGGTGGAGCTCATGCTGAGGTCAATGCAATAAATTCAGTGAAAAATAAAGAAAATCTAAAAAGTGCAACTTTATATGTAACTTTAGAACCTTGCAATCACTACGGAAAAACACCCCCTTGCTGTGATCTAATAATTAAGCACAAAATTCCAAAAATTGTGATTGGGAGTTTAGATCCTAACGAAAAAGTTAATGGAAAAGGAATTGCCAAGTTAAAAGCCAACGGATGTGATGTAATTACAGAATTTGAAAGTGAATTATGTAATAGGCATCACAAGAGGTTTTTAACTTTTTTTAAAAAGAAGCGTCCATATATCATATTGAAATGGGCGCAAACTAATAATGGTTTTGTAGCACCTAAACCCAAAATTAAAGAATCAGCAGTCTACATAACTAATAAATCGTCAAGACAGATAGTACATAAATGGAGGTCAGAAGAACAAGCTATTCTGGTTGGGTTTAACACAATAATTCAAGATAATCCTAAACTAACAACAAGGATGGTTAAAGGAAGTAACCCTATTCGAATTGTAGTATGTGATGACAGAAAAATTGTAAAAAAATATAATGTTTTTAATAACGAGGCCGAAACAATAATTATAAATTTAGATAACTACAATAAAAATATTTCTAGGGCAAAAAAAATATGTGATGAACTTTTTAAAAATAATATAATTTCAGTAATTGTTGAAGGTGGTCCAAAAACTTTGAATTATTTTATAATGGAAAATTTATGGGACGAAGCCAGGATTTTTATTGGTGAAAAAGAATTTAATAACGGAATTAAGGCACCTGAAATTGAATTAAATAATTCACCTTTTAGTTTAATTGACAATGATAAACTTTACATTATTGAAAATAGAAACAATAAATAATTGAAAGCTTAGCTAAATAACGCATAAGGATCTTTAAAATTTGAACGATTAATTTTGCAGTTTGTCTAAAAATTTTTGCGGACATCTTACAGGCAAACGTGTTTTAACATCAACAAAAACTAACTTTGAATACGCTGTAGTTATCAATTTATTTTCAGAATTATGTATCTCATAATTAAACTCAATTGAAACCTTGGGTAATTTCATTAAAGTTGTCTTTATAGACAACACGTCATCATATAGCGCTGGCTTACAGTATGTTATATTTAAGACAACAACTGGCAACATAATACCTTGCTCCTCCATTTGCTTATATGAAATACCCAAATTTCTCAACCATTCAATCCTACCAATTTCAAAAAATTGTGGATAATTACCATGATAAACAACACCCATTTGGTCGGTCTCACCATAGCGAACTTTAACTTCTGTTGTGTTAGAAAACATAAAAAAAAATACTATATTTAGCTGGTGCAAAATGTAAAATAAAAAAAAATAAAAATCGCTTAATTTTAATTTTTTTTTTTGAAATTTTGTTCACATATTTGTGAGGTAAAAAAATACAAAAGCACTATCAAGTGTTTAGTTTTTAACCACTAACTAACTAAAATTTTATACTAAATAATGAATAACACTGCGGAATCAGTTTGGAGGAATTGTTTGTCTTTTATAAAAGACAATATACAATCCCAGGCATACAAGACATGGTTCGATCCAATAATCGCGGTAAAACTTTCCGATAACTCTTTAAGCATTCAAGTACCTAGTAAATTTTTTTATGAATGGCTCGAGGAACATTATGTAAAAATTTTAAAAGTCGCCTTAACCAAAGAACTTGGTGATCAAGCAAAATTGGTTTACATTATAAAAATGGAAAATACTTACGGAAACAAACAACCTTTCACAGAAAAAATTCCAAGTAGTAACAGAACAGTTATAAAATCACAACAAGCTGATATACCGCTAAAAAATAAAAATCCCGAACTAAGAAATCCTTTTGTTATTCCTGGAATAAGAAATGTTAAAATTGAATCTCAACTCAACCCAATATATACTTTCGAAAACTTTTTAGAAGGTGATTCTAATAGACTCGCTAGAAATGCTGGAATTGCAGTAGCAAATAAGCCTGGCGGCACTTCATTTAATCCATTACTTGTTTTTGGAGGCGTTGGTCTTGGTAAAACTCACCTAGCTCATGCAATTGGAGTAGACATTAAAGGCAAATACCCTGAAAAAACTGTTTTATACATTTCTGCCGAGAAATTTACCCAGCAATATATTGAGTCTGTAAAAAAGAATAACAGAAATGATTTTATACATTTTTATCAAATAATTGATGTACTTATAATTGATGATGTTCAGTTTCTTTCTGGAAAGTCTGGAACCCAAGACGTTTTCTTTCACATTTTTAATCACTTGCATCAAAATGGAAAGCAAGTTATTTTAACAAGTGACAAAGCACCGGTAGATATGCAAGATATAGAACAGCGATTATTATCAAGATTTAAATGGGGACTTTCTGCTGAACTACAAAAACCAGATTTTGAAACCAGAATATCTATTGTTAAAAATAAACTTTACAGAGATGGTGTTGAAATGTGTGACGATGTAATAGAATACATTGCAAAAAATATTAAAACAAACGTTAGAGAGTTAGAAGGAGCTATAATATCATTAATCGCTCAATCATCTTTTAACAAAAAAGAGATAACACTTGGCTTAGCTAAAGAAATTGTTGAAAAATTTGTTAAAAATACAAAGCGAGAGGTGTCTATTGATTACATACAAAAAGTTGTTTCTGATTATTTTCAAATGGATGTTGATACCCTTCAATCCAAAACTAGAAAGCGTCATATTGTACAAGCTCGACAACTGGCTATGTTTTTTGCAAAAAAATTCACTAAAGCTTCATTAGCAAGTATTGGTTCCCAAATAGGCAAAAGGGATCACGCTACTGTTTTACATGCTTGTAAAACAGTCGATAATTTATCCTCTACTGACAAACAATTTAGAAAGTATGTTGAGGATTTAACAAAAAAACTATCCGTTTAATTTAATCCAATGATTAAAATTTTAATGGTTTATTTGGTAAATATTTACAATTATCGAAAAACCTACGATTTCCATTCTAAAAAATTTTAGAATATTTTTATGAAAGGAACTTTATATTTAATTCCAACAACATTAGGGGATGTTGCACCGCTAGAAGTATTACCTCTCTACACAAAAATAATTGTTGAAGAAATTGATATCTATATTGTTGAAAGTGAAAAATCAGCAAGAAGATTTATAAAAGCAATTTGTCCAAGCAAACCACAATCATCATTAAAACTACTCACAATAAATAAATTCACTAATATTTCAGATTTAGAAAATTACCTTAATCCTTGCATTAATGGTAGCTCAATTGGACTAATTTCAGATGCTGGATGTCCTGCAATCGCAGACCCAGGATCTCGAATAGTTGAGTTAGCACATGAAAAAAAAATTAAAATAGTCCCTGTTGTCGGGCCCTCATCAATATTACTTGCAATGATGAGTTCTGGAATGAATGGCCAAAATTTTGCATTTAATGGTTATTTACCAATAGATAAAGTTGAAAGAAAATCTAAGATAAAATCTTTAGAGAAAAGATCGAAAAAAGAAAAGCAAGCGCAAATATTTATCGAAACACCATATAGAAATGATTCGATTATGAAGGATTTATGTAAATTTTTAAATCCAAATACTAGATTATGTATAGCATCTGATTTGAGCTTGTCAACAGAATTTATTTCAACAAAATTTTCAAAAGATTGGAAATCAATAAATATCAAGTTAAATAAACGTCCAACTATTTTTATAATTGAAGCAACTTAATTAAATTTTATCCTTGGATACTTTTCTGCATTAATACTAGTTAAGTCATAACCGGCAAAATTATGTATATATGAGGAAATAGTTGTTCCAAATGCATCTTTAAAATTTAATTGTCCCAAGCTGTCCAAATATTTTTTCACTCTACCAGGTCCAGCTAAATGTGCGGCAGCCAAAATTCCTGACTCAGTGATTAATATATTATTAATATACTTTCCATCATATTTGTCTATATAGGAGTTTAATTTCCACTTATTCCTTTTTAGATTAACTAAGAAAACCTTTTCTTGTATAATTGGATTTGATAAAAAGTAGTTTTTATCATGAATTCCATAAATGGCAAGAGTTGATATACCAAATTGATATTTCCCTAAATAACCTAAAGAACTTACTATCTTATATCTTCCTCTTGATTCCTTGTAAGCTAATGCTTCTTTGAAAGCAAAAAATGAATGATCAAGTTTAATTAGGTTAACATCAGATTTGGGTTTAATTGAATTTGGAAAACTAATACTATTATAAAAATAAGAATGATTTTTAGAACATTTTTTTTTATCATTAATCTTCAATGAATATGAAGAAAAAAAAACACAACTTGTAATTAAAATTGCGAAAAAACTTTTTTTAAAAACTTTTGTATTCATTACAATATTGAAATAAAATTTCAAAGATACAAAATATTATAATTTACTAATAATCAACTATTTGACTTATTCATAAATACCTTTTCGGTTAAGGTAATTATGATAAAGAAATGCATTTTTATTATGCTCATTAAGATTTTTAGAGAAACTGTGAAATCCTGGGCGATTTGGATCAGCAGCAAAATAAAAGAATGAATGTTTATCATAATTTAATACAGCATCAATTGCACTTACATCAGGCATAGATATTAAGCCTGGAGGTAACCCTTTGTTCAAATAAGTATTGTATGGTGATTTAATTTTTTTGTGAATATTTAAAACTCGTTTAATAATTTTCCCTTGGTATTTTCCAGAGCTATAGGCAGCGTATTTTAATGTTGGATCAGCTTGTAGAGCCCAATTATTTTTTAATCTATTGATGTAAACACCCGCAATTTTGGGCTGTTCAGAAATTTGTTTTGACTCTTCATGAACAATTGAAGCTAATATTGAAACTTGAATCGGAGTCATATTTAGTTCTTTAGCTTTTTTCTTTCTGTCAAAATTCCAAAAAATATTGTAAGCTTTCATTAATCTTAATCGAAATTTTTCCGCAGATGTATTCCAAAAAAATTCGTAACTGTTAGGTAAATACATAGCTAAACAATTCTCTTTTGTAAATCCATTATTATTTAAAAAAATTGAATCTGTAAAAACTTTTATTAAAGTAATGCTATCAGGTTCAATTTGAGTTGAGATTCTTTTTGCTAATTCTTCAATTGAATTTTGATTATTGAATGTTAAAGTTACTGGAACATTCTTAATTCTGATACTATTAATGATGTCGTTATTGGTCATATTTTTGTAGATTTCAAATTTACCAGCTTTAATATTTTTGTTGTATTTTTTCTGCTTTGCAAGAATGTCAAAAGTTTCAATATTTTTTAAAAAGGGTGATAAGTCTTTTTTAACTTTTTCGTAGCTAGAATTTGAATTAATATAAATAATAGCTTTTTCTGAATCAAAAGCAGTGTTAGATATAAGCATTATATTATATACGTAATAGGAAAAGATAGATAAGGCTATTAAACCAAGTGTTAATGTTATCAGCAATAATTTCTTAAAATTCATTATCAAATATTAAAATTTTTATTCAAGGTACCTTGGTAAACATATTTGGCAGGACCACACAACCAAACATCCGTATAATGGGATTTATTAATACTGAAATTAACTTTAAGAACTCCTCCTTTGGTATTTATAATAATTTGATTCATGGAAGTTTTTTTTGAAACATGCATAGCAATTGCAACTGCTGTTGCTCCAGTCCCACAGGATAATGTCTCAGATTCAACCCCTCTTTCATAAGTCCGAACAAAAAAATTATTTTCACTTTTTTGCTCGACAAAATTAACGTTTACTCCATTTTCTTTAAAAATTTTTCTATTTCGAATTTGGGCTCCAGCAGTATTAACATCAATTTCAGAAACATTTGATTTAAAACTGACATAATGAGGCGATCCTGTATCTAACAAATAATCATCACCAATCTTTTTTAGTTCAGTGACATTTTTCATTTTTAATTCAATAAAACTACCTTCAATTTTAGCATGGTGATGACCATCAATAGCCAAAAAGAATGCTTCACTTTTAATTAAGTCAATTTTTTTTGCAAAGGCAACTACACACCTACCACCATTTCCACACATTGTGCTTTGATGACCATCTGAATTAAAATATATCATTTTGAAATCACAATTTTTTTCAAATTCAATAAGAATTAGCCCATCTGCTCCAATACCAAATCTTCGATCACATAGTTTTTCAATAAGTTTGGTATTATTTTTGTCAAATAAATTTGAACGATTATCAATAATAATAAAATCGTTTCCCGTAGCTTGATATTTATAAAATGTAATTTGCATTTATTACAAATATATAAATATTTAAAAGCACACATAGATTAAAAAAAAATGTTAATTTTAAGGTAATCACTCAATAAAAATTTAATTTTGTAGTTATCTTTTTAGTCAAAAATTTAAAAAAATGAAAAAAAATATTTATCATATTGTAATAACTATCATCAGTGCAACTTTATCAGTTTTAATCTACGTTAACTTTTTTCAAAATGAATCTGACAAAAAAAATACCTATTACCCAGTAGAAAAAAAAATATTACCTATTAATTATGTTTCAAATCAAAATAAAGCATTTGATATTGATTTTACTACAGCTGCAGAAAAAACTCTTCACACAGTTGTTCATGTTAAAAACACTACAATAAATAAAGGTTATACAAGTTTTGAGGATCTATTTTTTGGACGTCCGCAAAGTAAATTTCAAGTTGGTACAGGTTCTGGAGTTATTATTTCACCAGATGGATACATAATAACAAACAATCACGTAGTTGATGGTGCTGAATCAATTGAGGTTACAACTAACGACAATAAAACATACACTGCTGAGTTGGTTGGAACAGATCCCACAACTGATATTGCCTTATTAAAAATTGAATCGGTTGATAATTTAAATTATGCAACTTTTGGAGATAGCAATGTTACGAAAGTTGGAGAATGGGTACTTGCAGTTGGAAATCCATTTAACTTAACATCTACTGTGACAGCTGGAATAATTAGTGCAAAATCAAGAGATTTATCAGGAAATAATACACAATCTTTTATACAAACTGATGCTGCAGTTAACCCTGGTAATTCGGGAGGGGCCTTAGTAAATATCAATGGAGATTTAATTGGTATTAATACAGCAATTTCTTCGCAAACAGGTTCTTATATTGGATACTCATTTGCTGTACCGAGTAACATAGCAAGAAAAGTTGTTGAAGATATTATAGAATTCGGTAATGTTCAAAACGGTATTTTAGGTATAGTTGGTACAGAACTTAATAGTAAAACCTCAAATGATTTAGGAATTGATGAAACACAGGGTTTCTACATAAGCGAAGTTCAAGAAAAAAGTGGTGCTATGAAATCTGGAATTAAAGAAGGGGATATAATAAAAAGTATTGATGGTATTAAGATAAGTAAGTTTTCAGATTTGAAAGGCTTTTTAAATACAAAAAGTCCAAATGACATTGTAGCGGTCAAAATCCTAAGAAAAAAAGAATCAAAAACTGTTAATGTTAAACTCGAAAAGTTAACGACGATTTATGTTCCAATTATAGGAACTCTTAAAGAGCTTAGTACAAATGATTTAAAAAAGAAAAATATAGAATTTGGCCTCGAACTTCAAAGTTTATCAGAATATTACAAACAAGAATGGATTTCTGATGGCGTAGACGAAGGAAGTATAATAATCGGAATAAATGACATAAAAGTAAATTCTATCAATGACGTGAAAAAAGCGTTGGGCAATAATAATGAAATGGTAATTAGAATATCTATTATTAAAAATAATGGCGAAAAAATGGTCTATAGATTTAGATAATTAAAATTTAACTTGATATTTTTGACAATTACAGATGCGCATAGATATAATAAGTATAGTTCCTCAAATTCTTGAAAGCCCATTCCAGGCATCTATTCTACAGCGTTCAATTTCCAAAGGGATTGTAGAAATTCATATTCATGATTTAAGAGATTATGCTAAAAATAATTATAAATCAGTTGATGATTATCAATATGGAGGTGGAGCTGGTATGGTGTTGGCTATTGAACCAATTGATAAATGTATTTCAAAACTGAAATCTAAGCGTAATTATGATGAGATAATTTATATGGCACCTGACGGCGAAAGACTAAATCAGTCTATAGCCAATAAATTTTCATTATATAAAAACCTAATTATTTTATGCGGTCATTATAAAGGAGTTGATCAAAGGGTTCGAGATCATTTAATCACTCATGAAATTTCTATCGGAGATTATGTGCTTTCTGGTGGCGAATTGGCAGCAGCTGTTTTATGTGATTCTATTATAAGGCTAATTCCTGGAGTAATTGGTGATGAGACTTCAGCGTTAACAGATTCATTTCAAGATAATTTATTAGCCCCCCCAATTTACACTCGCCCTAGGACATATAAAAGCTGGGATGTCCCAGAACTACTGTTTAGCGGTAACTTCCCTAAGATTCATAAATGGCGTGAAAAAGAAGCATTAAAGGCAACAAAAAAAAAACGTCCTGACTTACTTAAATAATAAAAAATCATTATTAAATTGTTGAATTTTAATTATTGATTATATTTGCACACAATTTCGGCTTAACCTCTAGCGATAGACGTACATGTTAATCCGATTAAACTGATTAAATAGCTATTATGGAATCATTAATTAAATTTGTTCAAGACGAATTTGTAACAAAAAAAGACTTTCCAGATTTTTCTGCTGGAGACACTATTACTGTTTATTACGAAATTCGTGAGGGTCAAAAAGTAAGAACTCAGTTTTTTAGAGGAGTAGTACTTCAAAAAAGAGGATCTGGCTCATCTGAAACTTTTACTATCAGAAAAATGTCAGGAACAGTTGGTGTTGAGCGTATTTTCCCTATAAATATGCCTGCTTTACAGAAAATTGAAATTAATAAACGTGGTAAAGTAAGAAGAGCACGTATTTTCTACTTTAGAGAATTGACTGGAAAAAAAGCTAGAATTAAAGAAAGTAATCGTTAATATACTTATTTATAAAAACTTATAAGCGCTGAAATTCAGCGCTTTTTTTTGTTAAAACATTATGATTTATTCAATTTTTATACCGCTAAATCTTAATGTTATCAAAATGTTAAAAATCCTGCTCTTTTGGAGTAAATAATAGTAACCTTTTTAATATATTTGAATGCTTTTTTTTAGTACTCCAAAATATATACCAACCAAAATAAAGCTTATTTATGGCTAAAATTATTTACACTATTACAGATGAAGCCCCAGCTCTAGCTACAAGATCGTTTTTACCAATTGTTCGTTCATTTGTTGAACCTTATGGAATTTCAATTGAAACAAAAGATATTTCTTTAGCATCGAGAATCTTATCTTCATTTCCAGATTATTTATCAGAAAATCAATGCGTTGAAAACTCACTAAAAAGCCTTGGCAAGCTTGTTAAAGAACCTCATGCAAACGTGATAAAATTACCAAATATCAGCGCTTCAATTCCTCAACTTAAAGAAGCTATTTTTGAACTTCAATCTAAAGGATTTAATTTACCTAAATACCCTGAGCAACCAAATAATGAAAAAGAAGTTGAAATTAAATTTAGATATGATAAGATTAAAGGGAGTGCAGTTAATCCAATTCTGAGAGAAGGTAATTCAGATAGACGAGCTCCAAAGGCTGTGAAAAATTACGCTAAAAAAAACCCTCACTCTATGGGTGAATGGGAAAAAAATTCTAAGACCCATGTAGCTAGTATGTCATCTGGCGATTTTGCTAATAATGAACAATCTATAACGCTAGAATACACTACAAGTATAAATATTGAACACCGAAATAAAATAGGTAAAAAAACAATTTTAAAGAAAAATATCGATCTTTTAAAAGATGAGATTATCGATGCTTCAGTAATGAGTGTTGAATCTTTGTCAAGCTTTATAAAAGAACAAATAGTTGATGCTAAAAAATCAAATGTTTTACTTTCACTACATATGAAAGCGACAATGATGAAAGTTAGTGATCCAATAATTTTTGGACATGTTATTCGTCTATTTTTTGAAGATATATTTAATAAATATAAGTCTGAATTTGCTAAAATTGGGATAAATCCAAATAATGGATTGGAAAATATTTTTGAAAAATTAAATAAACTTGATTCCTCTAAACGTGATGAAATTAAATTAGCCTTTGAAAAAGCTCTTTTAATTGGTCCAGATTTAGCAATGGTGAATTCATCAAAAGGAAAAACAAATCTACATGTTCCAAGCGATGTTATTATTGATGCTTCAATGCCAGCAATGATTAGAACTTCAGGAAAAATGTACAACTCTGATGGTAAGCTTCAAGATACAAAAGCCATAATTCCTGACAGCAGTTATTCAGGGATTTATAAAGCTACAATTGATTTCTGTAAAGAAAACGGAGCTTTCAATCCATCTACAATGGGTACTGTACCAAATGTAGGTCTGATGGCACAAAAAGCAGAAGAATATGGATCCCATGATAAAACTTTTGAAATTAAAGAAGACGGGGTTGTTCAAATTGTCGATGAAAATGGAATAAAACTTACAGAGCATGAGGTTAAAAAAGGTGATATATGGAGAATGTGTCAAGTAAAAGATGAACCCATCAGAGATTGGATTAAGCTAGCTGTTTCGCGTTCTCGTAGTTCTAAAACACCTGCTGTTTTTTGGTTAGATAAAAATAGATCTCATGATTTTGAATTGATAAAAAAAGTAAATAAATATTTAACCAATTACGAAACAAGTGACTTAGACTTTAAAATTTTATCACCTATTGATGCTACAAAATATACTTTGGAAAGAATTAAAATTGGTCTAGACACCATATCTGTTACTGGAAACGTATTGAGAGATTACTTAACTGACTTGTTTCCTATTTTAGAGGTTGGGACAAGTGCAAAAATGCTATCTATAGTTCCATTAATGAATGGAGGTGGTTTATTTGAGACTGGAGCTGGTGGATCTGCTCCAAAACATGTTGAACAATTTTTAAGAGAGAATCATTTAAGATGGGATTCTCTTGGAGAGTTTTTAGCCTTAGCCGTTTCTTTAGAGCATTATAGTCAGACACACAATCACTCAAAAGCTTCTATAATTGGTGCTGCTTTGGATGATGCTACTGAACAACTATTAATAC
>Ga0160423_10002763_pt1 | contig 14642 bp, 12 predicted proteins | sample CRUFie14St8metaG_FD_108191 | JGI IMG/M metagenome (GOLD analysis project Ga0160423, IMG submission 108191) | Marine microbial communities from the Costa Rica Dome - CRUD Field 142mm St8 metaG | ecosystem: Environmental > Aquatic > Marine > Oceanic > Photic zone | place: Costa Rica: the Eastern...
ATATTTAATTTTAAAAAAAAAAATAAAAATTTAAATAATTTTTTTTTTTTTTTTTTTTTTTTTTTTTAGTGAACACCATGCATCAATTTTTTAATGTAAGGAGATATTATTACAACGAAAATTGCAATAAATATTGTGACAAAGCCAATTTGTGCATAAACACTGTTGTATTGTAATAGAATTGCAATTGATTCATTTGTTGGGTCTGGATTACCCATAAACCAGTTGGATAAATTACTTAGCCAGTTACTTTCTACATTTGTATTACCTGTTGTTGTAAGTTTTGCAATAACTCCAGAAATATAATGAGCAAATGTTGATGATAGAAACCAAACCCCCATAATAAATGCTGCTATTTTTTTAGGTGCTAATTCAGTAACTTTTGATAATCCAATGGGTGATAGAAATAATTCTCCAGTGGTAATAAGGAAATAGCCCAAAAATACAAATAAGAAAGGGACTTTTCCATTTTCAGCTATGAAGTGGGCAGTAGAAGCAAAGATTAAAAATCCAATACCTAATTGAAAGATACCTAATGCAAATTTCATTGGTGTATTAGGGTTTTTATTTAACGCACCTAACTTTGTCCAGATCCAAGAGAATGGTATTGCTAATAATACAATATAAAAGGGATTAATAGCATTCGTTTGTGATGCATTCATTCCTACTAAATTTACACATTTATCAACCCATACAGTAATTGAGCTACCAGCTTGCTCAAAACAAGCCCAGAAAATTGTACAAAAAACTGCTAGAATCATAATAGCAATTAATCTATCACCACTTTTATGGTCTTTTTGAACTGCTTTATAGTCGTAGATTATATAGCCCACATATAATAGAACAGCAGCTCCCACAATAGTTAATACATTTCCAAGCAGTGCTGATTGAGTATCTAATATGATTAAGTATGCAAATATAGGTACAGAGATAAAACCTAATGTATAAATTAGGTTAGATATAGAAAGACCTAGTATTTTTTTAGTTTTATATTTACTTGGCTGCATACCTTTATCACCTAAAACATCAGCTTTTATTCCTTTCCAAAATACAAGTAGTCCAGCTAACATTCCAAGACCTGCAGCTCCAAATCCCCAGTGCCAACCATAAGTTTCTCCTAAATAACCACAGAAGAGAGGAGCTATCATAGCGCCTAAATTAATACCCATATAAAAGATAGTAAATCCACCATCTCTTTTCACATCACCTTCTTCGTAAAGAGAACCAACAAGAGTAGATATGTTTGGTTTAAAAAATCCATTACCCATAATTAAAAGACCAAGAGCACCATAGAAAAAGAAGTCAGTAGGAAATGCCATAAAGAAATGCCCTAAAGCCATTAATACTCCACCATATATAATTGATTTTCTATAACCAATAAATTTATCTGCTAAATATCCTCCAATTAATGGGGTAAGATATACTAATGCACCATATGCAGCATAAATGCCATATGCAATTTCTTCACTATTTTCTAATTGAGAATAATAATCTTTAATTAAATAAAGTGTAAGAAGAGCTCTCATTCCATAGAAAGAGAAACGTTCCCACATTTCAGCAAAAAAAAGATAGAATAAAGCTTTTGGATGTCCTTTTTTATCTAAATATGATTTAGCTAAATAAAGAACGGTAATCGTAAATAGTACGTAAAATATTATTTGTCCCATCTTATCAAATTAAAATTAATCCACGAAAATAATAAATTTAAATTATAAATTATCTGTAATGAAATTCGTCATCATATTATAAAGGTGGTATCTACTTTTTCCCCCATATATGCTATGATTTTTATCTGGATATATAAATAAATCAAATTGTTTGTTTGCTTTAATTAGTGCTGAAGTCATTTCATATGTATTTTGTATATGAACATTATCATCAGCACTACCATGAATTAACAAATATTTTCCTTTTAATTTATCTACATACTTAATAGGAGAATTATCATCATATCCACTAGAGTTATTTTCAGGTTTTTGCATATAACGTTCTGTGTATATATTATCATAAAACCTCCAATTTGTAACTGGTGCTACAGCTATTGCTAGTTTAAATATATCAGCTCCTTTTGTAATTGCTAAAGAAGAAATATATCCGCCATAACTCCATCCTTGAATACCAATTCTATTTTGGTCTATATATTCAAGATTGCCAAAGTATTTTGCCGCATGTTTTTGATCAATTAGTTCGTATTTGCCTAATTGTTTATAAGTGATTTTTTTAAAACTTGCACCCTTACCTCCAGTACCTCTGTTGTCAACACATACTATTACATATCCTTTTTGTGCTAGAAGCTGATGCCAGAAATAATTAATTCCTCCATATTCATTTTTGACTTGTTGTGATCCGGGACCACCATATACAAACATAAATAATGGATATTTTTTGTTACTATCAAAATTTGGCGGTTTAATCATCCAAGCATTAAGCTCATCATGTTCTGTTTTAATTGTTAAAAATTCTTTTTTTGATAGATTCAATTTTTTAATTTTTTCATTAAAATTATTATTGTCTTCTAATAAATTTATAGTTTTTCCATTTGAATCATTTAATGTGTAAATTGGAGCAGAATCAGCTGTTGAAAATGAGTTGAGATAATATTTTAATCCTTTACTAAAGTATGTTTTATTTGTTCCTATATTTTTACTTAGTCTTTTTTTATTGCCATTTTCTAAATTTATCACAAACAATGATCTATTAGTAGATCCATCTTCAGTAGAAGAATAGTATAATTCCATTTTATCAGAATTAATGCCATGGAATTTTGTTACTTCCCAATTTCCTTCTGTTAACTGTGATTCAGAGCCATTGAAGTCTCTTAGATAAATATGATTATATCCGTCTTTTTCTGATGTCCATATAAAATTATTATCTGGTAAAAATGTGAGGTTGTCATGTATATCAATATAACATTGATCTTTTTCTGTAAATAAGATATTATTTTTTGCATCTAAAGCATTAACAATAACAAAGTCTAACTCATTTTGTAGACGATTCATTCCAAAAATCACAAATTTGTTTGGGTCTCTTGTCCATTTAATTCTAGGGATATACTCATAGTCTTTTTCAGTATATACATAATTGCTTATATCTTTTTCTAAATCATAGACATATATTTTTACAATAGAATTATTTTCTCCTGCTTTCGGGTATTTAAATTTATTTTGAGTTGGATATAAATTTTGTTTAAAAATATCCATTGAAAATTCATTGACATAAGTTTCGTCGAATTTATAATAGGCTATTTTTTTTCCGTCAGGGGACCATTCATATGCACGAACTAGACCAAATTCTTCTTCATAAACCCAATCAGATACTCCATTTATAATACTATTATATTTTCCATCAAAAGTTATTTGTTTAGTCTTTTGAGTAGAGAGATTTTTTATATAAATATTATTATTAAATATATATGCTATTTTTTTTCCATCATCCGAAAATGATGCATTTTGAACTTTTTTATTATACAATTTCGATATTTTTTCAGTAAAAATATCATAGATATAATATATAGATTTACTAGAGTATCGATATATTTTTTCTGTCTCAACTTCTAAAAGAATCTTTCTCTCATCATTACTAAATATATATTTGTTAAACTTAGGGATTTCAAATCTATTACTACTAAATAAGGTTTTTACTTTTTTTCCATTATTAAATTTATATTTTATTATTTCTTGATTATCATTATTTGTTTCTAGTCGTGTATAATGTTCACCATCTTGCATTGAATTGAATCCTCTAATGTAATTTGGGTGAAATTTGTTTGTATTCCATAAATCTTCTATAGTTATAATTTCATTTTGACCCAAACAATTAGAAGTTAAAAATAGACTTAGTATTATTGTTAGTAATTTATTCATCTTTATTGATAATGTTTTAGATGTATTAAACGCGAATTTAATTAAATTTGTACATGTGAGTTATAAGAAGATAAATAATAAGGATATCGTTTTTTTTATTAATGCATTAACAAAAGATAGTGTTATTGTCAGTGAAGAAGATATTAAGCCATATAGTCATGATGAAACTGAGGATCTAGTTTTCTCTCCAGAAATAGTTTTAAAACCTAATAATACTAATCAAGTATCACTGATTTTAAAATATTGTTTTGATAATAATATATCAGTTACTCCCTGCGGGGCTAGAACGGGTTTAAGTGGAGGAAGTTTACCAATTTATGGAGGTATAGCTTTAAGTCTAGAAAAAATGAACTCAATAATTAATATTGATGAAAGAAATTTGCAAGCAACTGTTCAACCTGGAGTTATTAATCAAGTTTTTAGAAAAGCTGTTGAAAATAAAGGTTTATTTTATCCTCCTGACCCAGCAAGTAAAGGAAGTTGTTTTCTAGGTGGGAATTTGGCAGAAAATGCAGGAGGCCCAAAGGCACTTAAATATGGTGTTACAAAAGATTATGTATTAAATTTAGAAGTTGTATTGCCTGATGGTGAGATTATTTGGACTGGTGCTAATGTTTTAAAAAATTCAACAGGTTATAATTTAACACAGTTAATGATAGGTAGTGAAGGTACTCTTGGTGTAATTACTAAAATTGTTTTTAAGTTGATTCCTTTGCCAAAAAAGGATATAACTTTACTTGTTCCTTTTAAATCAGCTGAAAAAGCTTGTCAAGCAGTATCTGCAGTTTTTATCAATGGTATTATTCCTTCTGCATTAGAATTTATTGATAGAGATGCGATAGATTTTACTATTAAGCATACAGATATTTCAATTGAAATAGATGATGATGTTAAGGCACACTTACTAATAGAGGTTGACGGTAATGATATTTCATTACTGTATGAAGAATGTGAGCGTATTTCTAATGTTATGCATAAATTTAATTGTGGAGATATTCTTTTAGCAGATAGTACAATTGAAAAAGATAGATTATGGAAATTAAGAAGGTCAATAAGTGAGGCAGTTAAATCAAATTCTATATACAAGGAAGAAGATACAGTAGTTCCAAGAGCTGAATTACCTAAGTTATTAAATGGTGTAAAAAAAATAGGTAAAAAATATGGTTTTAAATCAATATGTTATGGTCATGCTGGGGATGGTAATCTACATATTAATATCATTAAGGAAGACATGTCCGATGATGATTGGAATCATAAACTTAAGCTTGGAATAGAGGAGATTTTTATATTAACTAAGAATTTAGGAGGAACAATTAGTGGTGAACATGGGATAGGTTTTGTTCAGAAAGAATATCTTTGGATTGTATTATCAAAAAGAAATATTGCTTTGCAAAAGCAAATTAAGAAAATATTTGACCCAAAAAATATTTTAAACCCAGGTAAAATATTTTAAAGTGATTGTGTAATTAAATCTATAATAATAAATATTGCAAATATTAATGAGGCAATACCATTTGTAGTAAAGAATACAATATTTATTTTTTTCAAATTTATTGGTGTAATTAAATAATGCTGATAAATAAGAAGACTTGTAAATATAAATGTGCCTATCCAATAATATATTTGAAAATTATAGATTATCGCTATTAGTACAAGAATAAAGAATGTTATGGCGTGAAATATTCTAGACATAGTAATCGCTTTTTGGTTCCCTACAAGTACAGGTATTGAATGGAGTTTTTGAGATTCATCAAATTCTTTATCTTGTAAAGAATATATAATATCAAAACCACTCACCCAAAAAAGAACTACAAAAGAGAATAAAATTGGTAGTATGTCAAAGCTTCCAGTAACTGCAATGTACGCACCTATAGGAGATAATGATAATCCTATTCCTAGAATTAAATGGCACAGCGATGTAAAGCGTTTTGTATAGCTATATCCTAAAATAATTAATAATGCAACAGGAGAGAGATAAAAGCATAAGTTATTTAATAAATATGTCGTTAGTGTAAATAAAAGGCAATTAATAATTACAAAATACATAGCATTCTTTGGTTTTATGTTGCCTTTTGGTATTTCTCTTGTATTAGCAGTTCTTAAATTTATAGCATCAATATCTCTATCAGAATAACGATTAAACGCCATTGCTGCAGATCTTGCAAAAATCATACATAGTACTATATACAATAAAATCTGCCAATTATATTCGTTATTTTGAGAAGCTAAAAAAAAACCAATAAAAGCAAAAGGCATTGCAAATATCGTATGGCTAAATTTTATTAGTGCAAGATATCTCTTCATATAAATAATGAAATGTTAATTTTCGCACCAAAACTAATGAAATTTATCTATTATATTTTACGATATTTGCAAATGTTATGAGCAAAAATAAATCTTACATACCTAAAGGAATGCGTGATTTTACTCCTGAAGTAATGTTTAGGAGAAATTATATTTTTGAAACGATTAAAACTTCTTTTGAACGCTATGGTTATGCTCCGATTTCAACACCAGCGATGGAAAATATTACTACTTTAGCAGGTAAGTATGGTGATGAGGGTGATCGTTTAATTTTTAAAGTATTAAATTCTGGAGACTATCTTTCTAAAGTTGATTTTGATATAGATACTGATTCTAAATCTTTATCAAATCAGATATCTAATAAAGCATTACGCTATGATTTAACTGTTCCTTTTGCTCGCTTTGTTGTTCAGAATAAGAATGATTTAATTTTTCCATTTAAAAGATATCAGATGCAAAATGTTTGGCGTGCTGATAAACCACAAAGAGGTAGATATCGTGAGTTTTATCAGTGTGACGCTGATTTTATAGGTACAGATTCTTTATTTTGCGAAATTGAGTTAATTCAACTCTATGATGAAGTTTTTACTCAACTATGTATTCCCAATGTTGATATTTGTATAAATAATCGTAAAATACTTAGTGGTATGGTTGAAGTAATGGGAGAGGATGATTTATTTGATGATATAGTCATTATATTAGATAAGTTGAACACTATAGGCTTAGATAGGGTAAAAGAAGAGTTAATTTGTAAGGGAATTAGTGCTAGAGCATTATCAATCTTATCAGATTTTATAAATGTCAACAAGATTTGTGATTTACAACCATTATTAGAACAGTCTGAAACTGGTAAAAAAGGATTGAGTGAGCTACAGTTTATAATTGATAATATTAATACTCTTGGATTAAAATCCGCTAATTTGACTTTTGACATCACTCTTGCTAGAGGATTAAATTATTATACAGGATGTATTTTAGAAGTAAAAGCAACTGATATAAAAATTGGATCTATAGGAGGAGGAGGAAGATATGATAATTTAACATCTAATTTTGGTTTGCAAGGTACATCTGGAGTTGGTATTTCTTTTGGTATCGACAGAATATACCTTGTAATGGAAGATCTTAATATATTTCCTGATGAAATTGGTAAAAATACTAAAGTTATGTTTGCTAATTTTGGAGATGATGAAGCTGTTTTTTGTCTTCCATTATTAAGTAAATTACGTGATTCGGGAATTTCTTCTGAGTTGTATCCTAAAAGTGTTAAATTGAAAAAACAAATGTCATATGCTAATAGTAAGGGAATTGATTATGTTATAATTGTAGGAGAAAATGAGATGCAATCAGGAATATTATCAGTTAAAAATATGAAAAGTGGTGAACAAAATAAATTAAGTATTAAAGACTTAATAAAAAACATCTTACATGAGCACTTATAAAATAGGAAGCAAATCATTAACTGTTTCTATTATATCTGATATTATTAAAGATAAAAAAAAGTTACAATTAGATTCAAATGCTAAACGAAGAATTAACAATTGTAGAAATTATCTTAATAAAAAAATAGCAAGTTCAGAGGACCCTATTTATGGAATTAATACAGGTTTCGGTTCACTTTGTGAACATAAAATCAATAATAAAGATTTATGTAAATTACAAGAAAATCTAGTACTTTCTCATGCTTGTGGTTCAGGTGGTGAAGTTCCTATAGAGATAGTTAAGATTATGCTTCTTTTAAAAATTCAGTCACTTTCATATGGAAACTCAGGCGTTCAAATATTGACGGTTAAGCGGCTTATAGATATGTTTAATAATAATGTTTTTCCTGTAGTTTTTGAGCAAGGAAGTTTAGGAGCATCAGGAGATTTGGCCCCGTTAGCTCACATGTGTTTACCATTATTAGGAAAAGGATATGTAAATATTCAAAGTATATCTAAGAGTGGAGAATATAAAAAAAGAAAGGCTTCTTTAGTATTTAATGAGAAGAATTGGGATTTTATTAAGTTACAGTCAAAAGAGGGGTTGGCGTTATTGAATGGCACTCAGTTTATGACTGCATATGGTGTTTGGAGTTTATTACAAGCTCAAAAACTATCTTATTTTGCTGATTTGATAAGCTCTATATCATTAGATGCTTTTAATTGTAGAAGTGAGTGTTTTGATGATCTTCTTCAAAAGGTACGTCCTCATAAAGGGCAACAAAAAACAGCTCAAAATATTCGTCATTTTTTATCGGACAGTGAATTACAGTCACAGAATAAAGTTCACGTCCAAGATCCTTATTCATTTAGATGTATTCCACAAGTGCATGGAGCTACTAAAGATGTCATTACTCATGTTTTAGGTATTTTTAATACTGAAATCAATTCAGTAACAGATAATCCCATTATTTTTATTTTTGAAGATAAGATAATTTCAGGTGGTAATTTTCATGGTCAACCACTAGCAATGTCAATGGATTATTTAGCAATTGCATTATCAGAATTAGCTTCTATTTCAGAGAGAAGGATTTATCAGTTAATTTCTGGAAAAAGAGGGTTGCCACCTTTTTTAGTTGCTGAACCAGGTATTAATTCAGGAATGATGATTCCTCAGTATACAGCTGCAAGTATTGTTAGTCAGAACAAACAGTTAGCAACACCTGCTTCGGTTGATAGTATTGTATCTTCAAATGGTCAAGAAGATCATGTTAGTATGGGTGCAAATTCAGCAACTAAATTATATTCTATTATAAAGAATGTTGAAAAGGTTTTAGCAATTGAATTTATGAATGCGGCACAAGCTATTTCATTCAGACAATTAAAATCTTCTACTCTTATTGAAAATTTATTATTGAGTTATAGAAAAGAAGTAAAATTTTTAAAAGAGGATAGATTGTTGTATGATGATATTAATAAATCAATTTTATTTTTACAAAATTTTAATTTAGATAATTAATTGTTAATTACTAAAAATGTATTCTAGCATGTTTGCTCCCATTTTAAGAGCTTCTTCTCTTATCTTTTCACTATTATTATGGACTTCTTGATCCTCCCAACCATCTCCTAGATCAGATTCAAATGTGTATAGTAATACTAATCTACCATTGTAGCTAATGCCAAGTGCTTGAGATTGTTTACCATCATGCTCATGTATTTTAGGTAATCCATTCGGAAATTTATAAGTCATATGAAATATAGGATGATTTGAAGTCAATTCTTCTAGTTTCTTTTGAGGGAATAATTTTGCAATTTCTCTTCTGACATATGGATCCATTCCATAATTATCGTCAATATGTAAAAAACCACCTGCAAGTAAGTATTTTCTTAAATTATCTACTTCATTATTATTAAAAATAATATTACCATGACCAGTCATATGAATAAAAGGGTATTTAAATATATCATTACTACCAACTTCTACTATTGCAGGTTCAGATTTAATATTAGTCTTTATGTTTTTGTTTGAGAATGCTATTAAGTTTGAAAGAGATGTAGGATTTGCATACCAATCACCTCCTCCAGAATATTTTAATACAGCAATCTGATATGAGTTTTGGCTATAAATAAATAGAGGTAAAAATATTACTATAAGTGATATGATTATATTTTTTAAAAAATTTGATATCATGAGATATTGTTTGATATTAGATTAACTGCATTAGTTGCAAAAATTCCCGCTGTTTCAGTTCTTAATCTACTGTTACCTAAGCTTATTTGTTTGAAATTATGTTCTAAAGCTAATGCAATCTCAGAATCACTAAAATCTCCTTCAGGTCCAATTATAATAATTATTTTATTATTTGGTTTAATTTGGCTTATTAGCTTTTTTTTACCTTTTTTACAGTGTGCTATATATTTTTCATCTTTAAAATCTTTCTTTATAAAATTGTTAAAATTAATTAGTGAATTTAATTTTGGAGTATAATACTTTAAAGATTGTTTAACAGCAGATATAATAATTTTATTTATTCTTTCTTTTTTTATAGTTTTTCTCTCAGTTCGTTCACATATTATGGGTGTTATTTCGTCAATACCAATTTCTGTAGCTTTTTCAATAAAAAACTCAAATCGATCTATATTTTTTGTCGGTGAAATAGCTAAATGCAATTGATAATTATGTTCTTTAGATTTCAACTCTTTTTTAATAACTTGTAAATGAGTTTTATTAGTGTCAGCAATTAATATTTTTGTTGTTATTAAATTACCACTACCATCAGTAAAATAAATTATTTCTCCTTCTTTTTTTCTTAGAACTTTACATATATGTTTGCTTTCATACTTATCAAGAAAGAAATTATTTTCTTTTATATTTTTTTTAAAGAATAATTTCATTTATCAAATGTATAAAAAAAGATAGATATTTTTTTGTATTGAATTTGATATTTTGCTAATAAAAACTAACTTTTTAGTGCTTTTGGTGCAGCGTTTAGTATTTCTGAATTTGCATATTCGGCAAATTGAAGGAAGTTTTTATTAAAGGCATTCGCTAATTCATTTGCTTTTTTATCATAAGCTTCTTTATTTTCCCATGTGTTTTTTGGTTTCAGAATATTTGAAGGAACATTTGGACAATTTACTGGCATCTTTAAGCCAAACACTTTATGTACTTCAAATGACACATTAGATAATTCATTACTTAAAATAGAAGTAATCATTGCTCTAGTATGTCTTAGTGATATTCTTTCTCCTATTCCATATTCGCCTCCAGACCAACCAGTATTAATTAGCCATACATTAACATTTGTTTTTTCTATTTTTTCTCCAAGCATTTCTGCATATCTTGTTGGATGTAAAGGCATAAATGGAGCTCCAAAGCAAGCTGAAAATGTGGCTTGCGGTTCTGTTACTCCAGCTTCTGTTCCTGCTACTTTTGCTGTATATCCAGAAATAAAGTGATACATTGCTTGACCTTTTGTAAGTTTTGATACAGGAGGAAGTACTCCAAATGCATCAGCCGTAAGAAAAAATATATTTTTAGGATTTTTTCCAATTGATGGAATAGCTATATTTTTTATATGGTTTATTGGATAGCTAACTCTAGTATTTTGAGTTATGGTATCATCCTTATAATTTGGTTTATTTGTATTTTTATAAAAAGAAATATTTTCCAATAATGCTCCTTCTTTTACAGCTGCAAAAATATCTGGTTCTTTTTCTGCTGAAAGATCAATGCATTTTGCGTAGCATCCTCCTTCAAAATTAAATACAGTATCTCCATCCCATCCATGTTCGTCATCGCCAATTAAATTTCTATTAGGATCAGCTGATAATGTAGTTTTTCCAGTGCCTGAAAGACCAAAAAAAATAGCAGTATCGTCTTTTTTCCCAACATTAGCACTACAGTGCATTGGTAAAACATTTTTCTGGTGAGGTAATATAAAGTTAAGTGCAGAAAAAATACCTTTTTTGATTTCTCCAGTATAGCCAGTTCCACCAATAATTATCATTTTTTTACTAAAATTTAAAATAGCAAAATTATGCTTTCTGGTACCATCTATGCTAGGAATAGCCTTAAATCCAGGTGCATTTAAGATAGTCCATTCAGGATTAAATCCTTTAATTTCTTTGTCATTGGGTCTTAAAAACATATTGTAAGCAAATAGATTACTCCATGCATATTCATTAACAATTCTTATATTTATCCTATATTTTTCATCAGCACATGCATAGGCATCTCTTACATACAAATCTTTACCATTAAAATAATCTAGAATTTTGTTATGAAGTAAATTAAATTTATTTTCATCAAACTCTAAATTTATATTTCCCCACCATACTGAATTTTTGGTGATATTGTCTTTTACAATAAAACGATCCATTGGAGATCTTCCTGTAAACTCACCTGTGTTAATATTTATAGCTCCGCAAGAGGTTAATGTTGCTTGACCATTTTTAAGTGATATTTCAGCTAATTTTTGTGAAGATAAATTCCAGTAAGCTGTTGCATCTTGTATTCCTAAATCAGAGATTGTAGCGTTTTCCGCTCGCTTTCCTGTTTCGGTCATAATATTTTTTTTAGTTTAAGTTAGCAAAGGTAAATATTAATATTTTATAGAGAATAAATACAGCTATTTTTTAATGGAAAATAGTAATAAAATCCAAGAAACTATTAATAAAACACCTCCAATAGGTGTTATTATCCCAAGAAAATTAAGAGATAAATTAATTATGCTTTGAATTGTTAACATGTAAATCGAAAAGGAAAAAAGAACTATTCCAATCGTCATAGTTAGTAAAACTATATTAATAAGTGAATTAAATTTTTTAGTATTTAATGATAATATTAAAATAGTTAATGCATGAATAGTTTGATACCTTATTCCAGTTTGATAAGAATTTAATAAGTTATCAGAAAGCAAATCTTTTAAAAAATGAGCTCCAAATGCACCTAAAATTACAGCAATTAGACAAAAATATATTGAAATTTTTATGAATTTATTATTAGTCATTTATAAATAAATAATGCAAAAATAATATTTTAGCTTTTTTTTAAAAAACATATGAAAAATATATTAGTAATTGGAGCGGGTAGATCTTCACAAATTTTGATTAAGTATTTATTAGATCATTCAGTTCTTTTAAATTGGAAAGTTGTTGTAGCTGATTATTCTTTAGAATTAGCAGAAAAAGCTATATCAAATCATAAAAATGGCAAGCCAATTTTTTTTAATGTACTTGATGATAAACAACGTAAATATCAAATTGCAAATTCTGACATTGTAATTTCTATGCTTCCTGCATCAATGCATGTAATTGTTGCTAAAGAATGTATTAATTTAAATAAAAGCCTAGTTACAGCTTCATATGTTTCAGAACAAATATTAAATTTAGATAAGAATGCTATAAAAGCTGGAGTTTTATTATTAAATGAAATAGGTTTAGACCCAGGACTTGATCATATGTCGGCAATGAAAATTATCGAAAAAATAAAGAAGGAAGGTGGAGATTTATATTCATTTAAGTCTTATTGTGGTGGTCTTGTGCATCCAAATTTTGATAATAATCCATGGAATTATAAATTCACTTGGAATCCTCGAAATGTTGTTTTAGCAGGTCAAGGAACTGCAAGATATATTGAGTCAGATTTATATAAATATATTCCATATTCAAAATTATTTCAAAGGACAGAGTGTGTTAATATTTTAGATTTAGGAGCTTTTGAAGGATATGCAAACAGGGATTCTTTATCATATAGAAAATTATATGGTATAGATAATATTTCAACTTTGATTAGGGGAACATTAAGAAAAAAAGGTTATTGTAATGCGTGGGATATTTTTGTTCAGCTTGGAATGACGGATGACAGTTATAAATTACAAGATTCTCATAAAATTACAAATAGAGAATTTATAAATTCGTTTCTTCCATATGATAAAAAACTTTCTGTAGAAGAAAAATTCTGTAAGGAGTTTAACATTACTTTTGAATCTGATATTTATAAAAAAATAAAATGGCTTGATTTATTTTTAGATGTTAAAATATGTGAGGAAAATGCAAGTCCGGCACATATATTGCAAACAATTTTAGAAAAAAAATGGTCTTTAGATATTAATGATAAAGATATGATTGTTATGCAGCATCAATTTGAGTATCTAAAAGATGGATTGCCACAAACACTAAAATCATCTCTAGTTGTATACGGAGAAGACTCTATAAATACAGCAATGGCTAAAACAGTAGGGCTACCTGTTGCAATTGCTACTAAGTTAATTTTAGAAGGTGAAATAAATTTACATGGTGTACATATTCCAACTTCTAAACAAATTTACCTCCCTATACTAAAAGAGCTTGAGGAATATGGGATAACTTTTGTCGAAGAATTAGTTTAAGTCTATAATCTCGTTTGTAACTTTTACTATTATTTCTTTTTGTTTGTGGTTGATAATTTTAATAAATTCTTCATGCATTGGGATACAGAATTCTTTATTTTTATTTTGAACATATATTAGATTTTGAACTGGATTAAATTTTATAGAATTTATTATTCCTAATGACCCTATCTGTTTATCAATAACTTTGTAGCCAATTATGTTTTTTTCTTTATGCTTATTTACTGACTCTATAATCCATTTTTTAGGAACATATACTTTATTTTCAATTAGTTTCAGTGACATATTTTCACTGTCTAAATCTAAAAACTTTACAAGAACTACTTTTGTTTTTATATTTTTAATATTTTCAATGAAAAAAGGTATTAATTGCTTATCAATTTCAACAAATAAATATTCAATGTTTGCTAAATCAATATTAATATTAAATTCATTATAGATTTTTACTTCTCCTTTAAATCCATGTAATTTATATATAGATCCAAATAAGAGACATTTCTTTTTAAACATTTAAAAATGTAGAATGCTATTTTGTTTTTTCTGCCTCTTCAGCAGCAGGAGCCTCTTCAGCAGCAGGAGCTTCTTCAGCAGCAGGAGCTTCTTCAGCAGCAGGAGCCTCTTCAGCAGCAGGAGCCTCTTCAGCAGCAGGAGCTTCTTCAGCAGCA
>Ga0160423_10002765_pt1 | contig 14641 bp, 5 predicted proteins | sample CRUFie14St8metaG_FD_108191 | JGI IMG/M metagenome (GOLD analysis project Ga0160423, IMG submission 108191) | Marine microbial communities from the Costa Rica Dome - CRUD Field 142mm St8 metaG | ecosystem: Environmental > Aquatic > Marine > Oceanic > Photic zone | place: Costa Rica: the Eastern...
ATAGGAGGAAAAGAGAATGGCAGATAAGAAAATAACAGCGTTGTCAGAGATAGCAGCTGGTGATGTTAACGCAGTAGATTTACTACACATCGTTGACAATCCATCTGGTACTCCAGTCAACAAAAAAATGAGTTTGAGTAGATTGTTTAACAATCTTCCAACTTACATTGCATTTGACGATGTAGAATCTCTAGATGAGACTTCTACAGCAATTAGTGGCACTAAAGCAGTATCATTGATTGACATGACAGGTGCATCATCAAACGCAGCTATGACATTAGCAAACGCATCATCAGTTGGCCAATTAAAAGTCATCGTTAGAAAAGATGACGGTGAAGCTGAGGATTGTGTCATAACTGTAACATCATATACTGATAGTTCTAATAATACTATTAAATTAGAAACAGGTGGTGCAGTTATTTGTATCGCTTTAGGTGCTGAGGGTTCATTAGTTTGGTATCCAATCAGTGTCATAGGTACTGGTTCAGTAGCTAACGGTATATAATAACTGATTAGATATGGCATTTGAAAAACACATTGTAGATAGATTATCGACTAGATTGCCTAGTTTACTTCCTGATTGGATTCAAGAAGAGGCGCCAGTCTTTGAACTATTTCTAAAGTCGTATTTCGAATACCTAGAATCAGAAATAATTGTCCTTGAAGATAACTCTCTTACAGAGTTAGAGGGCATACAGTTAGAGGTTGGTACCTCGGAGATAGCATCAACATTGTTGTTAGAAACAGGTACCAATCTTGATACTGCTACAGGCACAGAAAAGCTTTTAACACAACAAGAACTTAATGGTAAACCTTTAGAACCATTAAAAGCAGGTGAATATATTTTCGGTGAAACAAACGGTTCACTTGCAAAAATAAAAGTCATTAGTGGTAATACCCTTATAGTAGATTCTATATCTGGAACAGGATTTGCAGAGGGTGAAAAAGTAACAGGCAGAGACGGTCAGCAATCTGCTAAAGTAAAAACATACAAAGAGAATAGTGTAGTTGCAAATAACAGACTACTAGATTATTCAGACATAGACCAAACATTAGAGTCTTTTTTAAAATACTTTCAAAAAGATTTCATACCTTCATTAGATTTAAGAGAAACACAAAATCCCAGATTAACATTGAAGAACATAGGTTCTTTATACAAACAAAAAGGAACACCAGAGTCAGTTAAGTTCTTGATGAGATTACTTTTTGGCGAAGAGGCAGAGATAAAATATCCAATCGAAGAAACTGTAGTTTTATCTGAATCAAAATTTAATGAAGAAAGAAGAATGACAATCAAAATGGCTGATACTGGAAGTATACCATCAGCCACAGATAAGATACTACAATTTGATGCATCGATACCTACATTAGTAACAGCAGATGCAATAATAGAAAATGTATTTGTTGTAGATCAAGCCAATGACTTATATTCTATATCTATTTCCCTAACACATAGGGGAGAATTCGAATTTAACAGAGAAGTATCTTTAGTAAATAGAGACGGAGATATAACAAGAACAGCAACAGTATTAGGTGTTGTATCAACAATAGACAATTCAAATGGCTCTGTATATCTTTCATTAGAAGATAATAGTGGTGACATTTTAGATGAAGATGGAAATGGACTTCTACTAGAAAGAACATCTTTTGGTTCTATGTATGATGCACAAGATGTTATCAATTTCACTGGTGGTAAAACAGATACAGATGCAGTCTCAGCTAAATCAAATGTTACAGGACTATCAAAAGGTGGAGTAGAAAGAATATACATCGAAAATGGTGGTCAAAATTATGAAGCAGGTGATATAGTTGTATTTGATAATACAGGAACAAATGGTAACGGCGCTGAGGCGATTATAGGTGTTACTGGTTCGGAATTATTACTAGAGAATGCTTCTGCATTAGACCAATACGAGTTTCTAGCTACATCAGGTCAGACAGTATTTGGTGGTCTAGGTGTTGTCGATGTCAATAACAAACCTGTCGCATTACCACCATCAGGTGATTTTAAAGTTTTCATTGACGGTGTATTAAAAGCAGATACAAATTACACCTTTACATTAGATAAAGTTACATTTACTACAAATCCAAATTTGACAGGTGGTGAAGTTGTAGAGATAGTATCAGAATCAAACAACATTATATTTGAGTCAGCAACACCAAAAATTGGTAACGATGTATTATTCTTAGACGACTCAACACAAGAAATCAGAAGTGTTCAGATTACAAACCCTGGTGCTGGTTATGAAAAAATGCCTACTGTATTTCCAGGTGGTTATCTTTACTTTGATGACCTTACAGGATTTCAAATCGATTCTACTGTAACTGGTGCTGGTGGCGCCACAGGAACAATTCTAAGAATAGAAGAAGACAAACGAAGACTTGTTATTAAAAGAGCAAGTTCAAACACAGGAACATTTGTAACAGGTGAATTAATCACATCAGGTTCAATATCAAGAAACAACACATTAGCTAAAGTATCAAGCGGAACAGGTGCAAAACTATTTTCATGGTCTTCACAGATTGGTGCAGTAGAGAAATTAACAATAACTTCACAAGGTTATAATTTTGACGGCGATGCAGTTATAAGTGATGATTCTTTTCACAATATGTTGATAACAGGACCTAGTTCTACACCAACAAAAGGTGTCACAATCACAGGTAATGGTTCAGGTGCAACAGCAATCGTGCAGACATTTGACAATCAAAGACAAATTCTAAAGTATACTAGTTTGAATGGTCAATTTATTGATAATGAAAAAGTATTATTTAATGAGACAGATTCTTTTAAAATTTTAAAGAATGATAATTACACTGCCAGAGGTAAAGTTTCTGGTGAGGGTAATCTAAACGACTCGTTCTTGAGCGACCAAGGTTTCTTATCAGAAGAGAATGCACATATACAAGACAGTAAGTTTTATCAAACACATTCGTATGTTGTTAAGGCTGGTGAGTCTATAAACAAATACAGATCAATACTCAAAGAATTAGTTCACCCGTCTGGTCACATATTCTTTGGTGAAGTTGCAATTAAATCAAACATATTAAGTTCATCTAAAGAAGAAAGTAGATACGATGAATCAGGAAGTTCGAACCCATTTGATGTCAATGCAGATAATCAATTAGGTATAGCATCATCTAAATTAACACCAACAATTGTTATTCAGGCATTTCCAACTGATAACATGTTACATGAAGAATCTACAAGAGATAATCCTATTAGAATATTATTAGAAAATAATAGTCTATTAGAGAACGAAGAATCAAGAGACAATGTTGCACATGCAAGTAGAGAAAAAGTATTCTTAATACTAACAACAAAAGACGAAGTAGACGGTGGTCTAGGATTAATAACTCAACTCAAACATGCTATAACAAATACAACAATCGGTGGTGAAACAATTAAAGATGCACATCATGTTAATATTTTAAGTGTAAGAAAATTTTTAGATAGTGATTCACAATCTATCATATCATCAAGAGTGTCAGGCAATAATTTCCCTACAACAGGAACATTCAATGCAGTAATACAAAAATCTCCTAGAAGAGACAATGCGTTAAGTGTTTCAAATATGGTTGATAAAGAGAATGATTACTATGTGCCTGATCTTGGTATATCTTTCGATTCGTCAAATCAACAAGTTAATAGAGGTTCGGTCCAAGTTAGACCATCTGACTCAGGTCTTGTGTTTCAAATATTTGAGGCAGAAGAAGAAGTTTTAATATTCGAGGGTGCAACAGTCGATGCAGATGGTAATCATTGTGGCGGTAGTAAAATACTTAACGAAGAACCATTGAACTTTTTAAGACACGAACCTTTCGATAGAGACTTGCACGGACATAAGATACTTTTAGAAGACGATAGTGGCAATATAATGGTCGAAGACGACACAGTTCCAGAAGAGAGACATTATTTTGTTACAGAAAGATCAATAGAACAATCAAACCCATTCTTGTATTATGAAAACGAAGATAGAATTATAACAGAAGACGGATTAGCATTTATAAAAGAAGATGCAGGTGAAAGTGTGCATTCATTTGTTCCTTTAGGGTCTACTTTTAAAACTCTAAATAAGATCGCATTTCAAAATTGTTATAAAATATCTAGACACATGTATCTAGAATCTGGAAATGCCGCTAACAATGTGAACGGCATCAATACAGAATATGATAGACAAGATGAAGACAAAATTTTATTGGAAGATGGCATCAGTGCGGTGTTATCAGAAGAAACAGAAGATGAAGGATTGACCATTAGTCAGTTGGATTCGATATTAGGTAATACTTATATCAATGATTTAGATGAATTAGCAAGAAGGAGAACAAATGTAGCGTTTAGTTCTTATGTTAATTCATCAAATGTTACCAATTCTGAACTATAATCCTTATAAATAGTTTAATAAGAAACTGGAGAGTTAAACAAAATGGCAGCTATAATAACAGAAAAATTTAGAACGCACAATGCAAGGCAGTTCGTAGAAGATTTCGAAGAAAACGGTCAAACGAATTACATTTTCATTGGCAGACCACAACCGTGGCCAGACGATAATATACCACCCGACCCAGCAAATGCTGAAGCAGAAGAAATTAGCACATATGAAGATATGGTCGCTTTAAAGAAAGTATCAGGAACAGATATATCACATGGTTTAGTAAGATATAACTGGACATCAGGTGTAATATACGATGAGTATAGAGATGATTACTCATCAAGCACAAAAACACCTGGCACAGATGTATCAAATATATTTGATGGCAGAGGTTATGTAATCACAGAAGACTTCAATGTATACAAATGTCTAAGAACAGGTAGAAACTCTAGTGGCACAGCAGTCGCTTCAACTGTAAAACCTAACTCAGTTGATTTGACAGACCCACAAGTTACAGTAGATGATAACACAAGTGGTGGTCTAGGTTATATGTGGAAATTCATGTATTCTCTAGGTGCATCAGATGTTATTAAGTTTGTCACAAATGATTTTATTCCTGTAAAAACAATAGGTGCGAAATCAGCCGTAGACGGTTCTGTTGGTGGTTTCGGTGTAACAGCAGCTGATGACGGTTCTGCTCAATGGGATGTAGAAAACGCAGCTGTCGATGGTGCAATTTATCATTATGTTGTCACATCAGGTGGTTCAGGTTATACTCTCAGTTCAGGAAGTTCTGTCAATCTAAAAGTAAGAGGTGATGGTTCAGGTGCAGTTGCAACATTAAACTTTTCAGGCAACCAATTAAAAACAGTTACATTTAAAAATAGTAGTTCGTATGGTTCTGGTTATAAAAGAGCATCTTTTCCAGATTTAAACTCATCGATAGCATCTGGTGAATATGATACAGGAAGTGCAACCATAACAGGCGGTTCAGGTGCAACAATCAAACCTGTTATATCACCTATCAATGGTCATGGTGCTAACCCTATCGAAGAATTAGGTGGTAACTATGTCATCGTAAACTCTAGATTAGAGTTTGGTGAAGGCACAGAGAGTGGAGTCGCTGATTTTCCAACTGATAATGATTTCAGACGAATTGGTCTTATCAAGAATCCAGTTAAATCAGATGGTGGCGTAATATCAGATGACGCTACTATGACTGCTACAAATAGAATAGTTGTTTCTAATGCATCTAGTTTAACAGTAGATGATATTATTACAAATAATGGTGCTGATACAGCTACAACTGCAAAGGCAAGAATAGTATCTAAAACATCTAACACACTACAATTATTACCAGTAGTGAATGGTGGCGGAGAATATGTCAATTTTGCAAATGGCAATGACATATTTAAAGACGGTTCAGATACAAATGTAGATGTAAATTCTGATGGTGTTATAACTGCTCACCCAGAAATGACTAGATTTACTGGTCAAATTCTCTATGTTGAAAATAGAGGAGCAGTATCAAGAGCCGCTGATCAGATTGAAGATATCAAACTGATTATTGAAATGTAATTAATGGGGTCAATAGACCCCACACAACAAAAGATTAAAATATGTCGCAGAAAACAGATTTAAACATAACACCATATTACGATGACTTTGACGAAAGTAAAAACTTTCACAAAATACTTTTCAGAGCAGGTCGTCCAGTTCAAGCTAGAGAGTTAACACAATCTCAATCATTATTACAGAATCAAGTTCAAAGATTCGGTGACCACATGTTCAAAGAAGGTTCTATTGTAAATGGAGCTGAAACTGACATCGATATGGATGTCGAATTTGTTAAACTAGAAGCGACAAATCCAAATGGTAGTTCAAGTTCAACAGATGTATCATCATACATAACGGATTTCAAAGGCAAAATAATTCAAGGTGAAAGTTCAGGTGCAGTTGCAAAAGTTATTGATGCAGTCGCACAAACAACTACAGACCCCGATACACTAATAGTTAAATATTTACAAGAGGGTTCTGATGGTTCTTCATCAGTTCAAGCATCTGTAAGATTCAAAGAGGCAGAAGAACTTAGAGAAGTCACACTAGGTGATACTGGTAATATATCAGTGCCATCAAACGATAAAGAGTTTAAAGTTGCAAGTTCAGATACTACTGCAAATGTTGTAGGTCGTGCATCAGTAGCAAACATCAGAGAAGGTGTTGTTTTTGTTAGGGGTTTCTTTGTAAAAGTAGAAGAACAAACACTAATCTTAGAAAAGTATAGTGGTAAACCATCTTTTAGAGTAGGTCTAAATGTTGTTGAAAGTATTGTAACATCTTCAGCAGATACTTCTCTAGAAGATAACTCACAAGGGACTACAAATGCAAACGCTCCTGGTGCTGACAGATTAAAATTTGCATTGACACTTGCTAAATTCAGTTTGACAGATACAACAGATACAAACTTCGTAGAACTTGCAAGAGTAAACTCAGGTATAATAGAGTTAGAAATCAATAGACCGATATATGGTCATATAGAACAGGCAGCTGCTAGAAGAACATTTGATGCGAATGGTGACTTCGTAGTAAGACAGTTTACAAGTTCATTTAGAGAACACTTAATAGATGGATTCAACAGAGGATTTTTTGAAGCATTTCAAGGTGGTGATGAAAGTAAAGTTGTTATGCAAATCTCTCCAGGTAAAGCATATGTAAAAGGTTTTGAAGTTACTAAAGATGGCACATCTAATGTAACAATAAACAAAGCAAGAACAACAGAGTCATTAACAAATGCCAATACACCTGCAAGATTAGGTAATAAATTAAGAATAGAAAACGCACACGGTCATCCAGAGTTTGGTAATTCATCAGCGATGACATCATTCAAACCTATAAAATTATTAGATACAGTCATAGATCAAACAAATCAAACTACTAGAAATACAGAACCAGCATCATCGACACACATAGGTTTTGCAAGAGTAAGATGTATCGATGAACAATCATCCACATTAGATAACTTATATCTCTTTGATATCAAGATGTTCACAAAAATTAATATTACAGTAGCTGATGCTGATGTATTTAAACCAGGTGATAAAGTCACAGGTATTAAAGATACTGCTAGTGCAAGTAATCCAGCGGGTTCAGGTGCAACAGGTATTGTAGCATATGCAGATGTTTCAAATAACTTTATCATGTTACATGATGTTGTAGGCACATTCTTACTTACAGATGCATTATCTGTAAAAGGTGTTGGTGATTATAGTGATACAGAAACAAATCCAACTGCAATAAGATCATTCAATGTCGAAGATGCAAGGGCAGTATTTCAAGCGCCAACATCATCAGGTGAACAAAACTTTACTGGTAATATACCAACAGACAATATTAAAACAATAACAGGTAAAACTACAATCAATGGCACAGCACTAACAGGTGTAGGTACCTCTTTCTTAAATGAATTAAGAGTAGGCGATGTAGTGTTAGATGCCTCTGGTGCTGAAAAAACAATTACTGCAATTGCAGATAATTTTGGCGCAACATTAAATGCTTCAGGTGGCAGTGCTACAAATGTAGGTTTGATTAGAAAAAGAGCCAGATTATATAATCAAGACCAATCTGCATCTATATTTGCATGGCCTAGAGATTATGTAAAAACAAACACACCAACTGGAATAACTGTTATAAAACAAGAAGAATTTCTCGTTGATTCGAATGGTAAAATATCATTGACAAAATCAGCAGACGAAGATTTTGGAACAGTAAATAATGATAATTATTTATTTGCAGTTGTAAAAGAAGCATCAGGCGGTTCATTATCAAACGGTGATATCAAACATGCAGATGATGTTACAATAAACATATCTGGTGGTAATACAAGAGAAGTAACAATAGGTAATTCGAGTGATGAAGATGCAGTTATTAGAGCAACATATTCATTGGTTCATACTGAAAATTTAACTTCTAAAACTAAAAACCTAAGAGAGTATCGTGCATTAAGAGTAGGTAAAAGTAATGCAACAACAAACTTTTTTGGAACAGGTTTTGACCATTCAGAAATATCACTTGGTGTTGCAGATGTATTTAAAATTAGAGGTATATTTGAGGCAGTTCCAGGTACCACAACAACAGATATTTCTGAAAGTGTAGAAGTTGCAACACCACCAAACGCAGTATTTAATCTCACACCAGGCACAGGTTCTTTTGGTGTAGGTAATATAATAAAAGGACAAACAACAGGTGTTCGTGCAAAATTAATTGATACAGTTAGTGATGACCAGACATCATTTTTCTATTACCTTTCAGATGCTCAATTTACACAAGGCGAAACAGTCGCTGACGAAACAACTGGCGCTACTGCAACATTAACAACAATAGGCACAAGTTCACCAGATATTAAAAATAGATATTTCTTAGATAATGGTCAAAGAGATGGTTATTATGATCTCGCAAAAATCATATTGAAAAAAGGTGAACCAACACCTAATAATCCAATAACTATTTTATTCGATTACTTTACAGCAGGTAGTGGTGATTTCTATGATGTGAATTCATATTCTGCAATAGATTACGATGAGATACCAAACTTCTCTCCAAACAAAGTTGATGCAGGTGGTTTTGAACCAGACGGCACATTTGAACTTGCAGATGCAGTAGATTTCAGGCCATCAGTTGGTCAAATATTTGGTGACTCAAATTTTGGTAATTCAAATACAAACTTTGATATACAAAATACTTTAGATATATCTAATCACACTAGTAATGGTCATTTAGTATCGCCATTTGCATACGAGTCAAGAAGTTTTGAAGGTTCTCTAAGTTCACCAAGTATATCATCAACAAGGTCTTCATTCTCTAGATGTGCATTCCCAACATCAGCGATAAAAGGTAATATATCTTTCTATGTTCCAAGAATAGATAAGGTTTTCTTACATAAAGGTGGAAAATTTCAGTTAGCACAAGGAACACCATCTATAACACCTAGAAAACCTGCACCTATTGATGATGCAATAGAAATGTTTGAACTATTTATTCCACCATTTACAAAGAATGCTAATGAGATTCGTGCTAAATCAAGAGACTATAGAAGATTTACCATGGCAGACATTGGTAAAATTAATCAAAGAGTTACAAACTTAGAAAGAGTCACATCACTATCGTTACTTGAAAAAGATACACAAACATTACAAGTTTTAGATGCAGACGGTCTAGATAGATTCAAATCAGGTTTCTTAGTAGATAACTTTAGAGGACATAAAGTAGGTGATGTCACACATCCAGATTACAATGTTGCGATAGATACTAAATTAGGTCATTTAAGACCAAAAGGTTATACACAGTTTTTTGATATACAATTAAATACAGCACAATCATCAGGTTTTAAAAAGACTGGTGATCTCATAACATTGCCATTTGATGAAATATCATATGTAAATCAAGATAAAGCATCAAGACATATCAATGTAAACCCATATCATGTCTTTGCATTTATTGGTAATGTTAAACTTACTCCAGAAACAGATATATGGAACGACCACGAACAACTTCCTGATGTCAGGATTAACAGAGAAGGTAATTTTGATGCAGTATTAGCAGAAAATGAAAACTCTCTTGGAACAGTCTGGAACGAGTGGCAAACAACATGGGTTGGTGAACCACAAGTCATAGAAACTGAGTCAGTAGCTGCTGTGCCAGGTTCATGGTCTGGTGACCCTGCTCAAGGTGGTGAATGGACACAAGGAACAATCATAACAAGAGAAATTACTGAAACACCTGAGATACAAGCAAGAACAGGTGTTAGAACATCAGTAGTAGAAGACTTTGTAGAAACAAGAAATAACAGGGTCGTAAGTGTATCTGTAATACCTTTTATCAGATCAAGAGAGATAAAAGTTGATGCAACAAATTTAAAACCAAATACAAATCATTTTATATATTTTGACGGTATCAGAGTAGACCAATTTGTAAGACCCGATAGTGTTGCATATTCACAAGACTCAGGCACAACAGTAACATCAGGTGTCAAAACAGATGGTAACGGAAGATTGATTTGTCATTTTAATATACCAAATGACAGAAATCAAAGATTCCCAACAGGTCAAAGACAACTATTAGTAACATCTAGTGCAACTAATTTAAACAATCCTGATTCAAGAGCAAGTTCAAATTATCAGGCGCAAGGGTTGTTGAATACATCTCAAACAGAAATTGTATCAACAAGAAATGGCCGTGTAATAATGGAAAGATTATCTGGCGAAAGACAGATAATGAGAAGAGGTGAAAGATTAAACATTGAGAGTGATGGTTCTTTACCACCACCTCCGCCACCGCCTCCACCACAAGCACCGCCTCCGCCTCAAACACCACCTCCACCGCCAACGCCGGTCGAGACACCAACACCTACACCAGAACCGACGCCAGCGCCTACGCCGACACCAACACCGCCTACGCCTCCGCCGTCACCACCAGTGCCTCTGCCAATTGCACCACCTATTCCACCAATTGACAGATTTGTATTCCCACAAGAACAGAGAATATTCATAGATGGCAGAGTAAACGAGGGGTGGATGGACCCATTAGCAGAAACATTCTTAGTAGAAGCAGATGGTGGTATGTTTGTAACATCTATCGATCTATTCTTTAAATCAAAAGATGCATCATTACCTGTGTCTGTAGAAATTAGAGATGTAGTAAATGGGTATCCTGGTAAAACAACATTACCATTCTCTATAGTAACAAAGAATCCAACAGATGTCAATGTATCAGCTGATGGTTCTCTTGCAACAACATTTACTTTTGAATCTCCAGTATATCTAGAAGAAGGAAAAGAAATGTGTTTTGTAGTTTACTCTAACTCAAATAATTACGAGTGTTACATTTCTAGAATGGGTGAAACAGATTTAATTACAGGTCAAGTGATATCAGGACAACCATATGCAGGTTCTTTATTTACATCACAGAATGCATCGACATGGACTGCTGAACAAACAGATGACTTAAAGTTCCACATGAAAGTTGCTAAATTTACAACGAATACTGCTGGTAATGTCGTATTTGAAAACGAACACTTACCTGCCTCATTACTAAAACCAAACTCAGTAGAAGTCTATAGTAACAAAAGTTTTGCAAGATTCTATTCTTACTCACACGGTAATTATTCAACTGATTCAGATATAGTAGTATCTGGTGTAACAGGTGATAAGACAAACGGTGTATTAACAGTCAATGTTGCTTCAACTGCACTAGGTCAAAACAGTCACACATTTAATGTGAGTGGTAAAACACAAACACATTCAAATGCAAGTGGAAACCCGACTGGTGGTTGTGTCATACAAACAATAACAACAGATGCATCTGGTAATGCCGTAAGTGCAACTATTAGTAATCCAGGTCAAGGATATGCAGTTAACGAAACAATTACAGTTGCAGATGTAAACGGTTCAGGCACAGCAGTCTCATTAACAATTGCAAGTGTAGGAGATACACTAGGCGGTTTACCTGTATCTGCATTGAATCAAGTATTCAATAGTCTAAATCATTACGATATAGACTCATTCTGCGTAACACCAGATTTATCAAGTTTCCATTTATCGTATACTAATGCAGTAGAATCAACAATAGGTGGCGGTTCTAGTGTATTTGTTACTACAAATGTTTATTATGATATATTACATACGATGATACCATCATTAACATTTAAAGATTGTGATTTAATACCAAGTGTAAGAAGAACTGGTATGAACTCTCCAGAGTCGGATCAGTTAGATTCTGCATATGTCATGAGATCAACAAATGATTTCATAACATTAAACGATAATAACTTCTTTGAAAGACCTAGTGTTATTGCATCGACTATAAATGAAAACAATAATGGTTCTGGTGGCCCTACAAACAAATCATTTGAATGTAGATTACAAATGTTATCATCGAATCAGAATTTATCACCAGTCATAGATGTAGGAACTATAGGTGCTCTAGGTATCATGAATAGAATCAATGATATAGATATAGCAGACGATGTATCAGAAGGAAGAACTTTTGTCCCTTCGACAGAACCAGACGGTGATAATAACGAATTTGTTTACATAACAAGAAAAGTTGCACTAAAAAATCCTGCAACATCGTTAAAAGTTATCGCAGATAATTTTAGACCGCCAGACACAGATTTAAAATTCATGTTTAAGATATTGAAGAATGACGAGACAACACCTATCGATGATTTAGGATTTGAATTCTTCAACACAGATGGTGCACCAGATGTGACAATTGAAAACGATGCTAGAAACTTTAAAGAATATGAATATACAGCAGATGGTCTTCCAGAATTTACAGGATTCCAAGTTAAGATAGTGGGACAAGCACAGAATACATCTATCGTGCCGTTAGTATCAGCACTTAGATGTATGGCATTAGCATAATGAGTAAATATAGTAAAGTTGAAGGCCACATGGACTTAGTAAGAGACGAAAGTTCAAGTGCCATCATCAATACAAATGTTGAACAATATAGATTAGTAATGAAACGCAGAGAAGTTATGAAAGCTCAGCGTTCTGAAATAAATACTCTTAAACAAGAGGTAACAGAAATTAAAGGATTATTGAAAGATATTATAGAGAAATTACATGGCTAAAACAGTAGATAACTTCAGCACAATAGAAGACTTTAGAAAGACTTATAACGAACTTGCATTTGATGTAGGTGATATATCTGGTCTCAGAGATGCATTAAAAGCTGGTAACAACGACACAATTGTAGATGCAATAAATGTATTAGAAGATAAACAATTCTTCTTTCAAGAATTTGAGTTCAAAGTTGGCACAAATGGTGTTTCAGCTGGTGACGATAATTTTAGTGGCGCAGATGCAAACGGCGATATACTAGTATTCAAAGATGAGAAGATTCAAGTATTTAAAAACGAAGAACATCTTGTAGAAAATGTAGATTATACTGTAGCTAATCCTTCGGGCGCAACATTTTTACAAATTAATTTAGTAGGCGACTATGCTTCTGGTCAATCAAAACAGATGGCATCTGGTGATACATTAACAATCTACTCATTCACAGGTGCATTCATAGGAACACAAATCGCAGGTGATGTTGCATCTTTCTTCCAGAAGACTGCTGAAAATACTATCTTAAATACAAACTCAAATGGTGTAATATTAAATGGTGATAGTTCATCAACAACAACATCTCTAGAATCAGGATTCACATTACAACTTGCAGGAAGAACTTTTGCAGAAGATGATATTATTACAACAACTGCTGGTAAAAAGTTTCAGGCACCAATCATATCAGATAGTGTTGCAACATTACAAAGTGGTTCATTAACAAGTGCAGTAAACGGAACATTCTCAGGCACAGTTTCAGCAGAACAATTAACAACTACAGACGATTTAACAGTAGGCGATGATGCAAGTATCACTGGAGATACATCGATAGGTGGTAATACAACGATAGGTGGAACTTTAGGAGTTACAGGAAACACAACACTATCAGGTAATCTAGTTGCAAATGGTAATGTAGATTTAGGTAATGCAATAACAGATACCATATCATTTGGCGGAACTGTAGATACAAATATCACGCCTAATTCAAACAATTCAGGTAAAGTTGGTATCTCAACTCGAAAATGGAACGAGATGCATGCTACAGATTTCTTTGGTAATCTAACTGGTGATGTAACAGGTAATGTCACTGGTGATTTAACAGGAGATGTTAAACACGGTGGTTCAATTGTATTAGATGCATCTTCTGGTGCATTAACAGGAACAGTTTCAAGTATTGCAAACCATGATACAGGAGACTTGACAGAGGGTTCTAATTTATACTTTACAAACGCAAGGGCAGACGGTAGAGCAGATGGTAGAATAGCAGCTTCTAATATTAACGCATTAGCAAATGTTACAACATCATCTCTATCAAGCGGTGATGTTTTAGAGTATAACGGTTCTGTATTTGCTAATACAAACTTAGAAGAAAAAGTTGAAGACATAATCAATGGCGCTTTAGTAGGTGGAACTAATATAACAGTTACTTATGATGATAGTGCTGGCACATTAACAATCGATAACGATAACACTGCTGATATAACAGGAGTAACTGCTGGTTCTGGTTTGATAGGTGGTGGTTCGTCAGGAGATGTTACACTTAATGTTCAAGTAGACGATAGTTCTCTAGAAATTTCATCTGATACAGTTCAAGTAAAATCGGGTGGTATCACAAATGGTATGTTATCAGGTGGTATTACAAACAGTAAGTTATCAAAT